>JGI25130J35507_1000479_pt1 | contig 12665 bp, 10 predicted proteins | sample ETNvirnome_2_300_FD_35507 | JGI IMG/M metagenome (IMG submission 35507)
TGTTGCCATTAAAAAGCTGTGTCTTTAAAGGCTTTCTATCAACGATTGACTTCTTGCGCTGACCGGCGGTGGACATCTTGGTGATGCCGAACCTGCTNGCCTTGGAGCCCAAGACCTCTGACGTCGATGAACGCACGAAGTCGGCCATGNTTAGAACGAAGTCTACATGTTCATATGTCGACTCAAGTTCGGCAGCAATCACTTCGTTCTGAAGGCTAGAAAGAGACGACTCTCCNCNTTTCGGCCAGCCGCTGACNTCACTAATCTCTCCACCGGAAACCATTGCCAATGGCAAGAAAGATCCNAGCATATTAATAAGCTGTGTTATCTTACACTCTGGCTTCATTGTTTCGCCATTAATGTTTAGTTGATTCTGCTTAAACTGAACATTCTCAACTGCACAATAAGTGATCTCGCGCTTGATATCATCAAAGGCGCCACGAATATTCATTTCGCTCTTTGCTTCTTGTGCTGACCTCTTATTAGTTCGCGTCGCCGCTGTACGGCGAGACTCCCGGTCGGGGAAAAGCCCGTCATCGATAAGAACTATTGCGAATGGTGCGTTATTCTTGTCTTTGTCGTCGTCGCCAATTGCGTCATCGACGGCGCCGCCGGAGTGCTGACCATCATAGTGGCCATTGTCTTCGTCATCGCACGTGAAAACAATATAGTCGCGACCACTTTCAGTCACGGTATTGAAGGATGCAGCATCAATAGTAGCCTGCATACCTCCATTATAAACCAGAAACATGTTGCCTTCTGTGTAGGCGGCTTTAATTTCCTTATAGAGGTCTTTGGTCATACACACATCTCGGGGATTAACGCCGTTTGGAATCTGTGATATCGGGAATTCAGTATTAGGCTGTATAATAGCAATATGGTAATACTGATCCTCTGCCTCAGAGTCTGTGCCAAGTGGCACACGAATAATGGAGTCTCTTCGATCTCCAAATAATGGTAATTTAATTTTCATTTTATCTCCTATTCTGTCCTTTCACTTTTGACGATCTGTCAGTGGGGTGGACGTTAATTAAATTTATTTGAGGCACCTGATAACCCTGTGCCTCCCTGTGGGGGGGATACTTTTACCACTCTATAGCTAAAGTTCCGTTCGTAGTTGGGATTGTCACGCTCCAGCCATTAACTATATGGGGGCGTTCTATGATATCTTCAATAGCCACTTGAACTGTGGCCGTTACATCACACCGGCCTCGTTTATAATCATAACGTTCCGTAGTTGTGTGAAGCCAATAATAATCGTAGTGAGTAGTGCGCAGCACTTCAGTTAGATAGTCCGAAAAAGTAAAGTCGTGGTCATAATCGTCTAGTAATCCATCCTCCCGCATTTCATGCAAAAGATCTGTACTCCCATGAGCATTTCCAACTATAACTCCGGGCGACGCGAGCAACTCAGCGAGTCTCTCTGCTGTCGTGGTTTCCACAAGCGCTCCGTCGACATAATCATCGGTGTAGTGGAAGACTTCTGTGCCGTCCGTGTGGGTGAGGGTTGCCACCGCATCTGGTATTAGTTCAACCGTTTCTAAAATTTGACGTAGGCTCATTTGATTCTTCTCGTTAGTTATTCTTTTCCTACAACTTCAATTTCAAAATTTAAATTTTTGCCTGCCATGGGATGATTGTAGTCAAGCAGCACGGTCTCGTCCGTCACCGACTGAATACGGGCCAGTAGTCGTTGTCCCTCTGGCCCTTGTCCTTCAACAATCGCGCCAACTTGAAACTCGAAGTCGCCCGGAAATGCCGACGACGGCACAGGTTGTACAAGGTCTGGCCGCGGGGGCCCATAAGCATCCGCCGGTGTAAGGTGAATGGTTTTTACTTCCCCTATTTCCATGCCAAATACTGCTGTCTCAAAAGCCGGCAGTAGTGTATCTGATCCTGCTTCAAAAGAGATTGGTAAATCGCGCGCTCGACTATTGTCGAATTGGGTGCCATCATCAAAAGTTCCAATGTAGTGTATCTTTACTGTGTCCCCTTTTTCTACTTTACTCATTATATGTTTTTATCCTTAAATTATGTGAGGCCCCTGTAACCCCGGGCCTCCCTGCGGGAGTGGAGGGCTAGACTTATAGAGCGCCTAGCTCAGCAAATGCGGCATCAACCGCATTTGGCTCTTCGTCGGTGGTCGTAGATGTACCACCAAACTTTTGGGTCTCGGACGAAACCGCCTCGGGGTCCTCTACACCCGAGTTCATAAAAGTATCCAGCAGAGCACTAACATCTTCCGACGTCTTACGCTCAAACATGCCTTCGAGATCTGGAATGCTTTCAAGCAGTTCCGCACACTTCTCCGGAGTCATATCCTCGCACAGCTCTGAGCTTCGTCGACGCGGGACAAGTTTAGTCTGCGGGAAAGAAGCGCCCGCGGGCTTTCCGTACGTCATTGTAAGATCGGTACCGGTTTCGGGATCGGTAATATCACCATATTCCGGGTTCAGCACGAGGCTGAGAAGATTCTCATAGGCCATCTTTCCATAACCCCAGATGCGTATTCCCTTCTCCTCTTCGCCACGAACCATCACGGGCGAGAAAAAGCGAGGCCGAACAAACAGACTCTTGGCAACCTTCTTGCTACCATCGTCGTTGCTATCTACACCATCGCGCCATAGCTGCGAAGCGAATTCACAGACAGGACACTCTTCGCTATAGTTACGCTTGGGACATAAAAATCCCGGAGTGTTTCCTAGGTTATAGTGGAACCACTTCTCCTTGAAGGGGTCTCCATCAGGAGTGGGGACAATACGAATTGCCTGCGTCCCATCCTCGGGACGCCAAAAATTGTCCCTGTCGCCGCCTTGTCCTTTGAGAGTGGCTAGCTTCTCTCTCATCTTATCCAAGTTAATACCCATTTTGTTTCCTTTCATTAGGGTTAGAGTACGATCAGCCAATATCCTGATCGTCTAGTTCATTTATATATGATTGTACCACAGAACTATACTTAACGCAATAACAATATTTCTGTTTATAATTCGTTTCGTATACTCCGTAGGACACGTTAATCTTCTCTTCTACTTTCTCTTTGACATAGTTTTTAATCTTTTTGAAAAGTGTTCCATCGCTCCGTAGGTCATCTTCATTGATACCATAGTAGTATACCACATCCCGTGGGATTTGCAAGTCATAAAACCATTTTTCTTCATTTTCTTCTACGTCTAAAATGCCTAGCGTAGAAATTCGAGCAATTTCATGAGGTTGTGTAAAGGTGCCAAGAATTGGTTCGGAATACTTAAAGACATTTACCATGTGTAAGGTGTTAGCAATGGCCTGATTGATGGTTTCATAGTAGCTTATAATAGGAACGTCTCCGATACACTTGTCTACTTTGGAATTAGAGACAAGGTATATCCTTTCTATTGCTCCCGAGCGCGCATACTCTTGAAGTATGTTTTTCACAATACGCTCCTGTAGGGCTTCAGTTTCGCTTAACATGGACAGGTCCGGCTCGATGTATAAGACGGTTACGGAAACGCCTGAGAACTGTTCTAAGAGCCTTAGAGCGCACCCTGTGATGTCTCCTGCACCGCATAGTACAAATATAACATCTTCAGTGATCTTTTGCAAGTCTTTTTTGAAGTTTGGGCATTTTTTTTCGTACTCTACGTGAGATTTGCATTTCGGAATCTCGAAGCAGTTGTCTCCTTCTATTCCGTGGTCGAATTTATAAATTTCATACTGGGGGAATTTAGAAAATGCACCAGCAATTGCACACCCCGCTTTACCAAGTCCGACAACATTCATTAGTCTTCAACCCATTCCAAAATAAGATGGTCCTCAAACGTACCGCGGTTATAGGCCTTGAGGCCCATGTGAGCATAGCGATTAAGACCCATAACACTTTCAATCGTCCTGATTACTTCCATCACATCTGCTAGCTCCTCGTTAGATGGGTTTTCCTGGAACTCCTTAGCTTCCTCTACGAGTTTCTTGGTCAGGTACCGGGGAAGCTCAGAGGTCGTTGCCTTGTGCCACTTGCACTTCTTCCCTGATTGTTCAATTATCTGAGGAACAAGATCGCGTACTAACTTATTATATTTTTTACGCGCCACCTAAATTCAACTCTTTCATATTTCCAAAATGCTTACCAAGAGAGACATTCACTTTATAATTTCCAAAAGGCGTAGTGCCAAACATATTCACTAGATCCGGAATACTATCTCGTTCCTCATGTTTCAAATCGATTATGATTGAGTCATGCATCATGAAGGCTATATGGCTTTCTTTCTCTTTTAAATGATTGTGAATTTCAACTGCCTTACTTAATACCAGATCGCTTGTTGTACTCTGTATAATATAATTCAATGCGTGGTGGTTGTCAACCTCTTTTATATCTCTGCCAAACTCAGTGTGTATATTATATCCGTTCCAATACTTTTCTTTAACAAGATTCTTATCATAAAACGCCTCTGCCTTTTTATTTTTCCGATGAGAGTACAGCCACTCAAAAATCTTTTGTTTGGCCCGCGGACGATCAACCTTTCCGTCATAAAGATTCTTAATGTTCCACTCATGTATATCGCCTTCTGGCTGAGGTGTCCCCGACAATCCCAAGAGCGTCCTTACTTCTGCTGCGTTGTAGTCTAGTTCCAGAAACCAATCGTTCTGGGGGTGTAGACACCCGCGGAATTCCTTGTGCAATGTTAAAATAGGAAACGTTCTAGGGTTAGTTGTAAGGCGCCCGGTGACAGTGCCGAACGGGTTATAATCGCATATCCGTTTAATTTGTTGTAGCTTCTTGACAAAGTTTTTCCCGCGAAGCGTCACAAGTTTTGTTCTAATCGGCTCGATATTAATATTGAGGGGCTGCTCTTTTATGTCCCCCAGCATTTTGATCACATCCGCCATAAAATCATGGTTGAGAGGGCGCGCATGTGTTTCTAAAATATGTTCCGTAATCTTGTTCTTCGTATCACAAAGTTCATACAAGAAAAATTCTGGGATAAGATTATAGATGCAAGTTTCTTCTAAGTTAATTTTAGCTGTGGCGAATGCTCTCAGGAAAGATTTTAGTCTGTTTGTAATCTTATCCCACGTGGGTTTAAGTTCGAGGGGGCACGCATCTGCTAAGGTCGCCCCGCCGCTGTAAATGCGAGCGTATTCTACGTGTCGATTTTTTAAAGACGAAGAGTAATACCATGTTTTGTCGGCATTTTGTGGTAGCTCCTGATAATAAAGTTCATTATTGGCATAATAACCTAGACATTCACCTTTGTTGTCGAGGGTTTGAAAATACACGAAGCCTCCTATTGCTAGCTACTCGGAGCTTATACTATTCATACTAACAAATGTTGCTTCTTTTGTCAAGGCTTTTTTTGGTAATAAATATTTGGAGTAGAGGTAAGGCTTTACTTCATTATTAATAAAACGAGTGGCGCGCCGAAAGGCGCGAGTTCGATTGTTGTCTAGCGCCTGGAAATTCAACTGCCCAGCCTGGGACGCGTCCCCCGTGAATGCTCTATAAATTTGAATAGCTTTTTCAAGCCTCTTGTCGTATTCGGAAAAAGCAATTCTTTCTTCTCGAAGTCTCATCTTAAAATAAAGGTCGAGCCAAAATGTACCTCCCAAGCTTTGCAGTTCTGCAACGGTCACGGGGGTGCGCTCAATTGTTGTCGTATGATAGGTGCCAGCAGGAAGCGGCCCTTGCCACGTTCCACGATCTGTTTTGAACGGACATTTTAAAGATCCCGGAGTCACGACATATACGCGCGGATATCGTTCTACAAATTTATTATATATATATGCAAGATCTTGCTGGAGGCGCAGAATGTCCTTGGTATAAGTCCGATGGTAATAGCGGTTGAAAAACACGCTGTGATTTACTAGTGTAGGACTCCCCTGATAACACTCCATCTTTTCAAGCATCGGAGGGGAGAGAGGATCTGCTATAAGGCGCCAGGGCGCATTTCTATCGACATAAAACCCATGTCGGCGCGCCGCCTTTACAAAAAACCTAAAATTAGGATCCAAAATATACCCTTGTAGTTTACGATAATCATCCCCGTAATTATCTTTGGTCAATTCAATAGCGAGGCCACTCATCATAGGATTAGACGAGTTAGAAGTTACATATCCACTTAATGTAAGAGGAAGATCATAGATATTAGCATGAAGAAAATCTAAAAGCTCCACGAAAAATGATTTAAAATCAGTCACTCGCTGGTTTGTCGCCGGCGTGCCTGTAATCCACCTACTGGCCGCTCCAAAGAGTTGATTTCTATTTTGAACCAAATCTTTTTCATAACTATAAAGACCTCCCACTGGCGTGATATCATAAAAAATAGTTCCATTAGTGTTGATGAGCCCACTAGTGCCATATGCTAAAAGGGTTTCTCGCAGATCTTTAAATGCCTCGGCCACAAAATCTAAAACAAAAACGTTTTGTTCACTGTCGCCCAGCTGCGTTAGGTTGGCTGTATCTTGTTTTATCAGAATCCCGTTTTGAATTATATCAACGCGCCCAAAATAAAGCTTGTCATACCAGGAATCAAGAGGAGTAGGAAGATCCAAAAAATAAGCTACTTCTTTATACTTTTTCCTCTCGCGAAAATTAAACCTCACCGATGTGGCGTCATTACTCCCAAGGGGGTATGCCACCTCTAGGGGGGTATAGTTTGCATTAGGATTAAATTTTTCTACCATATATTATATATCTCGTTCTGAGTTTTTTTCTCTTTATTACTATTCCGTCCCCGGCATTGCCTGATGCAGGGCCTTAATCGTCGTTTCATAGCCGCTTTCGCTTATGCGGGAGTCTACAGACGTAACCAGATGGTAGCCACCGATTCCTAACAAGCGTGCGACAGTGCCCTCGGTAGTGACATCCCCAAATGTTATCTCATTAGGCACAACATATATAAGTTGTCCAGGCTTTAAAAGTGTAGTTCCATAAAGCCTAAGCGTTACATTATACAATTCCCGAAGCTGCGTGGCACTCATCGACCGGGTACGATCAACACGACCCTCTCGCAAATAAGGCTGATCAACTCTATCAAAAGTAGCACTCTTCAAAAGACCCGTGGGTTCTCCAACGGTAAAGTGAAGAATGCCCGCCTGTTGATCCTTGGCAAGATCGCCGGTTAACTGTGCTGTTAAAAGAGTACTTACGAACATAATTTTGTAAGTAGTGTGGAAAGTCCTCGGATTTTTTTTGCCCCTATATGAAGTCCCCCCTTCTGTGTGCGGTAAGGGTATCATCTTCTCGCTAATGAGCTTCCCTATAGAATATCCCCATGACGTTTGACTCCCCCCGGGGAGAATCACTTTAGGATAGGTCCCGTGGGTAAATTTCGATCCCGCGTCAATATCTACTCCTACATAACTCAAATTAACGTTTACCGGGGGCATATAAGTAGTAAAACTTGCACCACTCAAAGCGGGTGCTACAAATTCAGTAATCAAATCAGATATAAAGTCTTCAAAAAAATAAACGTCGCGCGCTGGTTTAATTACTTTACGCACAAACCAACTATAAAACTCCGCAAAATGAATAGGAATATTAGCAATGGGGATGGTTTTAATTAGCTTTAATTGTTCCTTGCGAGGCAATTTATTAAACCCGCACTTCCACATATTGGATCCTATTCCCGCGCCATGTGTTGCTGGTCGACCTGCAAGAAGTGCTTGGACCGCCACCATGGTGGCCTTTGGATCTAAATATTGTGCATCTGTGAGAATAATTCCCATTATGCGATTATGAAGCAAGTCGTAGAAGTTTACATTAGCCATTATTATCGCTTCTAAAATGTCTCCAAAATAGAAGTAGGCAATATCAAATTCTCCGGTGGTGGGAACAACGCCGGTCCCAGCAAGGTGAACTTCCTCGATATCCGGGATGCCGGTGATGTGCCGGAGCGGATCGTTGTCGAAGCCCAGGGAGGTTACCAAACTGCCTTCGTCAACACTAATATTTACGTTGGCGCCTGATGCGGCGCGAGCGATGACGGTTTCCTCGTAGCCGTAGCGCGCGCCGGCACGGTATTCCTCCATGGTCAGCTCCCTCCGCGCACTTGAGGGTGGATCCAGGGCCGAGGAATAGCCTCCCTGTAAAGACTGCTCCATGCCCGCAAGATATTTTCCTTCTACACTATTGGGGTCAATGGCTACGTTGCTGGAATTCTCTAGGTTCCTCCTTTGCTGTTGGCCCGGATTTAAGATATTGACATCCGTGACCACGTCGCCGGCGAGGGGGTTGATCAGGCTGCCCCCTCTTACAAATTGCTTGAGTTGTTCACCCGTGATAGCTTCACCCTTTCCGGTGGGATCAAAAATCCCCAAATCAGCAGCGCTTACCGTAATGAATTTCCTATGAGGGGCGAGGGCCTTAAAAATTTTGCTATATCTATCCCCGAGGGCCTCCAAACGTTTCTCGTTGAGGGGTCCCATCCTCTTTGTTCTAAAGGCTTCGACGGCCTCCGCCGAAACTCCCCTGTTTTGAAGTTTTTTAATCTCCGCTTCGGCCTCTTTAATTTCCACGTTGAGCCCTGCTACGTCAACTCCTAAAATATCATATTTTGTATCTCTAAAGTTGTAGCGAGCCCTATAATTGATTGTTAGTGTGGCTGACCCGTCCATATTAAAATTAAATTTATGTTTAGTCAGCTGCAAATACATAGTTTTTTGAGAATTTTCAATTGCCTGCAGTTGCTCCGCATCGAAAAGAGGATCGTCAAGGGTACGCGTTGCTCCGCCGGAGCGTGGGTTGGTTGACGCCACTGCAGAGGACCACCCCACGACCACCTTTAATTCAAAAAATGCACCATCATAAACGACATCAGGACAAAATTGACGTGTATTAACATGCTCTCTCTCTTCCTTTGGAACAGAATGAATTATTAAATCTAAAAAACTAGCTTGATCTTTCCCTGCCTCATATGTGGGAATTCCTTCGGCATCCACAAAGATATCAGAAACATTATTAAAAAATATTACTAATTCAGCCTCAATGTTTCTGTCAACCTCTGCAGGGTTTACTCCTTTAAGAGACCATCTGAAACTTTTGATACCAGATCCTGCTAGTTTGCCTTTCTTGTGCAAATGAATTAAGTCGGGCGAAGACCCTACCGTGTAATCATCAAAAATAATTTCTTTTTCTATTGGTGATTTCTGGGTGTCTGGTTTCCCGTGTTTATCTGGTGGATAATGTAGCTTAAACAGGCGTAGGGTGGGGACCAAAAGGGCTTGCTGGGCTGCTGTTAAATTCGTGAATGTGCTGGTGTCGGACTTTGAGGCGCCCACCAATTTGGTATATACCTTCATGGGCTCTATGTTGGACGTCGATTCAATGGGAACAAAGGATTTGTATTGTGTTTTAAACTGTGGGGCCGGGTTGCCGGGGGAGTGTGTTCCCACCGTCACCTCCCCCGGCGCTGTTGATCTATATCCCTTCCCATAATAATTCTTATTAGAACCCGCAATCTCACCCATGTTGCGCATTAAATAATATTGTTGATTTTCTACTATTTGTCGACCAAAAGAAGCTGCATCCCACGTAAGAGTGGATTCTAGCAACTCTTTTGCTACTGTCGGCGTTTTCTTGCCTGGGTCTCCAGGTGTTTTTTTAGTTTTGTTACCCATCTATCTTCTACTTTTTATAATACTTTATTATCAATTGCCGGGGAACGGGGATATAAATTATATCTCCTATATTAAAATGAGAATCTGTAGGCTTATTATTATATCTCCCGATAACCCACCAATAGGTGGGATCCCCATAATATTCCTCCGCATACTTATAGAGCCTATCGCCCATCTGCCACACTTCACTAATAATCGTAAGACTATTTTCTTCGGCCGGAGTTAGTTTTCGAAAATCCGGACTCGCATACTGATGAAAAAATTTAAGTGCACGGTCTTCTAGCATGTCATCATAAATTTCATTATTATTATTAAAAATTATACGAGTGCGGTAACGCTGAGCCATAATTTGAGATCTCCTTTAGGGCTTCTTCTTCGAAGCATGCTTCTTGATCATCGCGGCGCCACGGAGGACCCGGGCCTTGGTCGCCTGGAGGTATGTACGTTGGGAGTCAGTTAACGTGCGCATATCCAATACTTGAGCGCTGGGCTCAGGCGCGGACCCAGCTGTGGTCATAATAAAGGACCCCGCGTCCCAGGGGAAGCTGCCGCCCATCCCAAATTTCATCCCATTATTCTCATAAGCGAAGCCCACTTTGCCATCTTCATGCATCACGACGAGCCCCAACGTTAACACATAGGAACCTGGGAAAGCATATCCTAGGGCGCCTCCTATATCAAAATCCGCTTTCCCTTCGGCGCCGATCATGGTGTGTTCTATATTAATGCTCTCGGGGATACACAATACTCCAAGGTTTGGGCGCGCAGAATTATATAAAAATTGTCCTAATTTGATTCTTAAGAGCGGCGATGCGCTTATGTTGGTGCCTCGATCGCTAGTAGTATAAACGGGATACATCATTTTAATTATGTCATTTACTATCGTCTGGAGATCCTCTGCATTCAGTGACGCATTCGTCTCTTGCTTCTCAGGATCCTGGTCGCGTACACCGTGTAAGTCTTTATCCAATTTAAAAGAAAGTTGTACTTTACGAACCGTATTTTGATAAGTAGCAATGGGATCCATGCGCCCATAAACCATTTCTTGTTTAAAAGTGGGCTGATACGTATCTTTAATGGTAATAACCTGAACATACAAATCTTCGTATCCGGCGCCGGTCGCCACGTGCTTAATCGACAGTGGAAGGAGTCCGCCGACGTCACTGGTTTGAGTTACCTCCTCTGTTACGCCCCCCAGAGTTATAACATTAGTTTGTCCCATTAGTGATTCCCTCTACGGCTTAAATAGTACATCATCATTTTTATTAGCTCCCAATCTCCAGCTTCTCTCCCACAATCTGCCCAATAAGCTCTCCAAAAACGGTGTTGTCCACTACCATCTGCGGTGGGGGCCCAGCTGGCTTGTTTTTGGCCTCTTCTTGGTTGGCCAACAGTGATTCAAGTGCTGCCAGCTGAGCCTCACCTACCTTTGTATTATCTCGCATCTCTCTCCTTAACTCGGCAGTTTGTTGTTCCTGTTTGCGGAAAGTTTGTCGAGAGGCGTTCCCCGACATAACCGACGTTCCGGGGGGCGCTTGAGTTAGTATCTCATCAGGCGACGCCAAGAGTTCTCCCGCTTGACTGCCGTGCTGGTGGCTGGCCATGGCTGCTGTCGCGTGGGGCGTCCCGAACTCTTCGCCTCCAACGCCCCCTAACGACATTCCAAGCTCCTTTTCATAGCCAGCGGTCTTCGATCCGCCACTGAAAAGTCCGATACCCATACCGGCAAGGCTTCCTGCCACGGCCAGGCCGCCGGTGATCTGTGCCGGTGACGTCGTTCCTGCCGAGGCAAAGGCCTGTGCCACCGCGACAGCTGCTAACGCTCCGGCAAGTATCAGGAGGACGCCGATGACCTGGGAAACGCCGGAGCCCATGGTTTCCGCAGCTTTCTGTCCTAGCATAAAGCCGCCCACCACAGCGCCCAACACGAGAAGAGTTCGCCCAAGCGCGCTGTTGAGGAAATTTACTGCGGTCGTTAAGATCCCTGTTGCGCCGGCGTTGGCTATCTTGCCGGCTGTGTCTGCTCCCAGAATCGGAACACCCACGCCGAAGGCGCGGTTGCGAGCAGCTTGTAGCCGCGCCAAGCCGGCTTCGGCCTGGCCGAGGGTGCCCGTAACCACCGCGTCGGCTCCCTTTGTGGCCGTATCAACTGTTTGCTGAGCTATCAGTTTTGTCAGTCCTTTGCTCATGAGCCCTTGAACTCCGAGATATATTTTTTTAGCCGTTCCTAGTTTTCCAACNGNCATGGTGGCTACCTTGGCCGCCAGGACGAACCCCAAAACGCGGCCCCCGAGGCCATCAAAAGCACCCGTAATCGTTGTTACCAGACCAAGAAGCAGCTTTACGGGGTACAGTAAATATTGTAATGATATTGCTAGTGATTGCCAGATCTGCATCAGTTGTTCGGTAGCAGCTTGAGCTTCCTTGGCCCGGGCTGCCAAGGATTCCTGGTTCGCTATTTGTTGTCTAAAGGTTGCGTCTGTGCCGCCGAACAGTTTCATTGCTGTGCCCATATCGCTAATACCAGCAGCAGAAGCGATGGCTTGCTTTTCAAATCGTTCTAGTTGATCAAACTGGCGTCCCGATAACTGAATTGATTCTCGAAGTAATTCAATGCGCTCATCTTCTTCCGCATAAAGCATTTGAATTGAGTTAAGATAAGGACCACCGAGGAGCGCATTTAATCTACCAACAGTGTCGCCGGCTGCCTCAAAAGTATCAAATTTCTTTGCAATACTTAGAAGTTCCGATACGGCAAGACCCGTGTTTTTGGATTGAATCTCAAGGCCTCGGAATACATGGGTCATCTCGGCACCATACTTGGCAAGCTCACTGGTGGCCGCGGCAAAGTCTTCCATGATCACCTGGGGCGGAACTTTAAGGGCCATGGCTAAATCGTGCAATTCAGCGGTAGTACTCTTGATTTGGGACGTCGACATCTTGAGGCCTCGAGAGAAGAAATCCATAATTTTAGTGCTTGTGGTCATGCTAACGCCCACCTCGTTCAACAACGATACTTGGTCGCGAAGAACCTTTTGGTTTGCTTTCCCCTCTAAACTAAAAGCTGACATTCCCTT
>JGI25130J35507_1000480_pt1 | contig 12645 bp, 11 predicted proteins | sample ETNvirnome_2_300_FD_35507 | JGI IMG/M metagenome (IMG submission 35507)
GCACATAGTTCCTCATCTCTAGCTATCATTAACCCTACTACTTTAGTCATTCAATCAATCCTCCGGTTCTTCGAACTCTGTTATCCCTTCATCAATACACTTGACGTAATTCAGTATGCTCCACTCAACTGCCATTATTCCCTCGATGAGCCCTATCTCCGACCTCACCGTTTCGAATATGTGTCTGTCAATAGATTCATAAAAAATATAGAGAAACTTTTCGGTTATCTTTACGGGGCTCATGTCTTTGACCCTGGTGAGCCAGTAGATATTTGAATTTAAATGAAGGTCAAACAGAGCCTCATATAGATAGGAGGCGAATTTTACAGGGTCTTCAACCCCTCCGGCATATCCTATGAACTGCTTCAATCTCTGTGTGAGGTTGGCCCTCCCCTTTTTCTTTTGTATGCTGGCGATCATAGCCAATTTGGTCTTATCCGCCGTTATCTCCTTTCGATATATCTGTTCAATGGTTTCAATGAACTTATCAATATCGTGGTACTCTCTCAGACCTCTGATAATCTCTTTTCGGATTGCCACGGGTTTCTTTTTCAATCTGATAAGTGCCTCTGAAATATCCTTGGAGTAGTCCTTGTTGAGTTTCGGATCGTTATCGCTTACTATTCCGTGCCCTATCTTCTCAACCATATCACCCATATCCCCAGCCTCAGTTACCACGGGATAACAACCGAATGATAATGCCTCAAGGAAGGCGATAGGCATTCCCTCGGTCATGGAGGAATTAAAATATATGGAGGCATTATTGAACATTTCATTAGTCTGTTTCAATGTCGCATTGACCGTGACCTTGATATTGGGTGCTGCTTTCATCCTCTGTATGTTAAAGAACCGATTAGACGCACTCATCAGGTCCGAGATAGCAACGTGGAACTCTACACCGGGAAGCTTCGCAGCGGTCTCTATGACGGCCTCGGGACACTTCTCACCACTATCTCTACCAGCCCATACCACTATCGGAGGGTTGAATGTCTTCTTGTTGACCTTCTTTGGAAAGTCGATACCGTTGGGTATGTGTATGGGGAACTCGTGGAACAGTTTGATATTAACGGGGTTATCCGTTGTTATCACGTCTATCTGGTCAATGAACCCCATGAATGTCTCGCGTCTGATAGCGTACCAATGCCCGTCCCATCTCCAATCCCCGAAAGTGGAGAGAACCACATAACCATCCATCTGGTCGATGTGAGCAAACGCGAGTATGCTATTGAATATATGATATATGTCAAACTTATTCGTCTGGAGGAAGGTCTTGAAATCAGAATGAGCAACCATATAGAAGCATTGGTCGGAGTATTTCTTATATAGAGCGTGAAACGGGCCATTCAATCTAGTGACGATGGTTGTAATGTGATATCGTTTATTGTCGAGATTCTTCAAGAGATTGAAAACTACCTTCTCCACTCCGCCTATGCAGGAGTTGGATGATACAAACAATATCTGAAGTCTCCCATCATCGTTATATCGCCGTTCATTTTTGGGAGGTAATCTGTGCCTAGGTTGTACGTCAGGGAACTTCGTTGCAAGAATCGCGGCCCTGTGCATTTATGCACCAGCACCGATCTTCATCTTATCATCCTTCATGCGGAATGCCCGAGTGTATTCGTCTATGAAATCTACATTCTCCCAATTCTTTCCGACATAAACCCACTTCGGATGATCCATTTCGGACTTACATTCCTTGTTAGTGCAGACCATCGTCTTATAATCCTTACTGCACCTCATATCCCATTTCTTGTCCCGTGTGCCACACTTACGGCAGGAAGTAACGAGCTTCTTCATGTGCTCAGTGTAAACAGTCCATATACGTTGATAGCGGGATCGCACAGAGTCCGACGGTTCTTTGAGATGTGTGAGTATCAGAATCATGTTCGCGTACTTCTCGGACCAGTATTCCTTCCTCTCGGGAGCGTCTATGACTCCTTCAGGTCCGGTCTCCCCTTCCTTTGGTGCGCTCTCGTTGAAGTGTCTCACCTTTATCATGTGCGGGATCTTTCCCTCCATATTCGGGAATATCATGGCAACATGAGCATAATTAACTTTGTCGTCTCCTTTATCCATTACCTTGAGACCGTTTCGATTCGCTTCACCGGGTTTATTCCGGGATTCGAATGTGATGGGGTCTGCCCAACCAGAATAATAATTCCTCAGTTTCTCCTCTGCTGGTGATGGTATGGTCCTATAATGCAGAGAAAAAGGGGATTCACCAAACTCCTCATAATCGAGAAGTTTGCACAGACATTTTAATTGTTCATCATTATAGGGATCAAAATAAGCATCTATGTTTTTCTTAATCATTTTGTGCCTCCACGCATACCCAATATTATAAAAAGCCGTATATATATTTATGGGTAATTAGTGGACACGTCTGAAATAGATCATCCAGCAAACAGTTAATGTCTCTGTGTTGGTTTTCTGGAATGGTTCTTCTAAGACGACACGGGCGAGTAGTTGAGACATTCTGGAGGTGTCTGCTTCATTGGGTGGTTCGAGAAAATTATTATTGCTTCCTGCGACAGCATCCAGAACATGATTGTATCTTGGAACAAATGTTATCACCGCATTTTCCCCAACCGTTGGGGCATTTCCACCGGGACCACTGTATTGTATTTGTTGGTTTGATTCATCCCAATCATATGACGAGGTTCCAGCGACAGGCGCACCAGCCAGGTCATGTCTTCCAAGTACCTGGAGAAAATTCCACGGCCCCGCACCATCAAATTGGTAGGTGGTTATATTAACTACATCGTGAGCGCGGTTTCCGGGTGCGACACCACGAGTAAACAATATAGTTGGATTGGCGGGAGGTGCGACCCATTGCCGTGTTGATATCAACATATCGTTAAAAAATAATCCTACCTCAGTTATATTTCGAAGTGCCCCTGCTATCTGTGGATGCCTACTCTCCCACACATCGTCCCAATGCGCTCCACAACGTAAAATAAAATAATCTCGGTTTGCTGATATGGGTGCAGTTCCACCCTCCTTGGAGTTCCATGTATTTCTATAATTGTATGATTGATTTGGACCAGTAAGATTGTGTTCGAAAGGACTTTCCAGACCGTTATTGTTCTTATCTATATCGAGAGTTGTCCCATATCCCAGACCAATGAGACCCGGAACCAATTCGAATATTTTAACTGGTATTGTCGTTGATAGTGGCCCCNCGCCAACAGCGGAATTTCCCCCTTGAGTATTACAAAATGATGGATAATCCTGACCCACCCATGTGGTCGCAACCGCCTGGGCGAACCTATCATCTGCTTGACTGAATGCAGAGGCCAATCTATCAAAGAACCTATCCATTAAAAGATTGTTCTGTCTGTGTTCGAATGTTCGATGTGAAAAAAGATATTCTTTTTCCTCTTGTGTGAGAAAACAGTTTCGAGAGTAACGCTTCGCAAGTGATGGGATTCCAGGGGCATTGTTGAATTTTGATATTTCCACCTCTCCATATATCTCATATCCCATTTCATCACATCCTGTTAAAATAGATTTGCCATAGAACGGTAAGTGAATAGTTTTGATTCTTTATAAATCCCATCGGCAAAACGGCACGGGCCAATAACTCACTAGGCTGGAAATTTCGATTGATCCCCCATCCAAGAGGTGAGGAGAGGCTTTTCCAATGTGGCGTAAATGCTACAATCGCACGAGAATCAACACTATTTCCGCCAAAAAGAACCGTTATTATTTGAGAATCGGGGCCTCTTGTAACATAAAAACCGTTTGAAACAATTCCTGTGGCCGGAGATGAAAAACGAGTGTTTTGATTAAAGAATATTCCGGGTTGTATATGTGACACATTAAGGCCACTCCAGAGTCTATTATTTGTGTCGTAATTTAGAATTGGGGGTAATGGATTATTGGAGAATAATATTTGATTTCCAGTGGGATGTATCCTAAATGCTCCGATGTGTATTTCTGGAGCAAAAAGCCCAATCTCGAATATTGGGAACCGAAGACTATTTATTTCATCGGGACCGTAAAGGTAAGCATACTGTGAAATATAATCGTCCTTGAATGTGAGTCCCGGTTTTACATATCCACCAAATTTTGAATTGTATGTGTTACGATAGGTTATATTGTCGGGACGACTCGCATAATCATTGAAGTCGTCATCAAGAGTTGTGTTAGTTATTGTGGGAGGTGTAATTCCCTTTCCTATCCCTATTATTTCAGGGAACAATCCGTGAATGAATTGTTCACTCCAAGAATTTGTCGAACTGGCAAATAGTACGGCTCCAGATACGTTATTAGATACTGAATTCCTATCATCGTTTCTTACAGTATTCAGACCGAACCCATATGCCCTTCCCAAAAGAGAGACCATATAATCAATACAACGAGTCATAGTGAGATTGTCCACAGTATGCTCCTGTTCGATAGCATCTTCAAGTTTCTGTCTGTCGGGGTCTCGTAGAATCCGTTGTCCCGTTTCCCATTCCTTCTTCTGGAGTTCTTCCAACATCTGGATCTCTTTAGAAGTCTTTCTAAGCATCACCCGGACTCGACCTTTGATTCCTACTTTCTCCGATAATAACATTAGTTCACCAAAAACGGACCGTCTATTAATCTAATTATCTGTTCGAATTCGTCCTGACCATTCCAGAAAGGTGCTGCCGCCGTTTCCGTCTGGTTCACATTTCCCGTACTGACGGGAGTTGCGGGAGTTATAGTTCTTGGAATGTAATGAATTACTGGGGGCGATGTATCTATAACGTGTCTGGAAACTAGAACTACCATGAACCACAGATTCAATGGGAAGGCATAACCTAAACCATTCATATTCACGTTTATATAATTTACGAATGCAACATTTCCATAATTCGCACCCGGATCGTTGTTCAGAACTATTAATGGAGAGAAATCATCTATATCCGTTATAAGGTTTAATCCCGTAGGAGGGGCCCCTCCAAACCCCACAACACCCACCGATTGCCATGAACCCCATAATCCCGTATCAGATGAAAATACCATATATCCATAAGCGGACAATGAGTTTATTACGTCCTGATAATTGAAGCGATTGAATTGCAGTTGTGATATTCCCGCCCCGAGTGCCACATGGGCCTGTAAAAATCTTGGGGCCATTCCAACTGCTATATATCTCTCCAGTTCTTCAAATAGTTTTCCGATGGGTTGAGCCTCGCAGGGTTGGACGGCAGTATCAACAGCACCGAGAGTTTGTTTTGTCCATTCTATCTCTCGCTTTATGCCTGTCTGGAACTTGGCATTCTCAAAGGGATTCTGATCCGGTTCAATCGCCACCACCATCCCAGCACCGGGCGACGAGGTGAAGGTTTTGGAGTTGATAATGAAGTTCTCCGTTTTGGTGGCCGTTAAGTTCAACCTTCCAACCTCTCCCACAGGTGAGAAGGGCCGACGATGTAGATGTCCTTGAGAGGTTCTGTCCTTTTCATTCTCGCCCCCTGCTGTGAGATTGGTGAACCAATCACTATCTCCCATGAAGTAACCGCCAGCATTAAGGGACTGCCTCTCATAGTAGGATTCGACATCATTATCATCGAGGTATATTCCATCGAACCACGTTTCCTGTCGGGACATCGCTGTTGTCATCAGGTCTCCTTCAAGTGGTTTCCTGTTGAGTGCTGCCAACATAGCAATAGCGTTCTGTCTGACCAAATTGAGGTCCAGTATGTTAGTATTCTCCCGGATAACCTCACGGGTCTGGTTTGTAAATTCCTGATTGGGTGGTTGGTCATCACCCATTATTATGGAAATGTCCGGATCGGAAGCACCGAGCATCATAACCCTGTCGATAAATTCGCGGGTGCTTTTGTTGAATGATACTGATTTCAAGGGGCGTTCCGTCTCCGTTATGTCAAAATTGGCCGGATATAGTTCACCAACCCAGAAATCATATAGTGGCGTATCTTCGATAAGTTTCCGATCTCTGAAGAATAGTTTCCTTTCGTCCCTGAACTCATCGTCTGTGTAGCAATCCATCTGAAGGAACAGAGTATCACAGAGAGAGACAATGGCCTCATAGAGATTCTGTTCACTCCCCCACTGCTTTGTAATTGGTGCTTCCTGGGTGTCCGTGGTAGTGTCCTGTATGTTCCTCTGAAATGCCTGATAGAAAAATACCCTGTCATCAGGACCGTTGATATCTATGAGCCTGTACCCGAGCATTCCCGCATAATTCCCGATATCGAGACCTTCAAGTATCTGAGAAGCCACTATGGACAGTCCTGAGACTATCTGATCGGCCTCGCTACTCCCGGGGACACTATCATATCGGAACCGTCCCGTTAAAGCATCATCAAGGTCTTTCCGATAGTAACGGGTTCCATGACATCCTAGATGTCTTTGAATGGCGATATAGAGGTCTCCAAGGGCCGTAATGTCCAGAGAAGTGCTGTCATTCCATTGATAATCCCTTCCCTTTAACTGACCTTTGAAAATATAGTCTCCAAGGGCCGAATCCTCTATCTGCGGAAGGGATCGGCATATGTGGTAACTGATGTAATCCACATCTGAAACACCATCCGATATATCCGGGGTGACCTCCAAGGTGGTTGCAGAAATTATAGAGGTCACTTCGAAAGGATTGTCTATGGCCTCTCCTTTCTTATATATCCATAGCTTATCCCCGATTGCCACACCGAGGGCCGTAAAATCGACCAGTGAGTCAACCAAACGGTCAGGGTTTCCGAGCAGTGATTCAGCCTGCCACCCGTGCATGATGTAAGTGGATTGCTGTTTGAATACTCTGAATCGTCTATCAAATGAAATATGGGTCCATTCTCCATCATCGTCATCAAGTGTAAAATTCTCCATGAAGGAGTTAATGTCCAATGGAGCGAGAGAGTAATTGCAGACCGGATTCTCATTTACGGACTCTATTGTTGATAACTGTTCCTTTATGTTCCTGAGTTTCCAGTATGTCGCCTTATCGTTTGCCTCTACTAAGGATTGGAGATAAGGCAATCCTTCGGGACATTCGTTGGCCTGATCCGCCCATTCCTTTATCACGAATGCCGACCAATAACCAAGGTCTCCGTCAGTAGTATTGGAGGACACTATGTCGATATAACTTATTTTGGCATTCACCTTTTTGACTTCTTCGTCCTGGGTCTTGTCTCGGGTATAACGATTTAATCCCCCATCATACCATACCGTGTGGCCATCAAACTGAAATTCAATTCTATTAGGTGTCGGAGAGTTGTCATTGTGGATGAATACCCTCAGTTCGTGCCATATGTCCTCTGTGATGGCATCGTTTCCTCGTACCCATCCCCCTCCAGTTCCACCGTTAAATTGGGGGTAGACATTCCCGCCTGTCTTTGTTGTTCCCATTCCTAGAATGACATTTCCCGCGGTGTCTCTGGCTCTTACCCTGAACTNACTCGCATTGGCATTCCCAGAATCCACGCGTATGAGTCCCGTTAATACCTGAGTGAGATCATTCACGTCCGGTAATCTGGTTCTATGGGTCGCAGAACTGTTGTGCTGCATTTCAATGGAAGTATACTTATTGAAATAATTATGCGGGTCTAATGAATCGGAATCTGGATGCTCTATTATAGCAACATTGGTCTCACCAGTCCAATTTATCAGCGTAGTCCCTAGAACCTCATTCTCGAACATCTCACGCAGAAGGTAGTATGAACCTTCAGGAATATATCCTTTCAACTCCAATACGCCTCCAAAACCAGTTCTACCTCGTATTTATGGACGGTTCCCTTAACTTCCTTTTTCCTCAATCCCACTATCTTCACTTCCAACGATACCACTCCGAGACCTTGGGTGACTTCATCAGCTATCCAATCACAGGTTCTTCCAGACTGCATCCATTCCAATAATACAAAGAAAACCTCTTGTGGATCTGTGGCAACTATTACCCCTGATGTGTAGACAAGTTTGATGTCGTGCAGAAGGAATTTAAAAGCATATTGAGTGGAGTCGCTTCCAAGCATCTGTCTGATGCTGTGGATGGTTCCTGGTATGGAATGTTTTGCAGACCTTGGAAAATACTCATAATCTATCTCTGGAGGTCTGGCGATCCAATGAATTGTCGTACCGTTTGCAGTTAGTGTGAATATTGGGTCATAGGCCATCTACATTATCCCCCTTGGAGTGTATAACTGTGTTGAGTGTTGCCCGAGATAACGCCGTTTCAGTTCAAATACAATATCTCTCGGAGTGGTTCCGGAAGATTGAATGTTTATTACAGCGGATGATGTGGAAGTGGTTGTGTTCCTTGCAGGTCCGGGTCTCCCGATTATCTCGTCTGTGTGAACCTCCATCAATCCTCCCTTCTCAATTCGCCTTACCTGACCGACCTCGGTCTGTCCACCGGGAGGGGTCGGCATATCGGGAGTAAGGGCATTGACCGCAGCAATGGAAGCCCCTATTATGGCAATCCCAGCCCCTATGAACGCTCCCTTTGTTAAAAGACTTGTCGAAACGAACTGGGCTTTAATGTCGGCCCATCTCGCGGCTATCAATGCAATAAAGGTGGTGAATAATATCCCCATTTGTATCTTCAACTGAATCATCATTAATTCCCTCTGTTTCATGGCGAGTCCTAATTGTGTCTCAGCATCGAATATGGCTTCCCGGTTCTTTCTGGTCTTATCATCAATAGCAAATTGAGCAGTATCGACATCTCGTATGGCCTTTTTGACATTTAAATTGGCCTGCATAACGTCCAGAGTTCTTCCGGTTCTAGCCGTTAATAACCTTTGACGTTCTGCCAACTGAACATTTAATTTCGATTGTTCAACATCGAGTTCAAATCCTCTGCGTGACTCCCGGTTCAGTTCCCTTTTAGCATCTCTAACAGCCCTCATGGAACGAATAAGACCGAAGTTATTCTGTTCTAATTGAAGTGTCACGCCTATTATTCTTGTAAATGAGGAGGCAACGAAATTGCCGACATTGGCGATGGCGTTCATGGCCTTTTTCATTTCCTTCATATCGGCCTTGAACTGTGCATCAAGGATGACGTGTTCTGTTTTTTCAGCCACTTGCGAACACCTCCGAGAATATGTTCTCCATCCCTATGAAAGACTCTGCTCCTATATTGGGAGTGTTTATATTGACCATTACATCGTTGCTTTCCTCTGTTATGGTTCCGATATCCTCACCACTATGAACGAACATTGGACCGCCCTTCTTTATCCTTCGAACCTGACCCACTTCCGTCTGTCCCCCCGGTGCTTCCGGCATTTCAGGGGTTAATCCATTCACTGCGGCTATCGAGGATGCCACTATGCCTGCACCTATCACCGCCCCCATACCAAGGGTAGCTATCCCCTCGGCAGTTAGATGAGCTGTTATCCAGGCCCATCTTGCGGCAACGAGGGTTGTAATGGACGTAATTAAAACACCTATCTCTATCCCCAACTGAATTTGTGTGAGTCTTGCTTGGTGGAGTGCAATGTTTCCCTGCAACTCAGCATCAAAGGCATTCTCATTCATCTTCCTATGTTTGTCATTAGCGGCAAACTGTGCCACTTGAACATCTCTCAACGCCTTTTTCTTGTCAAGGTTCGCCTGTTGGATATCGAGGAATACATTACCCTGTGCAGTCAATAACCGCTGTCTCTCAATGAGTTTGACATTCAACTTGGCCTGTTCGATGTCCAGTTCAGTATGTCTCCGTTTCCATCGGTTCATCTCTCGCTTGGCATCACGCTTGGCCCTTATGGAGCGTACCAGATCGAGGTTTGTCTGCGTAAGCCTTATCTGCGCCCCCATAGATACATTCATGGACCGGGACAGAAACTGACCGACATTGGCAACGGCGTTCATCGAGTCCACTAGTTCATTACTATCATCCTCCGCTTCGAGGGAAACTAACAGGTCATCGAGTGTTTCAGGCATTTTCCATCCTTTTTGATACGGTTGTAAACCTTTCGATAATACGGTTGTAAACCTTTCGATAATACGGTTGTAAACCTCTGAAATGGCTCATTTTGAGGGTATTTTTAGAGCTTTTCGTTGATCTTCCGATAAGTATTCTGAAACCTCTTTCATAATGGCCCTTCGAACAAGATTTGAACGGGGTTCACATCTGTCGGAAGACACTTTATTTACGGCTTCCATTAAGTCGGGTGGCATTCTCGTGATTATGTTTTTGTCAAATTTCATTTTTCCATCCTCGCTATTTGGTCTATTTTCCATTGTGGGGGTGTTGTCGCTTCCTCCCATTCATCTCCGAACTCCTCATCTATGATTGTCTCATCATCTTGAAGTACGTCCTTCTTGATGTGCTGGATCCATTCCATCCATCTCTCATACTGATACCAGATACGAGGTGCAGGTGATTTCAACACCTCATTGGAGGATAAATTGGCCCATTCTGGAAGACATTCGAAGGGTTCAACTATACTGAATCCTTTTTTTTTATCAACTCAGCACTTGGAGATGATAGTTTCCAGACTTCCTCAAACAGTGGTTCGAATGTATAGAATATCCTCATATCTTCCTGAAGGGTCTTGATATCAAAGTTCGGATCGTTCTTTTTAAGGGTGACTCCTATAACGTAAAGTTCCTGTTTAATGGCTGCGATTGTCACCTCTGTATCTGGTGTCTTTACCGGGAGATGTCCAGTTTTCTCGTACTCCTCCAGTTCTTCCATCGAGTATATGGCCTTTGGGGCCATCTCAAGGGCCGTTAAATATTCGGCATATGTCAGAGGATAAATAGTTATGTCTGATCCTGCAAGAGATATTGTTTTCTGTTCTCCTACTATCTTCTTTATTGCATCACTCACATTTATACTCATTTCTAATTCTCCTTATACTTTCAATCCCCATATCTCCATTCTCAGGTCCGTTCCAGCCACCTCGGCGTAATCTGCAACTGATAGAGCTGCCCAAGGTGCATTTGTGGCAACCCACCTATTACCAGCAGCATATGGGTCTGCATTGTTAAATAATGGTTCATAAAAATTGTTGTTTGGTGAAGCACCTACAGTTTCAAGGGATGCGAAATATGTTCCAAATAGAGGGGGTCTTGCAGGAAACTCGAAAGCATGATTTATTCCTGCCAATACGGATGCTTGTACTTGTGCAGCAGTGTATTGAGTGGACGTATGTAAGACGGGGCCAACCGGGATTCCTCCTGCAATGGCATACAACTTACAAACAATATCGGCAGGAGTTAATAGAACAGTGTCGAATTTCTGATAAAACGTACACGCATCAAACCCCATAATTATTCCAGTAGTCCATTCCTGGCCCTCCCATTTCTCTATCCCCCCTTGTTGACCTATCGTTCCGAGGTTCACCCCCGCATTATCTATCAATACCTTCAACTCACATGGTTCAAATATATCAACCTGAGTGTAGGTATCAATATTCAGGGAATCGTTTGGAACACTTTTCATATAAGTCGCTTTCCCTTGAAGAGTACATCTTATTATTCTACCCTCTGTGGATTGTGGCTGTATCTCACCGAACTTAGTGCATGGGAATATTTGGGCTCTTGCAACATTGTCAATATCACTCGAAAGATCTTTTATGTATTGAATAACCAGATAGTTATGATTACGGACGCCGACCTCGTATAATTCCCTCTCAAGTGGTCCCGCACCCATGAACCCGAATAAGGAGTCCATCCCCGAACTTTCAATGGGGATGTCCAATCGTCGTTTATCGATCATGGTCTTATCCATTGATACATTCGTCTCATAGGTTCCTTCAATTACATCAACGGCCCTCATGTCACCCACGGCATTCTGGAACTCCAGGNGTCTGACAACCGAGGGTTTGAATGCTTGACACTTCCCTATCGCCCGTTTCTCAGGGGGCCAGAACAGGGCGTCGTCTCCTGCCTGAGTGCCATCATAATATCTGCCCTCGCCAGTGTCCTCATCAAATATCCACGTTACTGAGTTGGGGAATGCTATGATGAAGTTGGCGAATGAATCGTAAGGGGCCGGATGAACACCACCAACATATACCACTCCATTGGCGAAAGTATATTCTCCGGTTCCGAGTGGGGTGAGACCATCAGGATCGAGAACGGGACACTGTGCATCGTTCTGCTCGATAATGAGAAAGGCATTCTGAGAGGACCATGCATTCTCCATTAGGGCTCACATCCATATAAGGTCATTCTGAGGTCAAAGTCCACTCGAGCGAACCAAATTCCAGCAGGAGGCCACGTAGGACCAAATTTCCACCAAGCATCACCAGCTCCGAATGCGCTCTTTCCTTGCAGCCAATATGTGGCGTTTACTATGCTTCCTGCCGTTGTTTCCAATGTGATAAAATACGCTGTAACGGCAGCCAACGGAGGAAGGGGAAAATAGAATAATGTTTCAACATCAAAAGAGATTTCATCATAGGGTATCGGATTGGAACTGGATATCAATGCTCCGCCCGGAGCCTGATATAAACGTAATATCATGTCGGCAGGAGTGAAATCAATATTGTGAATCCACACCCCAACAGCATAAAGGCTGAATCCTCCCACGGTTGTGATAACTTCTCCGAGCCATTCTTCCTGTCCTCCCCCATCACCCACTCGGAACAAACCATCTGTAGTATCCTCTATCACTAACTCAACGGGTTCGCATTCCAAGGGAGACCACGCAAGGTTATTACTGAGTATTGTATCGAATGGCGCTGACCTCATGTAAGTGGGTTT
>JGI25130J35507_1000481_pt1 | contig 12644 bp, 10 predicted proteins | sample ETNvirnome_2_300_FD_35507 | JGI IMG/M metagenome (IMG submission 35507)
CCGCCGGTCCCGGGGCCGGCGCGTTTGGTCTGTGCTTCTAGAACAATTGCTTTTAATCTTTTGGCGCGCGCCAAGTGCGCATCTAAGTCTTTTGTTTTTTGTTTGTCGCGTGTGGCTTGTTCTTTTTGAACTTTGAGTTGTTCTTTGAGCGCTTTAAGCTGATTCTGATAGCCTTTCGTATTAGTGTCTGTCAGCTGTCCCTGGTCTTGTAATACTGTTATAATTTGCTCTAAAGCGCCTACTATTGCTTCAACTTGAAGTGTGTTTTTTTGTGCAGCAGTATATGTGATTTCGAATAAACCAACTTGTTCTGCAATTGCGGCAGTGGCGGCTTCATTTGCGTCTTTCCCTTGCAATAAAACTTTTGCAAGCTCACTGTACATTTTTACATTTTCATCTAATTCGCCACCGGAGGCTTGGAGGGATGTTATAAATTGAGTTATTAGTGTATTGATTTGCGGAAGATTTTCAACAACACTTTTTAATATTTTCTCTAGTGCTTCTGCCTTCTCCGGAGTTAATACGTCTTCTGGTCCTGCCATGAACAATCCCCTTTAATTGTCTTCATTATAATTAGTTAAGGCGTGAATTTTTTAACTTGGTTTGGTTGGGCTGGGGTTTTATAAGCTTCAGTTTCTTCTTCTTTTTGTCTCACTAGTCTTTCAAAAAACCATTTACGCAAACCAACTGGTAAATTATAAAGTTCGGTTAAACTCCAATTGCCATGGTATTTCATTAGAAAAAACTGTTCGTAAACTTGTTCTATATATTTATGAGTGAGGCCAAAAAAAGTCCGCGGTGAGGGGGACCTCCAAAGCCCCCTCATAACTACAAGCTGAGCAAGTGAATGAATGATTCATATCAATGGAGGGCATTAATTCATCGTATACTTTTCTTATATAGCGCCCATGTAAGGCAGGCAGTGTATTAATAAACTCGTTTAAAGAGCCTTCTTCGTGAATATTATTGACTGAAACAATTACAAGTCTTAAAAAGTCACTAGCTGTGGTTTGAACAAAGTTCTTTTTCTTTTTAAATTCTTGAGTGCGTTCGAGCCTCTTTTCATCATTACCAGTCAAAAATTTAATCTCAATTGTATACTTAGTTTTTGGAAGTGGGACTAAAAAAGTATTTGCTTTTGTTTTCTTAACGTTGTGTTTTGTCATAAACTCATCGGAGGGAGAGTGTACTTCTAAAGAATCTAATTTAAAAGAATAATCCTGAGTTTCTGTGCAGTCAGGGCACTTAACATTCGTTTCATATAATGAGCCGTAGCCGTGGGCGCGCGCTGCCATGATAAGTGCGTTTTTATCCCCGATAAGCAGATCATCTACATTTATTGTTTTATTTACTAAAATGCTCTCCAACATTCTGTCTAAAGCAATTCCTTTTTTTAATAAAGCCACAGAAGTTAAAATATCTTCTTCTTGTGTGGTCATGTGTTTAATTTCTATAACTTCTTGATTGTGGAGGGGGTGTTCAGGACTATAAAATTGTCCTTTGCTGGGAAGCTCTACAAACTCTGTGGGAGTTATAAATTTTAAAGTTTGGGGTTCTGGGACATTTGCTGTTCCGTTGCCTTTTTCTTCTGGAGTGTCTGGATTTACTCCAAGTCTATTTTCATTGGATCTTGTATTCATTTTTACCTCATATTTTTATTTGTATGTTGATTCTATCTGATTTGCAGAAATTTCTGCTGTCAAACCCAGCCATTTCTTAACTGCACTAGAAATAATATTTCTACGCTCAACGCTTGCAGCGTTCATTCTCGATGCTAATTCACTTTCGGCATATCCTTGGAAGAATTTAAAATTCTTATATTCAAATCTTAAGTCGACGCTTCCAAGGCCTGTGCCATCATAAGTTATGTCTGAAAAAGTTGCACTAGTTAAAATTGGCCTAATAATGCGCCATTCTCCAATCATTTCACCGGAAGACCCTAGCTCTAAAATTGTAATAACTTTAGGATTGCCTTCTACATAACTATTTATAAATTGATCATATTGGGTACTGGATGCTCCTTCTTCGTGTGCCATTGCAGTTTCTTCAAATCCATATGTTTTTTGCATCATATTAAGAGCTGTGTTAACGTGCGCTGCTGTATCTGCGGCTCCAAATCCACCCATATTTACATCAGCTAAACGAACCGTTAAAGTGTCCGTCTGAAATGATTGGTCCGGATAATCTATTTTAGCATAATCGCCCGATCTTAATTGATATTCTGATGTTTTGTAGCCGATTTGTCTGTAGCCCGGCCTGCTAAAATTTTTAACTATGTAGGGCGGGAAAGATCCATATCCTTCTCCACCAAACATTAAATCACCAAATAATAAAATACCTTCAAAAACTCTTTTTGGTCTTGTTGTTGTATCGCTCCAAAATTGGAAAGTGCTAGGACCGAAGAGTTGAACTGCCATTTTATATCCTTGTTAGTTATACATCAGCCGTGGTGGTCACTTCTGCGCCAAGTTCAGTTCTGTATTGATCTATTCTTTTGGATTGTACCTCATTATTCCCCATAATTTGATCGATGACTACTTGTCCAGTTTTACTAAATCCTTCGTAAGATGCCCAATCATATCGGATGCTCATTGTTATATCAACCATGTCTTCGGTTGTATAATTTAAAGCGGTACCAAACTTTACATTTTCAATCCATGCATTATGTAAATTCCATCTGTCTACTGCTTTGCCCATCGCATCCACTTGTTGAATCGACGGCGTTCCAAATGCTTTTGTAGCGCGCTCTTTATTAAAAGAGATTAACGCAGCTTCTTCCGTGCCAGGAATGGCATAACCAGAAGCTTGCAGAATTTTAACTAGCTTACCTGACGCGTCGGGGTGGACTGGATCAACTAAAGTTATTTCTACATTGTCCCAGGTTATTCGTCCAGGGAAATTAAATGTGTGAGCCATAAATTGATGTGGCACATTAGTTATAGTAAACCCTGGCTTGGCGGCCGTTTTAATAACATATGCAGGAAGGTGATCTAAAATCAATACCCACCTAAAAGCTCGTTTGGGATCAATTGTATTTGAACTCCAAAATTGACTCTGTTCTGCCATTTCTAATTTCTCCTTTTCACCCTTCTATTAATAAATAGAATCAAATTAAATTTTTAGTCCCCAAAAGCTGCTCCTGAGTCCGTAATAATGAAATCAATTGCAATATATTCGATTGCTCTTGCTGGTTTTACGAAAATCTTTGCATACAAAATATTTCTGTCTATAAGGTCTGGGGTTGTCGTTGACTCATCCAAAATTAATTTATATTCAGTTATGCCTAGGCCGGCTTTTACATCCGCAAGGAATGGTTCAACTTTTCCTTTGAACCTGTTCCAAGTTGTTTGTACATTCTGATCAAACAAAATGGTCGCTGCAAATCTTGAAATTTGCTTCTTTAAGAAAATTACAAGGCGTCGAACATTAATTCGATCAAGCGCAGACGGATTTAATTGTAATGTTTTTTGACCAAAAATTACAATACCTTCTGCAGGGAATGTCGCAATTGGATTAATATTAGTTTCATAAAGTTCATCGCGTTGTCTCGAAGTAAGCCTTTCTTCTATACCTACAACGGGGACGCCGCCGGCTCTATTTGCGCTTAAACCGCCGCGCGTAAACCCGGCAGGGGCGAACCAAAGATGAGAATTAGCCTCACTATAGCTCATTGCGCCAATGGCAACCACGGAGGGGGGAGCCCAAAGTACAGCACCATTGATAGTATCTCGAATTTGAACCCATGGATAATAAGTACATCCATAGCTACTATTAATTTCTAAACTATCCTTTTTGTTGCCAATAACTGTGTCAACATCGCCCACTCGGNTTGCCCGACTGTTTGTATTTTCAGTGTCGGGAGTATATCCACCATCAAGATCAATAACGGCCAAGGCATCTCCACGTTTTTCACACATATTAACCATTTTTCTATTAAGGTTGGGGTTAACAACGCCCGGAAGACTTAACAAATTATATTCTACTACTTCAGGATCCCGAAGGCAGTCAATGGCAACATTAACAGAGTTATAAGGGGCGCTAGTTTCTATAGTCGTTGTAGTTTCGTTTGAAAGCGCTCTAGAATTGTTAAATGGGTCTCTTTCTGTAATGTCTAAACCGTCAGCGCCGCCGTGTAATAGCGTTGTAAACTGATCCCAACCGGCGGTTGTACCACCTTTTTGTTTATTAATAACATTTTCCCATGTAACTGTTTCTGGGCCGAGGGGCTTTGAACCGCGCGACGCAGTATGAGCCGTATAAGAAACACCTCTGTTACGCGCACTTTCCTCATAAACTGCGTGTGCATCATAAGATCCACTATAATCTTGGGTTACGGCGCTTTTGTTTCTCACGTTATCAAGCGAAAAAACCCAAGAATTTTCAGTATAGTTACTTTCAGCCTCCCAGCTGGCAACATCGTCTGCTCTCGTGCGTATCACATCGAGGACACTTGACTCAAATCTAGTGGTGCCATATGTGGTATCTACTCCAAAATAAGCATCAAGTGGGTCTGTAGTGTTGGCTTTCGATGAAGTTGACTGGAGGTACAATTTCGGAAATTTAAACTTAGCATTTACTACATAACTGCCAATATTTCCATACTTTGAACCTGCCCGGGCGGTTGAGCCTGTAAGTGATCCTAGTTGGATCTTACTTATTGGGTTTAGACTGCCTGATTGGACAAACATGGAGCCAGAACCCGATGGGGCTGGTGCGTCATAATCAAAAGTGGTGGCATCGCTCCCAGAGACTGCCCACCCAAGGTAGCGTGGGGGCCCAAACACACCAAAGGGGAGAAACGCAGCATCAGTGCTGCCGCGATCTACAGAATCGTTCATTTCTACGTATACATAATCAGATACGTTGCGATAGTCTCCTAAAGTTCTATATTTACGATCAGTGTCATCCCACTGTTCAAATCGATTACCAATTTTTTTAGCAATATAATTGTTCGAAGCGGGATTTAAGTTACAATTACTATATCGTTCTAAAATTCTAGGTGAAGAATCTAAGTCATTAATTTCTCGAATAGCAACTGAAAAGTTTCCATAAGGATCTATCTCTGCATCGCTTGATGCTCTGAGTCTTCTAATGGAAATTTTTATCTTACGCTGTGTTTCTTCGCCTAATTCGCGCGCGCAGAGCCTAAATAATTTTTGCATGTTGGCAGCACTATAAGAGGCAGTATTGCTTGTGAGGTCTTGTGAAATAAACCATCCTGTTTTTGCAAACTGTTGGCTCGGGCTCTTTGTTGTGCTCATTCTATAATCGCCACCCTGAACGGTACCATCCGCGTCTGCCAATCGCATTATAACTCCGTAGCAGTCGTTTGGAATGCTCCCAGAAACTCCCTGGATTTTACCACCTTCAGTGGTGCCTTTAAAGGTATTGACATTCCCCTCAAAGCTCTCGCCAAGCCAATAATTAGTTAATGCGGTAGTATCAGTAATATCACTATTAGTTAAGGTTGGGTTAGTATTAAAAACTTTTCTGATGAATCGTGGTGAATTTCTATTAAAGTTGAATGAGCTATCAATTACCACGCTCTTGTTGCTATCAAAAACAACTACTTTAAAAGCAGGGCCGCTATCAACAGCACGAATAAACTGAGCCATACTAGCTGTAAAAGAAGTATTTCCGCCTGCAAGGCCGTTGTTGCCTGAAACCGTTTGGCCTGACAGTGCGATGGCGCCATTATTTAGGTACCAAACTGCTGCAAGAGTGCCGTTCGTCGATTTGGCTGCAGTAAAATTATTGATGGCGCCGGCGTTGGCGTCGGTGGATGCGGTAACAAAACTACTGGTATTTCCTTCACAAATAAAGAGGCCAAAGGCCCCACCATTTGCCGTGGAAGAAGTTGCTGCAGTTATGCTTGTAGTTTTCCAGCCGGCTTTTCCGGCGTCCGTGGCATCTTTATAAGTTTGCCCTAACAGTCTAACCATTGTTACAGGAGAATTATTTCGAAGCCAAGCTTGGGCCGCGTATGCAGCATAAGTAGGGGCAGTTACGCTCCCATTGCGCCACAAATCGCCTCCTTTATTGCCAGGAACTGGGGCGCCAAAGATATCGAGGAATTCTGCAAAAGAATTAACTTGAACTGGTTTTAAGGCCGGGCCGCGAGAAAGTCTACCAATGAGTGCAGGCCCCATTGCTGTTGGCTCTGCGGGTAATTGTGAATTGTCTATCTCGGTAATAAATATTCCCGGGGATACAAACTTAAATTTTCTATATGACATGATCTAATTCTCCTTTGGCAGACATGTTAATTCTTTAATAAATAGTAATAAAATCATGCAAAAACCTTTTTAAAATCTTAATCTCTATAAAAATCACTATTGGGATCAAACTCCTGCGAATCGCCTGTAATTACTCTTTCGCGCGGAATTTTAACTTCTACTGCATTTTCGCGGCGAACAATCCTGGGTGACTGTTGATTGTCTCCTTCTCCAATCAAATATCCCAGTACTTCAAAATTAGCTTGTGTTTGATATATCCTTTCTTCTTCTTGATAGGAAGAGATATTATTTCCTTGCTCAAAGCCGGCCTTCATAAAAGCTTCGTATGAATGGCCGGCATGTTCGACCACGAAAGAATTAATGTGTCCTCCCAGCGTTGTAAACGGCTGTAGCATTTGATTCATTTGCTGTTGATAGTTAGATTTCAAAGTAATAGTATAATTAATAAGTACGTATACCGGTTGAGGTATGTATAGGGTTTCGATTACAACTTTATTATTTTTTCTTCCAACTTTTGGATAATAAGCCTGGCGGCCCGGTGTTCTTTGAACATTTCCAAACTTTTTTATATTGTCAGCCACGGCAAAATTATTTGTTTTATCCTGTACGAGGCGCCGACCAATTGTAATTCTGCCGCCATGATAAGGCCCCAGCATGAAAGGGGGCGCGCCGAAGAATTTGCCTTTTTTAGACAAATCTTTATTTATAGCAGTTCTTTCAACGCTCATAATTGGATAAATTAAAGTACCATCTAAATCATATAATTCTTTTTTCTCTTTTGCAAAAAAAGCGCGCTCAGGGGAGGCCCAAATAACGGGGACTTTTTTCCACCCTTTATTAGTCTCGGCTCGAACTGACATTTTTTCATTAACAAACTCATAGAAAGCAAAATCAATTGTTTCTAGATTCGAAGGCTTTACCATCATGTTATTAATAACATCGTTAGCGTTTTCAATTCCTGTATAAGAATAATCAGGTGGCATCAAAAGTTCCCTCCCTAGCTTTTACACATTTTGCTTCAATTTCAAATATGCGTTCCCAACCTGCCCAAGCTTGGCCAAATATTTGTTTAGGATAGTTTAAAGTTAATATTTCAAAAAAGTCTTGGCCGTATAAAACAAAGTCGCCTTCTCTTACATATAAATCCTGATCTTCTGTTACTCGTCTTCTGTGAAATTTAACTGTGATCGATAATCTTTTATCGATACCTAAATTTGATATAGTGGTGGCATATCCTTCCCACGTTACCAGCGCATGAACTCTAATTGGAGATAAAAAGTTTTTTTGGACCGCTTCGCCATACAAAGGATGAAAATTAGTATTTTCTGTACTGATGGGATAATAAATAATTTCTTGACCTATGACGCGCTCTATTAGTTCGTCATTTACTTGTTTTACAAGATCTCGCTCTTTTTTTCCTAAAAATAAAGGAGGTGGAGGCGATGCGGGTTGGGACCATTTATTTTTGTCTAATGGCATCTCATGTTACCCCACAAATACCTTTAATGGAATATGTTTATTGAGAGTATTTACATCTTCCATGAGTTTTGCGTCTGCTTCCATCAATTTTGAATAAGTTAATTCGTCTAAGATGGTTTTTAATTCTTCTCTTAAGTCTTTTTGTTCTGTTTGGGCTTGGGTAACTAAATCTTTTCCATCTAATGTTACACTCTCCCCGGGGATTGGTATCGAACCAAATTTACTTCTAACGGTTCCCAATGTTTCCTTTGATAACGATAAAGTAAATCTTCTAATCCACTGTTTGCCTATTGCATTAATATTATCATACGGAAGATTCTCAAAGGGAAGAGTATTTATATTGTTAATACCTTCTGTACCGGGGTCTCCGGATTCGGCCTTGTCCCACGGATTCGGATCGACAAAAAAGTCTATCCAATATTTGTTAGGGCTTGTCGCTACGATATTTGGAAATATTCTTAATCTATTATTTTTTACTTCAAATGAATATTGTGAATTTCTTGTATAGATTGCGTCTTCAAAAGCCATAGCCTGCGCTTTGTTTTGCCATGCCGGAATTATTTGGAAGGTTGAGTCGTCTGACCATTGTCCGTAACTAGACAAATCTCCTACAGTATTTAATCCACCGTAATATCCGTAAAATCTCCACATAGCCTGTGGGGATTTATAGTAAACTTTTGTTATATTAATTCTTTTATTGCCTATAGGGTTAGAGGCGCCAAAAGCACCACCTGCGGCAGAAGAAGAAACAATTTTCTGTAAGTCATAGTCTTGGGTTCCATCTGCACCAGAAAAAGATGCGGAGTGAATTGTTACTTCGCCCCCAAATCCAATTTCGGTGTTAACGCCATATCCTACTCTTCGCGCATATGAAAATTCAAAACGAGGATATTTAAGGGTAACATCTTTTCCATATAAATCGTTACTACTTTGAATTTGTCCGTCATTGTCAAAAGTGCCAGTTTGCGCGCCCAACATGTCTGATAATGTATTTTTTGCTTGGTGTAGATTTAATAGGTAAGAATATTCTAAAACAGCCTCTTCGTAGGCTGCAAAAATGTTATTATTTGTTAGTTCAATATCTAATATATCACCCCCCATCTTTTTATATGTATATGATACTTGTTCAGCGGCGCCAGAACAAAAATATTGAGAAAATTGTGCTGACGGGGTGCTAGAGTCTGAATAAATCTGGAAGGGTAGCGAACTATTGTTTTCTACGTCGCTAGGCGAACTTCCAGTTGAAAGCGTGATTGCGCTTGTTTGCGATTTGGGGGTTAAGGTAGGTAACGCCATTCATTTAGATCTCCTCACTATAAATAGTTAGGGAGATTGGAAAAAGCTGCGAAGAGAAGATGTATTAATCTTCTTTCTTTCTTTTCCAGAAAGGACTCTTTTTAACCTTCTTGACTTTTTTAGTTGTTTTTACAGTTTCTTTTACTACTTCGGCTGCTTTCTTGGCAGCTGCCACTTTTCTCGTTAGCCAAATCTTTTTCCATTTTTTACCCATGATAAGTCTCCTTTCTAATAAATAGTCTTTAAAATCCAAAATCTCAAAAAAATGGCCGCGTAAAATTTTGGTATATTCACTTTTTTGAAGAAAAAAAAGCCCTCACCTTTTCAGGGGTGAGGGCTAATACTAGATTAAAAATCTATTTTATGGTTTAGCCACCACTCTCACCAAGCAGTCCGCGAACTACGACTAAGCCGTACATATCGGGACGTACCATTTTCTTGGCATATCGAGTCATGACGCCCTTGCGGGGCACGAAGTCTTCAATACCAAAGATTGTGGGAGTAACTTGCAACGGCACATAAGGAGCATATACATAGCCACTTTCAAGGAAGCTATTGCCCTTACGACCAACCAAGCAAAGGTTACGCGGGAAGTAAGGATCAACGTAAACGTCAAATTTCTTACTTACACTACCAACCTTTTGTGCGCCTGCGACGCCTTTGTTGTCATCAGCAGTTACACTAGCTCGGAAGCCAGCAGTAAACTCCATGATGTTTGCAACTTCGGGGGAAGTAACAACAAAATTAGCACCGCCTCGCAAGGTCTTACGATGAATCTGAGCAGAAACGTCATTGATTGTCTCAATAAGAGTTTCATACCACTCAGAAACAGTACCCGTAAAGTCGGGGGCCTTTGCTGATGCACCAACTTCGGCACCAGTGTCTCTAGCAACAAAGAGACCCGGCGAACGAGACCAAAAGAAAGTACTAGCAGTTGAGCCTTTAATAAGATCTTCCATGATCTCTCGGTCAATTTCAAGAGCAATTTGCTCAGAGAGAATTGACGTAAGCTCAACTTCGGCATCCAGATTATGGTAGGCATTAAGATCCTGACCAAGCTCTGGAGTCCACTTAGCTTTCAGCTTTTTAGTTACTGCCGTAACAGACACTGAATCGACCTTCAGGTCAATTTCGGGGATGCTTTTATTATTTTCCAGTCCCCACGCGTCTTGGCCAACAACTGCACCGATAGCATTAGTCGAACCTGCTGCAGTAGCGGTTGCACTAAAGGAATCATTGATTGGCCACGAGAAACTCGTGTTGGCAATCATTGAAGAGCTAAGGGCGTTGGCAGTAACTCCAGCCGCACCCACACCAACTACAAAAACTGCTCTTTCGGAAACTGTTCCAGAAAGTTGAGTTAATCTTCGAAGCTGTGTTTGCCCTGTTCCCCAGGTGCTGGTACCAGCAGAACTACTAACGACAAGGGTTACAAGATTATTAAAATCAAATTGACCTTGGGCGCCAGTGCTAGCCATTACATATTTACCAATACAATAGTTAGTTGTACCAGAAACCAATGCAGGATCAAAACGAAGAATTTGCATCGCTTTGGTTAACCCAACGCCGGAGCCGTCTGCGCCCACGGCAGGGAAAGTACCAGATTCGATAACTGATCCCAACGTGGTTTGATCTGGGGTCTTCAGAAGTGCTGTGCCTGTTGGCGATGAATAGCCATTATTTAAGTTATAAAAACTTTTTTCGGCATTCACACCAGTAAGGCTTACACCGCCAGTAACCTGTTGACCAACACGACCGCCGCCATATAGCGATGCATTTGCTATTTCGCCTAAGCGGGACGTGCCTGTGGCATTACTAAACGTAAAGTCCATAAAGAAAATAAGTCCCGATGGAAGACTCATTGGTTGCACTGAGACAATCTCATTAGCAACGAGACCACCGAAGACCCGACGAACAATGGGGAACGCGACGGCTGCAAAACCTTCGACATCTCCACCGGCCATCGTAGAAGCTTCACGAAGAAGCTCCTTGGCCTGGTTTTCAAGCAAGCGAGCCATATTATGCTTACCTTGCTCTCCTCCAAGACCTTCAAGAAGACCTGTTTTGCCCCATTTACCGAGCAGCGCAGCGCCTTCCTTTTTGAGATCGCGATTAACAATCCCTTCTGTTAATTTTTGAAGTACTGACATTTTTTCTTTTCCTCCTTTATTTATCAGTTATTCCAGCGAGAGTTTTCATTCTCACCATGAGAGGGTCAACTCTCTTTTCCTCTTTACGAGGCATAAAGGCTGAAGAGCTTTTTGTCACGATTTCGTTCAGTGATTTTGGCCGGCTTTTAACAGCGCTAGCACCCACTGTACTTTGAAGCGTTTCATATATAATTTTTGCTTCTTCAACGGTCTTCGCTTTTGAAATAGTCTCGACAAGTCTATCTTTTTGTCGCTCATTCAGGGAGTCGCTATTTAAAATACGATTTTGATAATGTAATCTTGCATTTTGCAGATTACTTTCCTCCAATTGTTCTTTTAATTGGGGGAAAACTTCTTGGTATTTGTTTAGTTTTTCTTTTAAAAGTTTTACTTTATTGTTTAATTGTTTGTGTTCGTTAACTGTTTTAACTGTTTTGCTGGCCTTGTCAAGCGCTTCTTGGTCTTCGTCTGACCAGCGCTGCTCCTTCGGCTTGCATCGGTCTGGCTTTGGGAATGGGTGATCTTTGCAATACTTTTCGAGATTCTTTTTATATGGCGCGGCACGTTTCTTTGCTGCAGCTGCTTTCTCTTCTTCTCTCTCTTTGGTGGTTTTTTCTACGACTTTTTCTTGGATCGGGGCCTCTTCTGATAAAATATTACGGATCATCTCTTCGAGAGTTTCGTCATCGTCAAGATCTTCTTCGAGAGGATCGTCATCATCGTCCACGTCTTCCATAAGATCATCTTCTTCCGCCAACGCGTTGCGAATCATTTCTTCGAGAGTTTCGTCATCGTCAAGATCTTCTTCAAGAGGGTCGTCGTCGTCGTCGCCTTCATTTCGGTGATATGCGGCGCCGTCTTCTTCCATTAAATCGTCCTCTTCCAAATCAAAACTTTCGTCTATTTCGTAATCATCATCTTCTTCTAACATACTATCATCTTCATATGCTGATATGTTGGCTTGAATTGCCTCTTCTAGTCTGTTCAAATCAATGCTAACTACATCTTTCTCGGAAGTTGTTGCTGCAAAAGGAGTTTGTTGTACAACAAATTCGCCGGCATGTGTATCTTTGCCTTCGGCTTCAAGATCAATTAGGCCCGGGCCGGCTGGGGCCATTTCCATGCCGCCGCCTGCAGGTGCATATGGCGTAGTAGGGGCCATTGTTCCGCCTAAGCCCGGAGCGGCACCCATCATGGGGTCCATTTCGCCTCCCATCATTGGGTCTGCAGCGAATGGGTCTTGTTCCAAAATTAAATCGACGGCCTCTTTAATGTCCTTAGAAAAATGTTCAATAATTTTTTCTTCAGCGCTTTTTTGCGCCGCTTCTTTTAAAGCCTCGGCATCAATAATGGCTTCTTCGAGCATATTAGACATAAACCTTCTCCTTCGTTACAGGTATCTCATCACAATAAGTAGTTTGTTTGTTTGTAAAATTCCCTTATTAATTAGTGATTATGGTACATCTTCCACTATATCGCCGGC
>JGI25130J35507_1000482_pt1 | contig 12631 bp, 18 predicted proteins | sample ETNvirnome_2_300_FD_35507 | JGI IMG/M metagenome (IMG submission 35507)
AGCACAATGGTTAGTGCATCTGGCTCATAACCAGGAGGTTTCGGGTTCGAGTCCCGAGGGGTCCACCGCAACGGGTCGAAGCCTAATTAAAACGGGTTCAACGCTTGTTATGAACCCATGCCAAAGGAGGCGAAGCGTGACCGAAAATTTTTTTCACACCGGGAACGCAGTTGACCACAAGATAGGGAGGCAAGCACCGAGATTGCTACCCTTTGGCCCGTTGTTTTAATTCGAGAACACAGGAGACAAAAAGAAAATGAGAGTAAGAGCAATTCGACACGGCGCAATGTACAGCGCGGATAGAGGATACAAAGTGGGGGATGTATTGCGACAAATCCCCCATAACCGAAGCTGGGAGGAGATGGCACCNAANGGNCTTGCCGTTGTAATCAAATCCGAAGGACCGTTCTTNACTGTGTTCTGGCTCGGTGACGAAGAGATTACAAAGCACGATGAAAGGTGGGGAGGGTTCAAGCTGCAAGACTTGGCACCCATGCCACAAGTGGCGGAGTGCGTAAACAATTCAATCCAGCGGGAGTATGTTTAAGATGGAAACCCTGGAATATATCATCCGCGTTGTCATGGTTGTGGTCCCCATTCTTGGCTTGTCTGCCTTGTTGTTGGCCGCGCCCTTTTACTTCATAACGAGGGAAAAGCAGAACAAAAAGGACGAAGAGCAAAATGATTGAGTTGGCCGTGGGGGGCTTTGCTTTGCTCCTGATTGTTATTCCTTTTTACTTGTTGGCGTATCTCAAAGATGCCGAGAGTCTAAAAAAGAAAAGTAAAAAAGAATTGAATAAAGATAAATGATTTACGTCTAACTAATGTGAGCGGGAAGGGGGGACAACAAAAGGAGTTATGATTATGGCGAGCGACTTACATACAGTGATGACACGAGACGAAGCAATTGCATCATTCAAAGAGTGTGTGCTTCCCAGCATTATGCAAGACGAGCTAGACCGTGCCTATGATGGCGTGTATAGAATCGACGAGGTTATGCGTTCCGAGGCATGGAGTCACTACGTCGATTCGCTCTGCAAGGACCGCCAGATTAGNGACTGGCAATACCAGAACTGGTCAACCCCGGATTGTTGTGAACAATAAAAAGCAAAGTGGGGGNATTGTGGGGCAAAGTGGGGACAAGTGGTTGACGGTGGGAANAGAGAGAAAGGTTAGAGAGATGAGCAAGGGCGAANCTAATAAAGGTGAGAGAGAGCAGGGGAAAAGGGAGGGAGTTCAAGTATATACACACTCTGCACCGAATAGCAAGCCTGAACCACTTGGCACGGCAATTGCTATAGCAAGGAACATGCCAACTATTGACGAGGTGAAGAAGATGGACGAGGGCCAAAGAAATAAAATGATTGCTGACTTTATCGAGAAGAACGGGGTCACCCGGGCAAAGCAAGGGGAAAGCGGCAACGGCAACAAAGGACTTTCAGCATGGGCTCGCATTAGTTTTGATAGCGATAGCCACCCGCTTGACCGGCAAGAGAAAGAGAGCCGAGGACATAAAAAGAAAAAAGTTAAAAAGAAAGTGAATAAAAGGAAGAAGGCATCGTCTAACTAATAGTGCGTGTGAGAGAGTGATACAGTATAGAGAGAGAGTAAGAGAGAGAGGAGAGAGAATATGATTACAGCCCTGACCGTTGTTTACCTTTTGCCTGTTGTTGGAATGATTGCCGCGAGCGCTAAGAACTAAGGGGAGCAAGTGGGGGTACCCCCTACCCCCCTCCCCCCTACCCGGAATCCCAATCACTATAGATTCATCATGCCTGATGGCTCAAGCTAAGGACGTTCGTGATGCGGACGAAAAAAATTGAGATTTTAGGAAAAAGAGTACTTGCCAAAGTAATTACTATAGTGTATAATGAGGCTAACAAAAGGAGTACCCATGAAAAGCATCATTACTAAACTAACAATTATTCTTGCCCTACTGGTGGGCGTGTCCATTACTAATCCAAAAATCGTAGAAGCGGCCACCGGCCGTGGTTATCGTACTAGCTATAAGACAGTCACCCCTAGCCGAAACAGCGTCGGGTTTGTGGCCGGATCCACATACGGATTTGGTATTGGCTTTAAGCATCAATTCTACAACAGCCCGGTAGCACTTCAGCTAGCCGGGTTCCCATTTGTGACAGAAAATGACGTCTTGCTTACCGGCGGAGTAGTACTGCAATTCACTTTGCATCGGGGGAACTACGGAAGCACGTTCATTTCGGTCGGGTCTTCTGTCATGCACGAAGCTAATCGATGGGTGTCTCAACATGATCGAACGCTGGTGGGTGTAGGTCCAGGAATCGGAATTGAGTGGATGGCGCACAAGAATTTTGGAATCGTTTTGGATATTCCAGCAGCTGCGTTCTTTGTAGTTCAGGAGGGTTTTAAATCGATTATGCCGATTCCAAATCTGTCCATGATGTATACTTGGTAAGAAGGATAAAAATGGTAAAAATAATATTAGCCGCCGTGCTGACAACGTTAATGACGGATCCCATACTAGCAACAACAACTAGTCTTAGACCAGTTGCCCTAGGTACGGTTTTGTCGCATGCTTATCAGATCGAATTGATAACAAAGCCCGGGCAAGTTGGAAAGGAAGGGGTAGCTAAGGCGGTATTCAAACCTGTTGGGGATTTTAAATGGAACAAGGATTATCCAGCTTCATTTGTTATCCCGTCTGAGGAAATTTCCGTTGCGACTCCCTTAAAAACCAAATTGGGGCGTGAAGACTTTAAGGTGAGTGGCCAGCATCGAATATTGTGCATACCATTTACAGGCAAAGAAGCGGGCCGCTTCCCCGTAGAGGGGTTGCTAAATTTTAGTGTTTGCAATGAGAAGGGGTGCTTGGTTTTTCGAAACCAAAAATTAACATTAACTTTTATTGTAGTAAAAAAATAAGGAGGAGATACAATGTCACCTAAAAATAAAAAAACAAATTGTAAAAATAAAAAAACAAATTGTAAAAATAAAAAAACAAATTGTTCTACATCTAGAAACGACAAAATCATGATCCGCTTGTTGCAGGTTATAGCTGTGGTTTGTTTGGCCGATATGGCATATGTACTTTGGAGGTGTATGGGATGAACTATGTAACAACCGAAATGTTTTTAAGTGGATTTGCGGCGTTATTGATATTCATGTACGTGCCTGTATGCTGAGTATAAGAGAACAGCGGTTTTTAACCCGTTTACAAAAAAAATACAGAAAAAAAATATTTGAACTTATATCGGATGGCGAAACGCAATCTCTTCTTGTCGATGGGGAGGAACTGAATTTTGCTTGGTCGCCGCCGTTATCCCTCCTTAGCGATTCTTGTAGTGGGTCCACAGAAGTGCTTTTTAACGATTGTGTAGCTGCCATTAAAGAAACGACTGCAGCCGAGAAGCGGCGCAAACGCGAAGCAAAAAAAGCCTATCTGAAACAAAATAAATAAGCTTCATTTAAAGCGCCAATCCTAGTTATCATATGATTGGTGATCTTGTTACATGGAAAGAAGACGAGGAAAGTGTAAAGCTTCCTTGGTGGTACCACAACTGGAAAGACGTTGGTGTGGTTGTCGATTTATTCGACCAAGATACCGTTGTTGTGCAATGGTGTAGTGGAAGCAAGTTCCCGGTTTGGTTAACTGACGTAGAAGTGTTATCTAAAAACGAATTTTACGATCTTAATCCCTGAAATTATCTTGACATCTCTGATACAATACTATAGTATTATATAAGAGGTTGTTTTATGAGAAAATCCCCCCCTACAGTAAAAATGAATGTTGATATGAATTTGGCAACAGATGTTAAGTGCGAAGCCTGTGAAGGAATAGCATTTAGATCGTGTTTTTTGGTTAAAAAAATATCTGCTGTTATTTCTCCCACCGGTCAAGAAACTATTGTTCCCGTTGAAACTTTTGCATGCAATTCATGTGGCCATATTAATGCTCAATTCATGCCAACCATGATAACAGAAGAAAAATAATAAAAAAGGAGTATGTTATGAAAAAAATTTTTTGGTCTATTTTAGTGAGCACAATATTGCTTGCTAGCGGGTGTTATGTAGAAGTAGAGCCGGCTTTTACAGTATGTTATGAAGAGCCTCCTTTTTATACTTACGCTGACTATTGCGAGTACTATTCGGGTGGGATATGTTGCGGATGGTATGTCTATGATATGAATGGCACCCCCTGTTATGAAGAGTGGTGTGAATGGGATCCAACATGCGGATGGGAATACGAAGCTGATTTCTGCCCGGTGATGTATTAAACGACTAAAGGTAAAAAAAATGAAATTAAATAAAATATTTCTGGCTATTTTGATTTTGGCCTCCGGCTGTAGCGAAAGTGGTACAACGGGCAGCGGAATTCCCTTTGAGAATGCCGATGTTAGAATAGATGTTGTTGTAGAGGATACAACCATGAAGCATGACATCGAAGATATTCAAGTTCAAGAAGAAGAGGATGTAATTCCTGACGAATGTCTTATTAAAGAATGGTACTTTTGCCCCCCACTTGATGCAATTTGGCAGGTACCTATTACCCGCAATATTTGTACTGATCCTCCGGAGGTGGTTGAAGTTGGAGAATGTCAAGAGAAGTTCGAATGTAATCCAGTTGACAGGACTATTATTAAAGAACCTTGCGAAGACGAAAATGGTATAAAAGGCTTTAAAGAAACTCGCTGTGAAAAGGGAAAATTTGTTTCAAGTGTATGTGAGCCATGCCTTCCAGAAATTTGCGACGGTCTCGACAACGATTGTGATGAGTTCGTAGATGAAGATATCGAGATTCTAGAATGTGAAGATGATTGTGGTGTTGGTGAATTAATTTGTGTAGGCGCCAAATTGCTTTGTGTCGGGAAAGAGCCCCGGGATGAACTATGCAACAATCTGGACGATGATTGTGATGGTATAACAGATGAAGACACAGAAGGGGGATTGTGTGAAGCATTGTGTGGCTTGGGGGACTTAATCTGCATCGATGGCAAAATGGAATGTATTGGCTCTAAACCTCAAGTTGAAATTTGTAATAACAAAGACGATGATTGCGATGGTATTGTGGACGAGGGCGAATGGGAATGCGAAAGTGAATGTGGTAAAGGTCCATTGCTTTGTATTGCCGGCAAAGAAGTGTGTAATGCACCACAGCCTTTAGAAGAAGTCTGTGATTATGAAGATAATGACTGTGACGGAGAAATAGATGAAGGTCAAACAAACGCATGCGATCAATGTGGTCCAGTCCCTACAGAGCTATGTGACGGTGTGGACAATGATTGCGATGGCGNTACAGATGAAGATTTAGTTGATGTATGTGAGACTGATTGCGAAGAAAATCTTTCTTTTTGTGTGAATGGGAATTGGAGTTGTACAGCACTGGCGCCCACAGAGGAACAGTGTGATGGCCTAGATAACGACTGCGATGGCGAAGTTGATGAAGAGCTAGATTGTAAATGTACATTTTTTGGCATAATGCTTCCTTGCAGCGAAGATCCGCTTATTTGTGGATCGGGATATAAAACGTGTGTGTGTCTAGAAAGCAAGCTTAACTGGACTGGGAAAGAAGAGTGTATCAAGTCTGCGGTGACTGAATGCACAAGCCATTGTTGGGCTCTTGGGCTGAATGATTCAGATTGTTTAAAAACTGTCGGAGATCCCGTAGAAGAAGTTTGTAACAATTGGGACGATGATTGTGATAGCAAAGTGGATGAGTATCTGTATAAAGAATGTTATACTGGGCCCGAAGATACTTTGGATGTGGGGATCTGCCATGCTGGGGAAGTCGTTTGCTATAAAGGTGAGTGGGGCCAGAGTAAAGGAAATCAGGTAACTCCTGCTACTTTTATCCCGGGATTTTGTAAAGATCAACAACTTCCCAAAGCTAAAGACAGTTGTGATGGAATTGATGGCGATTGTGACGGAATTATTGACGATGGAAAGAAAATGGAGGATACTGATATCCTTTTTATTGTTGATTCCTCGGGATCAATGAACCTAGAGATCAAAGCTGTCTTAAATGCATTAGGAATGTTTGCCAACTTTTATAGTGATGAAGAGGTAATTCAATGGGGTATTGTTACAGGTCCATTATCAGCAGACACTTGCGCTGTATTTGATTTGACGAATAATTGTTTCAACTATGATGAATTTTTATTCTTATTTTCCAATTTAAACCCCTTTTCTGATTTTATCAGTTCTTTTGCAGCCCTTAAGCCGCTTGTTGAGTCTAGTACTACTGGTGCCGAAATGCTTTTTGATGCTATATATCTTTCTATATACAATTTGGCATTTTCTCCAGCATATGATTTGGCTTCTTTCTCGTGGGAAACACTTTATAATTCGACAAAGATATTTTCAGTACCAGAGGTGGAGCAGTTTGTTATTAATTGGAGACCCAACGCTCATCATGTAATTATATTATTTACAGATGAGGGTGGTGCTTCTTTTTTGAATCCTCCAATTACGATACCTGTACTGCAGGATATGATTACAAACTCTAATGATTTGAAAACATATTTTTTCACTCCTCCGAATTTTAATATCAAAAGTTCATGGGAACCCCTCGCTCTGAACGGGGGGAAGTGGTTTCCACTTGCAGTTGACCCATCGGTGTTGTATAATAGTCTTATGGAAATTTTAGACGAAACAGCTTGCCAATAAAAAAGAGGTAAATATGATTGCAGATATTATTGTAGGACTTCAACATGGGGATTGTGGAAAGGGTAAAGTTACACATAATTTGTGTAAAGAAGGGGATTATACACACGTTGTTCGGTATAATGGAGGATGTAATGCCGGCCATACCATTATGCATGATGGAGAGAGGTATGTGACCCATCACATTCCCGCTGGTGTGTTTTTTGGTGTTAAATCTATTATTGGTCCCGGCTGCGTTGTTAATATAAAACAATTTTTTAAAGAGTTAGAAGAACTGGAAGCGCGCTTGGGGCGCCACATCCGGTCCCTTGTAAAAATCGCTCAAAATGCCCATATTATTACTGATGCACATTTGACAGAAGATAGCGAAGATGATGAAATTGGTACTACAAAACGGGGAAATGGGCCCGCCTATAGGGACAAATATGGCCGTCAAGGTGTGAGAGCGCAGCAAGTAGAGATATTAGAGCCTTTTTTAGTGGATATGTACGAAGAATTACATAATTATGATAAAGAATCTAATAAGGAGGCTGTTATTCTTTGCGAAGGGGCGCAAGGTTTTGGCTTAGATGTGGATTGGGGCGATTATCCTTATGTTACATCTAGTCATTGTACTTCCGCTGGTGCTCTTTTGAATGGCATTCCTCCGCAAGCGGTGCGTCATGTGTGGGGTGTCGCTAAAATATATGAAACTTATGTAGGAAATAAGAAGTTTCAACCCGACGACGCCATTTTTGATGCCTTACAAAGTATCGGACAAGAATATGGCGCCACCACGGGACGACCGCGACAATGTAATTGGTTAAATTGGAACACTCTGGAAAAAGCCATTAAAATTAATGGAGTCACGGATCTTGTTTTTAACAAAACAGATATCTTGCAGCAAATGAGGGTGTGGAAAATAAAAGAAAAGGATAGAATTTACGATTTCGACTCCGAAGAACACATGAAAGAGTGGATTGTGGGGAAGCTCACCACTCTCGCCCCTCCTCTTTCTACAAGTGTTTGTTTTTCCGGAAATCCGAACGGCATTTAATTGCTGCCCTTAACTAGTTAAGAAACTAATTATAATGATTTGGAGCGTCTTTTTATATGGAAGAGTTGAAAAAACATATTCTTAGTTTTTTTCCTTTTGCTCAGAAGCGAATGGGGTTCGATAGGCCACCAAAATTGTTTTTGAAGCAAGATAACGAAAATGCTAAAAATACTTTGGGAAAAACAGCTTTTTATGATCCCGCAGGTATGTCTATAACTCTATTTACAACAGGGCGCCATCCAAAAGATGTTTTACGTTCTTTATCTCATGAGCTTGTACATCATACTCAAAACTGTCGAGGAGATTTTGAGGGTGGTTCGGCTAGTGAAGATGGATATGCTCAAACAGATCCACATTTGCGAGAGATGGAGCGTGAAGCCTACGAACAAGGAAACTTGTGTTTTAGAGATTGGGAAGATTCAATTAAATATGGAGGAGAACAAACAATGAATTTGAACGAGAGTAAATTAAGAGAAGCAATTCGGGCTGCTTTGAGGAAAGTAATGAAAGAGGGAACTTTAGTCGATGATGAATCGACAGAAGCTGAAGCCGCAGAAGGTGAGCAGAAAGGTACTGAGGAATATCCCGAAGGTGCGAAAACCAACGAAGGCGCGAAATATAATCGCGATGACGAGGATAAAACTGGTGGCAACCGTTACGGCGGGGGCGGCCATTTAGATTATGGTGAAGAAGACGAGGAATTAGAAGAAGCTGTAAAGTGGGGTGGCAACAAGGGCGACAAGTCTAAAACTCATAAAGGTGAGAAAGATTATACCACCAAGAAGGGCGAAGAGAAAAAGACCACGAATCCAGGCCGGGGCGAGAAAAAGGGCGATGAGGCTTATGTGAATGAAGAAGAGGAACTTGATGAAGGTGGCCGAGCCAATCGTCGTGAAAATGAAGAACAAGGCGAAGAACGACGCATGAAGACGTCTTCGGCAATGCGTGAAAACAAAAACAAGATGCCCATTAAAGAGTGGTATCAGCATAGTTTGTTTGACAGATTAACCGAACGCTTTACTCGCGACTAGAATAAAGAAGGAGATAATACTGTGGGCGCTTTAGCTGGTCATATGGACCATTTATATGATAATCCGTCTTTAACTTTCAGTAAAATGAAAGAAATATTTCAAGCAGCTGCGTCTGGAGAGTTAAAGGGTACAGAAAAGACGGATGGCCAGAATTTATATATCTCCTATTCGGTTAAAGATGGTAAAGCGAAAGCGGCTCGTAATAAAGGCAATATAAAACAAGGAGGCTTGGACGCTAAAGCTTTGGCAGCCAAGTTTTCTGAACATCCCAATCCTCAACTAATATTGACCTTTACAGATGCATTTAGGGCTTTTGAAAAAGCAGCACGATTTTTTCCTCCAGAAGAACAAATAAAAATGTTTGGTCCCGACGCCAATATTTTTTATAATGCTGAAATTCAAGACCCTCGATCTTCCAACGTTATTAATTATGATACCAAAAATTTAGTTATCCACCGATCTGGGCATGCCGAATTTGATCGCAAAAGCGCACAGATTACCGATAGAGATGTCTCTCAAAATGCTGCTATGTTAGAATCTGCTTTGGCTGGGGTTCAAGAGCACCTAGCGCTAGAAGATTATGGTGTTCAAGTTAATGCTATTAAAGTGTTAAAAGCTTTAGACGACCAGAAACATCTAAATAACGCCATACAGCGTCTAGAAAGCATTTTAACCAAAGAAGGAATTAGCGATAACCAAGCCATAGCAGATTTTTTGATAAGTCGAGTAGATAATATTATTAAACACCAAATGAAGTTACCTTCTCAGGCCCAAGAAGAGCTAGTGCGTCGAATAATGAAACAGCCTTCGACTGTAAAGAGTGGCAAAAACGCAAGTGTTACAACTATTTTAAGCCTGATTCCCAAAGAAGACCACGAGACTATCCAAATGGTTCGACAGCTTGTCGGTGATGCTAAAATAATATTAAAAACAGCGATTGACCCAATCGAAGATATTATTCACGATTTTTCTGTTGAAATGCTACGTGGATTAGAAAGCGCGTTCATTTTGGATAACGACAGAGAAGTGGATCGTTTAAAGACCGAGGTGGGAGATGCTATAGCTACAATTGAACAGTCTGGACACCAAGGTGCTATAGCGATTTTACACAAACAATTAAGAAAATTAAAAGATGTTGATAATGTATCCACCGCGTCAGAAGGCTTTGTGTTTGATTACGACGGTCATACCTATAAGTTTACAGGAAATTTTGCTCCTGTCAACCAAATTTTAGGATTATTTAAATATGGGAGGAAAGGAATTCCCCCCATGCAAATCTCAGAAGGGGTAAAAGGAAAAAAAGCAGATATTGCGTTGTACCCGGGTGCCTATAAGCCTCCTCACCGGGGCCATTTAGAAGTAATTGGTCATCTTTTAGAGCGCGCAAAGAAGGTTGTCGTTTTAATTTCTAACCCTTTGGGAACTACTCGTAAAATGCCACTCTCTGGACGAGTTATTAATGCCCAAGACGCTGAAGAAATATGGAAAAAGTACATCTCGGGGCGAAAAAATGTGGAAATTCAAGTTTCTTCAGAACCGTCGCCCCTGACGGCGGCCTATAAATACATTGGAGACCCGATTGCGGACGATTTTGCGTCTGCTCCGGAGGGAGCAACAGTCATTTTAGGGTGCGGAGACAAGGGTAAAGACCTAGAAAGGTATGCTAGTGCCGATACCTATGCCCGAGAGGATGTTAAGGTGAGTGTTTTTGGGTGCCCTTTGGACGCCAAACATAGTCCTGAGTATGTTAGCATGCTTGTTTCGAACCCGCACATCTATAATATGCTTCCTAGCATCAAAAAAGGTTTAGATCCGGCTGATTTTCATGCTTCCGATATGCGATATATAGCTGATTTAAGCACAACAGACGAAACCGCAGAGATTTTGCTTAAAGATTTTGTCCCTCCAGGTGTAAACATCAAAAATGTTCTCTCTATTTTAGGCGTAGAAAAAAAAAGTCCTATTATGGAGACGCTATTTTCTTTGGTTGAGCGCTGCATGAGGGAACTTAAGGAAGAAAGCAACTCAAAAGAGAGAATCTCCAAGAAAATAGCATATTTAATTGACAAAGAGGGTAAAAGCCGGGACCAAGCGGTCGCAATTGCACATTCCATGGAAGAAGAAGGCGATTTAGAAGAGCAAACAGAGCCATTTCAACGGTTTGCAAGGGGTACATATGTTAAAATGGTCGGAGATCTGGCAAAACAAGGCCCAAACAAGTACAATGTGGGTAAACAGATGAAAAAAGCGTCAAATAAGCACATAAAAAGCGCTCCTGCGGGCGGGGGCGCCATGGAAGAGGGTCAAGAAGAGCTTGAAGAGATGTCTTCCATGGCCGGAGGCAACGTTCAGGGTGCTCCAGCAGCCGGAGGGGGCCCATGGCAAGATACAGACGTTGAAAAAGATAACGAAGAGGAAAAAAAACGCTCAAAACTCAATATGAAGAAGGCATTAGTCGGAGAAGAAGCGATTATTGACGAAATAGCAGACTATTTATTAGAAATGGGAGCCCAAATATGAAAATTGATCGAAATGAGTTCGCGGAAGAGATAAAATTACGCAATTTTATCCGAGAAGCTATCCAAATTGTCAAAAAAAGGCAAAAAAAGGCCCAAAAAGAGGAAATTTTAGCCGAAAATCGCCTCCGAGGGTACATTAGAGACCTTATTTTGCAAGAAGCGAGCGTCCCGGACCCCGATGAGGCCCCTCATAGCTCTACAGGCATCAATATTTTGGAAGATTTGCTAAAAAAAGTCATTCCAATCATCGAAATTGACTTCAAAAAGCTTACAACAAGCGAAGAACAGCGGGCATCTTACCGCTCTCACATGGTTCAGGGGATAAAAAACCTCCTTGCACCGGCTATGGCGACCGATAAAGCCACCCTTCAAGGGGGTGAGGAAATTGAAGCGGAAGAGGAAATTACGGCCATAACAGAGGTGGAGATCGGCGTAGACCCCGAAAATGAGGTTCCTGACGTCCCGGACGAGTTTATTGACATCGGAACCGACAAAAAAGAGAAAAAAAGCCCTGTTGAGACCGAAAAAGAAGAATTTACGATTCAAGGGGAGGATGAAACTGGTCGTGACATGTCTTTCACCACTTTTAAGAAAATCCAAGGAAGTATTTTGGATTCTTGGGAAGTTTTATCAAATGACGAGGATAAAGAACTCTTTTATGACTATTTGATCACCAATCTTAAGCTTTACTTTGATAAATTCCAAGATGAGTTAAAAACCACTCTTCCCGAACCCACAACGCCCGAATACGATGAAGCAGCCGCTAGCGCCCAAGAAGGCACACCCGGAGAGGAAGAAATAGGGGCAGAAGAAGAAATAGCATTATAAATGGCCTGGAAAAAGAAAAAGCGCCTGCAAGGAAAAAATCAATACTATAGCATTTCCCGAAAACTGCGAAAAGAACACAAATCTTCCGATGAGTTTGAAATCATACTCAATAATCTTAGTTTAGAAGAAGTTATTGCCCTCAAATTAGAATTAGCTTCAAAAGTAGCCGGAAATCGCCTTTATGGTCTTCCTTTATGGAACACATTACCAATAATTATAAAAGATGCTGTATTGAAATATGGGATATCGGCTACGCGAACACAAACAGAAGCAGCTCGATTTTTGGGCCTCAACAAAGACCGTCTTTCAAAATTAATAAAGAAATTTGACGTTCATAGTTTCTTTTCTGAGAAAAGCGATTGACATTTCCTCTTATTTCCGTTATATTAAAGACACGTCAGGGATTGTATGGTTAAGGCTCACCTTCCATGTCTCTAACGAAGGGCTGTTTTCAAATAAAGAGAGGCTAGTATGGCGATGATCGAGAAATTCGCACCTTCCCTGGCGTTTACACTACTTATAAGGGGACGTAAGGGTTTCGACTGGATAAAGAAGCTAAAACGTGCAAGGCAGAGGGC
>JGI25130J35507_1000499_pt1 | contig 12430 bp, 21 predicted proteins | sample ETNvirnome_2_300_FD_35507 | JGI IMG/M metagenome (IMG submission 35507)
CTCTCTCTCTCTCTACTATAATAAATATTCTATTTATTCATAAATTATATTGCTAATTTGGCGCGGGGCCTGGATATAACAACAAACAAGAACTAACCAAACTCGCTAATACTAATACATAACATAAGCGAGCGAAGCGAGCGAGCCAGCCTTGATGGCTGGTGAGCGAGTGCCCCCCTAGGGGGGGTTGGGGGGGCATCATGCAGCCTAAAGCTGCCTATTTGTACGAGCGGTGCTATAGCCGCGAGCAATGAATCTAGGCCTAAAGCCGTGCGTTGATCTTTAGCCAAAAGCTATGCGGGCAGGCAGCCCAGCCCGCTTGGAGCGAAGGCATTTGGCGGCCAGCCATGCCGAGCGGATCTGCGTAGGCCTGCAGGCAGCCCAGCAGGCCGAGCCTTTTCCTAGCCATTCCGAAGCCTACAAGTGGCCTACTGGCTTTGCAGTGCTTGGCTAAGGCGTTGTGCTATTGGCCACCATGTAGAAGGATAGTTCCTATCCTTCTAAAGGCCTACAAGTATAAAAGGCTTATGCATGACGGCGAGCGCAGCGAGCCAGCCTTGTAGGTATCCCTATAAACGAGTGTTATTATGAATAAAAGAAAGAAAAGAGAGGATTACTCCTCTCTGAGACTGTTCAGGTAGTCCCAGGCCTTTGCTAGGCACGCCTTCAGGTCAGGCACGTCTTGCCGCCTAAAGTTGCCAGTGTTGGCGTATGCTTTAGCCTTAGAGTCAAAGTAACTCCTTTGTACAGTTATAGAGTAGTTCTCTATAGTTCTATCTTCTACTTGCGTCTTGTTTAGCCAGACAGCTGCTGAAGAGCTACCTACCACGAACTTCTTTACTGGTTTGTTTTGTGTCATTTGTTTATCTCCTGAGCTTTCTGCTCACTAGTGCCGCAGAAACGCTCCAAGCGAGATGAACCTTTTGGCACAAAACCGTACCTGTAGAAGAGAGCTGCATGGCGCTCAGCTAAGGCCTGGCTCATTCTAGCACCAGCAAGTAGCGTAGAGCTGCCAAGCAGCCTATTGTCAATACTATTACGACTAAATGGTCTTCAATCATTCTTTGCCCCCTTGACTGTCTAACTCACTTATCATACAACCTACATGGAAGGCTAAGCCTAAGTGATTGTTGTCTCTTATTACACTAAGAGCTATCTCTTTGAATGATGCCCAGTCTTTATCACTGATCTCTTTCATCTTGGCTCCTTCCTCATTATCTCTTGCCATGTGTCTTGACAGCCTTGTGAACAGTATAGCATCTGGTAGTCGCCTACGACCATGCCACAGTTCGGGCAAGTGTTAGTGCAGTTAGAACACATTATTCTTTCCCCCATGCTAGCTGTATCCAGTAGCCAAATAGGCTAAAGGCTAGCATACCTTTCGTGCTGTTAAGCTTGAACGTTCTCCTTGCCATTACTCTCACCCCCTAGAGTTTTATTATATTCTTTAAAGCCAGCAACTAAAGGCTGTAGCATCTGCTGGATTTCGTCTAGTACAGGCTGGAGCTCATCAGCTCTGACTGTGCAATCGCCTAGGTATAGATGGCCCTTAGCCGATTGCTTCACAGACACTTTATACTTATACTCTGAGAAGCCCATGTCTTGAGTTACAGACCGTTCCACTGGATATGAAGGGGTGTTGCTTAACTCCCTGACTGGCTCGTTTGGGTCCATCTCAGCTTCACTATAGAATTTTATTATATTCCTGTAGTCGCCCTTGACCACAGTCTCAACAGTGACCCATTTGCCACGCATTTGCACTAGTTGGTTATTGCATCCCTTATCATCAAAAGAACTCCACTTGCCTTCGCTAGTTTCGTACACGTTCCCTTGAAACTCTTTACCTTCACGGTTCTTTGGGTGGATAGCTATCGTATCTATCCTTAGGTTTTGTTTCATGTTTTGCTCCTATAGAGTCTGTTGTTCAACGCCACTCTGTACCTTAAATCCGCAAGAGCTGCAAGTTACTCGCTGTAACTTGCTCCTAGTCTTTTGCTTGTGCTGGCACCTGTTGCATTGGATGACTCTCATAGTATATTAAAGGTAGTAGTAGTATATAAATATATAGGTGTTATAGCTTCTGCATGTCGGAAACCTTGGTATCTATCTCGTCAATCTGAGCCTGTAAGCTAGCCTTGCGATTCTCTAGGTTGTCAATGGCTTCAGTCCTAACCCTAGTCTCTTGCCATACTTCTGTTATTTCGTATTCGTCTGCACCGCTGTCAGTATTGACAACTTTCTTGATTATTTGTGATTTAAGTTCCATTTTATGTTCCTGTAGTGTAAGCGTACAGATAATATACTGTGCCACCTACTTCAATAGCAATTTGTTTAGTTAGAGTACCTGGATTAGTTATAGCGTCGTTGACTACCTTGAATAGAGGTTCATCCCGTGCGAATGGACTCATATCTAAAGCTCCAGGTAATCCCCCCCCTGCATTATTATGATTAATTTTGATAGCGTATACGTTACCACCATCATTACTATCTTGATCTATCTCTATAGAGTTGCCAGTTGCACCGTTAAAGTCTATTAATATCCCTGCACCTGTGCTCTCTTGCTGCACTCTGAAACATTTAGTACCAGTTGATGAAGCGTTTTGGTTATGTACACCAACTAGAAAGCGGTTACTAGAATCAGATGAATTGCTAGACATTTGTAATAAGCGACCTGTTGTCAAATTGTCAGCATTAATTATCCTCATAACGTTGCCTGATGTAGTTGCTGGACCTTCAATATCTATGGCGCAACCGTAGTCAGTTGTACCTGCACAATCAATTTTAATGGCTGGTCTATTGCCGTTCATATCAATGAATAAGGCCCGACGGTTTGAATCTTGGCGAATACCTAAAGGAGTAGCATTAATTGAAGTAGCGTGATCGTTATATATTTGAAGTAATGTTCTAGTACTCGTGTTAGAACCGTTAGCGTAAATATTAAAAGCTCTACCTGTTGTTAAACTGTTTGCATTTGTTACATTTATGCAAATGCCTGTTTCTGTTTGTGGTGTGTTTATTTCAAATACATTAACAGTAGTGGATTCTGTGTCTATACTGATTGCTTTACCATTTCCATCCATGTCAATAAATAAACCATCTGCGGAGGAAACTTGTTTTAGTTGCAGACATTTTGCACTTGTTGCTAAAGAGTTAGAGTTTTCTATGTTAACTAACTCTCTTGTATCTGTATCATCTGAGTTGGATTGGAAGGAGGCGATCTTACCTGTTGTAAGAGAATTAAATCCTGTGGCTTTGATTCCTACTCCTTCGGTTAATACAGGCTCATTTAAGAATATTAAATTTTGTGTGGTAGCTTCGCTGTCTATTACTAAGGCGTTTGTGTCAGCTTCAATATCTATTTTAATCTGACCGTAAGAAGTCCAAGGACTAGTGCTAAGGTTAACATCCCTTAACTCACAGTTCTCGTGTCTGCCAGAGTGGTTAGGGAAATATATGCCAGAGCCTATCTGTGTCTTAGGCTCGTAAGTTCTCCCCAATCGTTTCTTCCTAACCATTACAATCCCTTTCTATTTCTTCTCAACACAGTTGAACCTGTCCGAGGGATGAGGTTCATAGTGCGACCTGTCTGGGTGTTAGTCTTAGCAGTTAAACCTTTCTCAATGGGCCAATCCCTTTTGAGTTCCTTCCTGCCAACTTCTACATATACCATACTATAAAGGAAGGTAAAGAACTATATAAATTTATGCTCCAAGGATTGAGTAAGCGTACCCTACGCCATTGTCTGCACAGATTGTAACGTTGTCAGCTTCCAGAGGTGTGGTCTCTAAGAAGGATAACCTTGAAGAGAACTCGTTTGCGTCAGAGTATATGATGTCGCCCACAGCTGTGCCATCGTCAGCGCCAGTGCCGCCATCTTTCAACTCTTGATTCAATGTCCACCAGTTTAAAGGTTCTAGTATCAGTTCACCACCAGCCATAACGTCCTTAATCATTTTAGGTTCTAAAGCTTCACTCCCATCTGTGCCGCTCCATATCCTAACGTCGGAGATGTACCCTTTAAACTCTTGAGTTAAAGCTCCAGCGCCAGCAACGCTGTCAGCTGCGCCAATGTGAGCACCGTCAATATTGTTTAAGTCTTCGAACCATTGAGCAGTGTTAGTGGATGTAGTGTAAGATAGAGTCATATCTACACCGTCAATATAAATTTTCATAATGTCAGCGTTCTGAACTATAGCTATGTGATGCCATGTGTGAGGAGAGATAGTGTTAGCAGCAGTGTTCATGTCTAGTTTAGTACTGGGTCCAGCTTTCACCATCATAACGTTAATGTTGCCAGCTTCCACAGTGAAGTGCACGTATTCTACAGCGTTAGCGTCGCCAGCTCCGAAGAATGTGTAAGTGCCAGTGTTATCTGGAACCATTAGCCAACAAGTGAATGTACCATGAGTATGATTGCCTGCTACCATAGCAGCAGCGGAAGCGTCAACCTGGATGCCGTCATCTACGTTGCCACCCAAGAATCTAACTCCTCTCTTTACTGGTTGTAGTGCACCTGTAACGAAATGTAAGTCGGTAGTTGCCATTATGCTGTAGACGTCCCTGTCAACTGACCTTTATCTGCTAAATATTTTAAATACGTCGCTAATGCGTCACCTACAGTTGTAGCTGTATCGCAATCAAAACTGTAATCAGATACAAAACTAGTAGAATCGAATGACGTTACATTATCTGGTTCATCTCTTTGATTTCTTACCATTTTTTTTACTCTCCTTTGTTTTAGGGGGGGAATCCACAACACTAGTGGCGTCTGCGGTAGGCGACGTGCCCGTAGGAGTACTTGAGCCGTGAGCAGACTTTAACTGTGGGTACAGTCGTAGAATATCATCTACGTTCTTTCCCAATTTTAACCTATGTGCGTATAGCACTGTTGCATTTTCAAGTGTCATTTTAAGATACGCTAGACAAGATGTGTACAGCTAGAGGGTCAGTCAGTAAAGCTTCACCTTCCTCCCATACTCTGATCTTCTTTCCGATACCTGGTTCATCAATCACGACAGATGTTAATGGTAAGAAAGATTTCCATGTCACAGCTTTTTGAGGTATGAATGTGATAACCCAATCAGCTGTAGCGTTAGGACTAACTACAATCTTTAGACCTAAGAGGTCCATCACTACACCGCTTCTAACTTTCTCTGTAGCGAAAGGAGGGATGCTAGAACCTTTAACATTGATCAGGAAGTTTAACAAATTCTTGTGCTCTAATTCATTCATTAAACAAATTGCACCTTCTGGATCATAACCAGCTGCATATATTTCTTGTTTAGCATTCAACAAGTCTGTCACAGGGTTACAAGTAGCTGTAGTGCTCCAAGGAGCTGTAGCTGCTGTATCGTTCACAGTTGTTGGGTTAGGTGTACCAGATGTAGACGCTTCAGTCAGTACATCGTAAACTCTTCTATCCACTCTGAAGTGTACAGCTTTTACTAACTCTTGAACATTGCTAGCTAGGATGTCAAGGTCTGTATCCTTAATATCTTCAATAGAGATCAAAGGAGACTCTACGAAAAACTTACGGATGTAAGAGGTTTGCCTTTCCCATGCTTGCTCTACTACGAAAGGTCGTGCCTTGAAAGATGTGTTTTGCATTAAGCTAGCAGTAACACCTGTGGTTGTAGGAGTGTCTAAAGCGTTCATAGCTGTAGCCAACGCTAAACCTTTCCTGTACCATCTGATTTCTCGTGCACTTGTAGTTGATTTATTAGTAAAATTTTTGAATGTTGGGAGTAGTTCGCCGAAACCTTTTACTAGCTTATCTACGTCCAGACCTCTAATGTCTGCCTCAGCTGATTCGTCGTATGCCATCAGTTATTCCTCCCTAAATCTAATAAGAATGTTTCGCCATTTGTAGCTGTCTCTAGAGCCATGCCCCAATTGTAACCATTGTCGCTATCATTAGCAGTCGTATCTGTGAACTCGTTAGCTGCTTCTAGTTTGACAGGTTTACCTACACTTACGCCAGAGGTACCGCATTCTACCTTGAATATACCCCCTCTGTATACTGCCATCATAGTTTTACCATCGCCACCGATCTTCTCTTCAGCAGCTATGCCACCAAATTCATCATCACCAGCTGAGCTAGCTATAACTGTGAATGGGTCTGTTAGTTTTAAACATGTGCCCTTAGGAATACTTGTCCCTTCTGCACATGTCATCATGATAGGGAGCTCCGTTTCGATCATTAATACTGCTACTGCGCTTGCCATTGTACTATATACTATATTGGTAGTTTATTTAAACTTTTCCTTTTCTTCCTCTATCTTGCCTTTAGCAAGCTCTATCATAGCTTCTGCGATAACTACCTCACTTTTAGCATTCTCTAGGTTCACTTCAGAGTTTTGAAGCACGTTACCCCAAAGGATTTCCATGGGCGATCCTATCTTTAAACCCAAGTCTTTGGGTATTTTAGGCTTCTTAGATGTCATTAGCCAACACCTTCTTAGCATACTCTACAGGGGAAACTTCCTTCTTCTCAGGAGAAGGTTGGCCAGCGTCGGCATTGCCAGAGAGCATATTCTCTGCCCTCATCTCTTGCTCTTGCTGTATCATCGCTTCTTTCTTTTCATTCTCTTTCTTAATCTCCGCCAACAGGTCACGAGCCTGTTCAATAGCGGTGGGTACTTTTTTGCCTGTTTCATTTTCTTCCATTTTTCATTTGCTCCTTGATGTTTTTAACGTCAGTCTCTAATCGAGTGATCTTCGGGTATAAAAATATTAGCAATACCATGCTTAACCCTAAGTCACCGTATGCGATCATTTCTTCAATCATTTGTTCTGCTCAAACTCCGCCTCAGTTATTCGGTTATCCCTCGCTGCTGCCGATTCTGTGTCAGACTGGGCAGCTTCAAACTCTCTATTACTTATCTGTGCCCGCACTGTTGACTGTATTGTGTCAGGTAGATCAAAGAGAGTAACGTCGCCAGCGTCAACCATAGCAATAGCTTCTTCAATAGATAAGCTAGCTAGCTCTTCAGCTTTCGCAGTTGCTTCAGCCGTTTTTACTGCTTCATCTTCCATACGTTCAATAGTTTCATTTCCAGTCTGGGCTAGGATTATACTGTTTTCTACAAATTCTGCCACTAAACCTAATGGTCCAGCCACCGCTTTTATGCCATCCCATAGAGAAAAGTTAGATACTGATTGTATTCTTTCATTGATTTTGTTGGCCGAATCTATGTCCCCAACTTCTTCAGCCTTTCCTAACTCAATCCTTAATGACATTAAAGTGTCTTGCCTTACATTAAATTGGAATGGCACGGTAAACATATAGGCACTTACAACTCCAGCTGTACCCAATAGGAGGTGATTAGGAGTTATGGCACTAAGTGTCTTAGATAGTAAACTTTGGGCTAATTTGGCTTCTTTAGTGTTAGGCACTTCTTTAACCCATTTTCCACCTCTAAACACGTCAACTAAAGCTTCACCTGGTTTCACAATACCTTGGGCACTGTTTACCACCTTACCAAAAGTTGCTTCCCCTCGAGCTATTGCTGCACCTTTTAGGTCTAGGTCGGAGAATAACAAATCCATAGCTTGCCTATTACTTAATATCTTAAATTTTGCTTGCTCGAAAGAGATTAAAGCGTCTGAACTTTTTAACGCTGTCTCAGCCAATTTGTTTAACTCGTCAGCTTGTTGTTGCGCTACCCTTAAAGCGTCATCTGCCAATCTTGCAGCTTCATCAATAGCTTGAGAACCTTTCAATCCAGCACTTGTTGCGCCACCACTACCCACAGCACCAGAGCTGGCCAATCCAATTTCTCCTACAGTACTGAGAGGGTCCAAGGGTTGGCCTTCTTCAAATGTGCCAGCTGTACCAATACCCCTTTCAAACATAGATTCTTTTTTTAGGAGAGTTCGTAATGCGCCCATCAAATCACCTTGACCTAAACTCTGCGCCACACTTTGTTCCGCCACTGGGTCGGCCACTGGTTGGGTTGGCTGCGATGTTGGTTTATTTTCTTGAGTTGGACCAATAAAATCGGCTTTCTCTTGAGCTTTCCTAGTATCAAACTCTTCTCTAGATTCTACCCTTGTACCCCATCCCCTTTCTACATCTCCTGGAAGTCGGGTTCTTTCTTCAGGTTCCAGTTTAGTCTTTTTCCTTTTAGGATCATATTTGCTTTTAGCTGTGAACTTTTTACCTGAGGGGGATGTTAGAGCCATTATGCTGTCCTCCCTAGAGGCATACCTTGTACTGCTGTGTCCTCAGGTGTGGAAGCTTGCATAGTTTCGCCTTTTTGTTCAGCTGCAAGTAACTCATTCTCTAAACTTGCAGGGAACTCTAGCTCAATCTCTAAGTTTAACTGTGATAAGATTTGTTCTTCTATATACAACTGCTCTTCCTCAATCGTCTGCTCAAACGCGAGGTACGCAATCTTTGCAGTAGCTTCAGTGAACTCTTGAGAGCCACCAACTATGATCTGTGGTACGCCGCAAGCTTGATAAAATTTGTTGTCCAGGTAAGTTATCCAAGGTAGAGGGCTTAACGTTGCGTTAGATGCGACAGCTTGCACCTCGGGAACTACTACACCTTTCGGCACATAAATATTTTCACCCTGTGTGTAAGCTAAATCCATCTTCGCTTTATAGGCAGCTATCTCAGCAGTATCGTCAGTGTCTAAGTGGAAGATTACCACAGGTTTCACGTGACGGTGCATCAACTGTTTTAAGTCGTCCATAGCTTCATTCTTCGCTAAGATGATCCACTCCACTGCGTCGATAAGTGAAACGCCGTGCACTTCGTCAGCCACACGGTTCCGCGATAAGTGTAAGATTCTTTCAGGTTTGAACCGTTTAGAACTTTGACCTTTAATCTTGGACAGTTGCTCATAACGCTTAATCTTACCCTGACGGTTCACAACAATCTTGATGGAGCTAGGGTCTAAACATTTAATATTGATCAACCGACCACCCTTATCTCTGATGATCTCCGCGAAACTGTCGCCGCTGATGTTATAAGTTCTGATCATGTTCTCTAGTATAGTGTTGAAAGTGTCAACACCGAACCCTTTAATTTGCATTAGCAAGAGTTCAGTTATCTCGTTAGACTGGTAACCTTTACCGACGGTCCACGTCGCTTTAGCGTCGATGGCTGCCTGTAGCTCAGGGATGGCCTTATAGTATCCTAACTGCTGTGACCAGTTGTCGTTAATATATTCGTACTCGTTAGTATCACCAGCTCCGTCTGTTATCTGGGGATCCACTGAATAGTCAGTGATTGTCCCTTCGAAATTGCTGATCTCAGCGCTTGCTATTTTTAGTTCTGACATTTTTACTCCACGATTTTGGTTGGCATTGGGAAGGTTATCCTTTGGCTAGTTGTAGCCGTCCAACCACTTATAGCTACACTATCCGAAGGATCATGAGCTAAATAAATGTTGGCAGTGTTCGATGATGTCGTCGTTATCACTACCGATAATCTGATATATTCTCCCACTTTAAACACAGTCTCAGGTATGTCTAAGTATGAGGAGAAAGGTAAAGCTTCAACTCCTAGGTTTTGTGTTCCACTCTGATCTGACGCTAAATCTGTCTCAGTCGCACCGTCCCATTTTCTTACATAGACAATACCATATATATCATTAGTATTCTGTGTATTCTGTACTGAAAAGTTTACGATGGTTGCACCTTTCAACGTAACTTGTCTGTTCACCAGTAAATCGAAATCTATGTCAGTTACTAAAGATGTTCCACCGCCTGCAACCGCGCCACCAGATATAGGGGATACGCCTTGGATGGTTGTGTTAGGAGTGAGGATAGATTCAGCACCTGCGCCACCTCTGACAGCGTACAGATTTACTATGCCTGTAGCTGATACAATTTCATCATAGGAGAAGCTACTGATACGGTCACTGCCTAACTTCCGAAAGATTGTACCCATTACCATTATGATTCCACCTCAAAATCTACGTCCCATTTCGGGAACACCATGTCGTTCCGTTGCACCCAAGGCACGCTGTGGCCAGCCATCGCTGATGCGAAGCCCATATCTATACCCATGTGGTTCACTTGACCTAACAATCGTCCCCACTTTTCCACTCTATTGTCTCTATCTATTAACAATTCCACCATTTCTCCTTCAAGTTTACTCTTCAACCAATCTCTGCTAGCATGGCCACCCTTCTCACTCAACTCTGGAGCAGCAGAGTTATTGAACCTTATAGGAAAGTCAAAAGATCTTTCAGGTATGCGTACAGTGATCGTATCTCCATCATGAACTTTGACCACAAGAGCCGTGAAATCCTCAAACAGCTGTATGTGAGGGCTTTGCCATGTGTATAGATCAAGGTCTTCTCCAGCCAGCTCAGGGAATGCTTTAAAGTCATGCGTCATCCACGAAATCCGTAAACTTCTTATCACGAAGTAACGCTAACCCCCTCATAGCTCCGTCTCTCAACGTGTCTATCATTGACTCAGCTTCACTCCTGCTAGCGAAACCGCTCATATCGTAGTTGATAATGTATATAGCTGCCAAGTTTGACGAAACTTCTTTCAATAACCCTTTCACATCTACATCTAGTGCCGCGTAAGTGTCAGAGTAGTTCACCCTTGTATAAGTGTTGATGTACGCTTCCACTTGAGTCATGTAATCGTTAATGTAAGCTTCGGCGTTTGAAGTTGGTGAAGCGTTAGCTCCCGCTTTACTCTGCACTTCTGCAGTTGTTGCAAATATTCCTGTGTCTGCCATACTATTTACCTATACAACCCATATATTTAAACGTTTGTCTTTTGTGCACCACGCTGCACGGATAATAGCTTCACAAATGTGCGAATACTTCCCAAATATCTTCATTTTGCCCTCTTTATGCTCAACTTGTATCGATTTTAGGCTATTAAACACCTCGGGACGGTTCAAAAGGTGAATTTGACATTTTTCCATCAATGTTAACAAGTTCGAGTATAAATCTTCCTTCAACAACTTCTTTTTCCGATCCTCATGGTCGAGACTGCGAGCAGCATTGTTTATAGCGACCACTTTGCGCCGCGTTTGTGGGTCATCAAGGAGAGGATCAAACACGCCTACGCCTAAACCGCCATCGTCAATATAAATCCTTTTATAGTTATAAGTCTTATCCTTATGCTTAATCATTTGCACAGTTTCAGTGAGATACGTTTTTCTTGTCACATCCATATCGAAAGAATATAACTTCTTACCTATCTTCTCAACAGAATAGAGCACAGTCTCATCGCCACCCATCCGTGCCACATCTACACCCATGTATCGCTTTTTACTCTTTGGCGGTCTGGAATAGATAGTCATACACTGACGGATCAAATCAGATGGGAAGAATTGCATCAACTCTTCACAGAACTCGCCGAGGTACTCCTGAGCGTACTGAAGTTCACTCATACGATTCTTTTCCCTATCTAAAAACTTTTGGTTCTTTCTAGGGCAATCTTCTGATGATACATGGAACTTGGTGAAACTTTCATCCTCAAAACAGTCGTAGAAATAGCCACCCTTCCCAAATGGCGTACTTAACAGGATAATGTCACCCTTAGTGATGGCAAGCATGGGCGTGACAGCAGTCCATACAGCGTCAGGGATGAAAGCTGCCTCATCCGCTATCAACATGTCTATAGTGTAACCCCTAATCCCGTGACCGCTTAAACCTGTAGGTAAACATAAGATGGTTGACCCGTTCTTTAACTTCATCTTAGACTTAGTGGGCCTATCTCTCCCCATCCTGACCTTACCCTTATGATTCTGGTCCATGTAAGACATAACCTTCTCAAATAAGAGGTAAGCTTGCCTTTCAACGCTAGCAATGATAAGGACAGTCTTATTAGGGTACTTTACAGCGTAGTCGCCAGCCTTGATACTGATGACAGTACTCTTGCCAACCTGGCGGCCACTACGTAAAGCTATGTTGCCCCTAGTATCCAATACTTCCTTCTGCCAATCATCTAGATGGATCTTCAATCTGCGCCAACCTCATCGAAGTCTCCTCTAACTTCATACGCATTAAATCCATCTTACGTACAAGATTTAATTTGTTGTCGTATTCCTTCACACCCTTGTCAGCAAGAAGTAAAGCTATGCCTACCCTAATGGCCTCAGAGAAGCCAATCCTATGCTCTTTACACAAGTCGTAAAACTCTGGACTTAAAGTCACAGTAGTAGTGCAACGAGGCTGAGCTCTTCTGTTATTCCCCATATTCTACATATTTATTTAGCTTCCTTATATAGATTTATGTTGTCAAGTGTATAGTATTATTTATATACAAATACTCATACTCTCTCTCTCTCTCTACTATAATAAATATTCTATTTATTCATAAATTATATTGCTAATTTGGCGCGGGGCCTGGATATAACAACAAACAAGAACTAACCAAACTCGCTAATACTAATACATAACATAAGCGAGCGAAGCGAGCGAGCCAGCCTTGATGGCTGGTGAGCGAG
>JGI25130J35507_1000503_pt1 | contig 12358 bp, 11 predicted proteins | sample ETNvirnome_2_300_FD_35507 | JGI IMG/M metagenome (IMG submission 35507)
CAGACACAGTCACGACCAACATCCTTTGCACTATATAACGCTCGATCGGCCCGTTCGATCAGGCTCACCAGTGGCTCTCCGCAACGATATTCAGCCACGCCAATGCTGAGTGTGACGTTACCCTGGCCAATGCCAAAATCGTAGTCTGCAATGGTGTGGCGTAAACGGTCGGCAAGCTTATGGCATTGCTGCAGCGAGGTAAGCGGCAGCACTACCATAAACTCTTCACCNCCTAGCCTTGCCACCATATCTTCACAGCGAAGCAGTGACTGCGTCACATCGGCTAGCTGTNCNAGAACGCTATCACCTTGTAGATGACCCCAGCGGTCGTTGAGCCGTTTGAAGTGGTCGATATCGATCATCATGATCGAAAGCGGCGTACCGTGGCGTGTGCTCAGNGATGTGAGGTGGGTTAATTGCCCCATCAGTTTGCGCCGATTAGGTAGGCCGGTCAGCGGGTCGGTATCGCTTAGTTTGCGCAAGCGAAGCTCTTCCAGCACTTGGTCAGTAATATCCAGCATAATGCCGTTCCAGCGTACCCCCGTCTCCATTGGCTCGGGGTTAGCGCTAACGGCGATCCAGTGCGGTTTTGCTTTAGGAAAGGGCAGCCTGAAACGCGTATTTAACGGCAGCATCCAGCGCGCAGAGCGCTCAATGGCTGACATCACCTTAGGGTGATTATTACCTGTTAACTGCTCGATTAGTTGGCTTGCATCGGTCGCTAGCTGCTGTCTGTCAACATAAGCAAGCGCCATGCCGCCGCCCTCTAGGTAAGGGAAGTGCATATGGCCGCTATGGGAGCGATAGAATTGAAAAAGCACCCCAGGGATATGTGGAACTAAGGTATCAGCACTTTGAGGTATGGCTACAGGAGGTACAGGTGCATCATTCACGGGCATGCGTGAATCTCCAATTTTATGCCTGTTGTAATTTAGCCGTGAAGATTAGCGGTAAAATCGTAAACAATATGTAAGCTTTTGCTGACAATTCATCTTTTTTAATATTTTTTGGTAATTAAAAATTTCTCATCTATTCCATTTTTGTTGTTTTGCCGTAAAAATGGCAAAAGTTGGGGCGGATTATGCTTTTTATTCTTTTTTTGAAATATTAAAAAATATTTTAATTCTATTTGGTGGTCGCTTTGGTTACGCAGAAATTACATACGGGCGCCGTTACGGCAACAGCATCTGAAGCGGCGCCGCGTTCCCAGGGGCGCGTTAGCTTGGTAGGGGCTGGCCCAGGAGACCCTGATTTATTAACGTTAAAGGCTTACAAACGACTTTTGAGTGCGGAAGTCGTGCTGTATGACCGCTTGGTTAGCGATGAAATTTTGGCACTGATACCCGCAGAGACCGCGCGCTACTACGTGGGCAAAGCGCGCTCCTCCCATAGCGTCCCGCAGGAGGATATCAATCAATCGCTGGTAGAGTGGGCTAGGCAAGGAAAGCAGGTGGTACGCCTGAAAGGCGGTGATCCATTTATTTTTGGGCGCGGTGGTGAAGAGCTTGAAACGCTGGTCGCCGCTAATGTGCCCGTTGAGGTAGTGCCTGGCATTACCGCCGCTTCCGGATGTGCAGCTTATGCGGGCATTCCGTTGACGCATCGCGACCATGCGCAGTCGGTGCGGTTTGTGACCGGACATCTTCAGCATGGCGAATTTACCCTAGATTGGCCCACCTTAGCTCAGCCTGGCCAAACGCTGGTGTTTTATATGGGGTTGAGCAATCTCACGTTGATCTGTCAGGAGCTGATTGCTCATGGTTTAAACCCAGCAACACCTCTTGCACTGATTGAGCAAGGCACTACACAACAGCAACGAACCCACATAGGCACACTACAGCATTTGCCGGATGGCTTTTTAGCAGGTGACATTAAGCCACCCACGCTGTTAATAATTGGTAGCGTGGTATCGCTGCACCGGACGCTTTCATGGTTTGAGACTGATAGCGGAACAGCAGTTGGTTTTTCAGAGGGTAAGCATGCGCGTTTAACAGATGGTTGAGCGTTTTGAGAGCCAAGCCGGGTGGCGTTATGTAATTGTCTGTGTATGCTAGTAAAGAACACTTTTAAAAAACGATCATTCACTTATCGTGCTACTTGCCACTAACGCTGCTAACGCCAGTAGCCAAGCAAAAAGAGGGGCGCAGCATGTCAGAAGAAAACCGTTCAGATCAGTACACGCCAGGCCACAAGCCGGATATGAAAACGCTGTTTAAGGATAACCGGGTCAAAGGTATTGCCGGTATTGCAGCCATTGCGGTGATCTGGGCCATTATGGCGCAATCCAATTCAGGCACCCACCAGGAGCGTGTAGAGGCGCTTGAAGGGCAGCTCGCCAGCGTTGAGCAAGAGAATACTGAGCTCAGCCAGCGCCTGTCGGAAGTAGAGCAGGCCGAAACTGATTTGACCGCGATGCGCGATGAAATGGCGTCTTTAGAGCAGCAGCAAGCAGAGGCAACCGCCAGCCTTGAGTCTGCTCAGGGAGATGTCAGCAGCGTACAGTCTCGTCTTGAAGAGTTAGAAAGCCAGCGTGAAACGCTGCAGCAGGAAGTCACTGCTTTGGAAGAGCAGCTTGCNAGCACCGNAAGCGAGTTGCAGTCGCTNCGTGAAGAGCGTGAGCAAGTGGTAAGTGAGCGCGATGAGGCGGAGGCGTCGCTTCAGCAGGTTGAAGAAGCTCGTCAAAGTGCCGAGGACGCTCGTCAGCAGGCAGAGTCTGCTCGTCAGGAAGCTGAAGAGCAGCGTCAGCAAGCTGTTGAAGAGCTAGGCGCCGCTGAAACCAAGCTAAGCGATCTTGAAGCCCAAGTGACGGATGCCAATGAGCGCTTAGCGACGCTTGAAGAGGAAATTGCTGCCCAGGAGAGCGAGCTGCAAACCTTGCAGGATGAGCGCGATAACGTGGTTGAAGAGCGTGACTCGCTGCAATCAGAAGTGGACTCTTTAACTCAGCTGCGCGAAGAAGAGCAGCAAAGCCTAGAGCAGGTTCGCACTGAAATGGACGACCTGATGGTGGCACTGGATATCGGTCGCGATGAAGTGGCTAAGGTCGAGAGCGATATCGAAACCCGTGAAGAGCAGCTAGCACGTTTAGAAGCGCAGTTGAGCGAGTGGCGCGATGAACTCTCTGCGCTGGATGAGCGTTTAAACGTAGAAGATGCTGCCTCTGGTGAGGTGCCCAGCCTAACGGGTGAACAGCAAAACCAACAAGATCAGCAAAATCAGGAAGGCCAGGACCAAGAAGATAGCGCTGGTGATGACAACAATGCAGAGAGCGAAGATGCCCAAGCGGCTGAAGAGAGCCAGCCAAGCAGCAACTAAGCACGGCGCCGTGGCTTCCGGGGGTTGATAACTCCTTTAGCGGATGTGGGGTGGTTTCCCACATCCGCTTTTGTTTGTTGGTTTAGAAATAGACCGCTGAGGAGTATCATTCACGCCATGTTCACGATAAACAAACAACGGGAGTGCCATTGATGGATGGTGTAAAACATATTGTGGCAGTGGCATCCGGCAAAGGTGGCGTTGGTAAATCCACCGTGACCGTCAATTTAGCGCTGGCGTTGTCTGCACAGGGCTATCGTGTAGGCGTTTTGGATGCAGATATTTANGGCCCCAGCCAGGCACAAATGCTGGGTGTAGAAGAGGGTGTGCGTCCTCAGGCNGCGGCAGATAATAAGTTTCTGCCGTTGGAAGCCCACGGTATTCAGGCCATGTCGATGGCGTTTATGGTTAACACGCGGGATGCCATGGTGTGGCGTGGCCCGATGGTGGTGGGTGCGTTTCAACAAATGCTGACCCAAACTCAGTGGGATAACCTGGATTTTCTGCTGATCGATATGCCGCCGGGCACGGGTGACATCCAGCTAACGCTGGCGCAGAAAGTGCCGGTATCTGGTGCTGTGATCGTCACGACACCACAGGACATCGCGCTATTGGATGCCCGTAAAGGCATCGAAATGTTCCGCAAAGTGAACGTGCCAGTGCTGGGCGTGGTGGAGAACATGAGCCTGTACCACTGCGAGAAGTGCGGCCATGAAGCCGCTATTTTTGGCACTGGCGGTGGCGATCGTATTGCAGAGGAGTACGACACTACCGTGTTGGGNCGTTTGCCGCTGACCCTGTCGATTCGCGAGCTGGCAGATTCTGGACGCCCAAGCGTGGTTTCCGAGCCAGACAGTGCCGTTAGCCGTACCTTTGCCGAGATTGCCAGCCAAGTAGCGCAGTCCGTCAGTGCTAGCCAAAGCGGCGGCCCTACGATTTCTTTTAGCGAGTGATGAAGTAACCGATGAGCATTAAATCAGACAAGTGGATTCGCCGGATGGCGCAAAGCGATGCCATGATCGAGCCTTTCGAGGCAGAGCAGGTACGCTATGTGAACGACCAGCGGGTGATCTCCTATGGCACTTCCAGCTACGGCTACGATGTACGCTGCGCCGATGAGTTTAAGGTATTTACCAACATTCACTCGGCGATTGTTGACCCTAAAGCCTTCGACGACAAAAGCTTTGTCGATGTGAAGGGCGATGTTTGCATCATTCCGCCAAACTCTTTTGCGCTGGCGCGGACGGTGGAGTATTTCCGCATNCCGCGTAATGTGCTGACCATTTGTCTGGGCAAATCCACCTACGCGCGCTGTGGCATCATCGTCAACGTGACGCCGCTGGAGCCTGAGTGGGAAGGACACGTGACGCTGGAATTCTCCAACACCACCAACCTGCCCGCGAAGATCTATGCCCATGAAGGCGTCGCCCAGATGCTCTTCCTGGAGTCGGATGAGGTGTGTGAAACCTCTTATAAAGATAGGGGTGGTAAGTACATGGGCCAACGTGGCGTGACGTTGCCGCGTACCTAATACGCCTTCTGTGCTACTAAAAAAGCCTTGCCGCATCACTGCGGCAAGGCTTTTTTTAACGGCGGCTCTTCTGAGAAATTAGGCGTCGTCGATCTCTTCATCCAGCTCTTCAGCGGCATCCGCATGGGAGAGGCGCATGCCGTACGGCGGAAGCGGGTGGCCGTCCATGGTGGCACCCTCTGCGTTGTACTGCAGGCGTCCTTCCAGGAACCACTGCACCGCAATCGNGAAGATCAGGTGCTCGCGCGCGTGGACTTTCTCCTTTAGCGTCTCCACCGTGTCATCTGGGTTAACCTGCAGCTCCGCTTGCAGCACAACGGGACCGCCATCGAGCTCTTCAGTGACAAAGTGTACGCTGCAGCCGTGGTGCGAGGCGCCATCAGCTAATGCGCGTGCATGGGTGTTCAAGCCCTGGTAAGCCGGCAGCAGTGAGGGGTGAATATTAAGCATCCGCCCCAAGAAACGCTGTACAAAACGCGGTGTTAGAATGCGCATAAAGCCCGCTAGAACGATAACGTCTGGCTCGTGGCGTTCTATTACCTTGATCAGCGCGCCATCGTAAGCATCGCGGCTATCATATTCACGATGGGGAAGTACTACCGCTTCGATGCCAGCTTCATGGGCACGTTTCAAGCCATAGGCATCGGGCTCGTTGGAGATCACTGCAACGATCTCACCGCCCAAGCGGTCATGCTGCTGAGCATCAATGAGCGCCTGTAGATTACTGCCGCTGCCAGAGATCAGTACCACCACGCGGCGTGCGCCCACAGGATCAGGCGTCATGCCGTTTAGGGTGTCGCTGCTGTAGTCGGTGCTGCTCATGCGTTGTGGCTCGCTTGGGCGTGGTCGAGTACGACCGCCTCGTCCTGGCGATGAATAATCTGACCGATTTGATAAACGGTCTCGCCCTGGGCCTCAAGGTGCGCTTTAGCGTTCGCTGCCTGATCTGCGGGCACCACGATGACCATACCAATACCGCAGTTCAGTACGCGGTGCATTTCGGTTTCGTTGACGTTGCCTTTGGCCTGCAGCCAGTTGAACACTTCAGGGCGCTGCCAGCTGGTGAGATCAATGTGCGCTGCCAGGGTGTCTGGTAGAACGCGGGGGATATTTTCCAGCAGGCCGCCGCCAGTAATGTGCGAAAGGGCATGTACGGGGATGTCGGTGCCGCGCATCATGGAGAGCAGTGATTTTACATAGATGCGCGTAGGGGCCATCAAGGCATCGCCTAGTGGCTTGCCGTCAACGGTTTCTTCCAGGGAAGCATTGCTGACTTCAAGAATTTTACGAATCAGCGAGTAGCCATTGGAGTGGGGGCCAGAGGAGGCCAGACCGAGCAGCACATCGCCTTCGGCCACCTTGCTGCCGTCGAGAATCTCTGACTTTTCTACGACGCCAACGCAGAAGCCGGCCAGGTCGTAGTCGCTGCCTTCGTACATGCCGGGCATTTCTGCGGTTTCACCACCTACCAGTGCACAGCCTGCTAGCTCGCAGCCAGCGCCAATACCGGTCACTACGTCGGCAGCAATATCCACATCTAGTTTGCCCGTGGCATAGTAGTCCAGGAAAAGTAGCGGCTCGGCACCCGCCACGATCAAGTCATTCACACACATGGCTACCAGGTCGATGCCGATAGTGTCATGCTTGCCAAGATCCATTGCCAGACGCAGTTTAGTGCCCACCCCGTCTGTGCCGGAGACGAGTACCGGCTGTTTATAACCCGCGGGCAGCTCGCACAGCGCGCCAAAACCGCCAAGGCCACCCATCACTTCAGGGCGTGATGTGCGCTTGGCAACGTGCTTGATACGATCAACAAGGGCGTTGCCGGCATCAATATCGACGCCTGCGTCTTTGTAGCTGAGAGAGGGAGTAGCCTGGGAGGGAGAGGTCTCGGTCATGACAGGTCCTGTGAAGCCTATGCAAAGCTGCAATGCGATTGTGCTGGCAAGTAGCCAGTGCCGGAGCAATAACGGGGTGCGATTGTATCACTCAGCGACGTAAGTCGCATCGATGTGACGCGTTATCAGGTGCGCTGCGGGCAACTTTTGTTACTATTCAAGCATTACTGCTGACCGTATATCCAGGAAGGAGCGTGGAATGAGAAACTCAAGGTGGGGAATTGCGCTACTTGTCGCTCTGGTTGGCACGGTTTACTTTCTCGATGCAGTACTGATGCCCTTTATTGCTGGGTTGATATTGGCGTACTTGGCCGACCCATTGACCAATTATTTCCAACGCCTGGGAATGAAGCGTGTTTGGGCAGTCAGCAGCGTGTTTTTAGTCCTGATGATTGTTCTGGCGCTGAGCTTACTTATTCTTATTCCGCTGGTGGTACAACAGATTAAGCAACTGGGCGAAGCGCTCCCGGGCGTGCTTAACTGGATTGAAGGCGTATTGGCTCCACAGGTGCAAGAGTGGACGGGCTATGACCTCGCCTCCGAGCTGAGCAATGTACGTGAAACGCTGGTTGAAAACTGGCGTGATGCGGGTAGTTACGTTGCCCAGGCGTTAGGCCAGATTGGCCGCTCGGGCATGGCGTTTGTCTCTTGGGTCACCTATGTAGCGCTGATTCCTGTGGTGACGTTTTATTTGCTGCTGGATTGGGAGCGCATGCTTAACAATATGGCGAATCTAGTACCCCGCCAGTGGGTGGACGATACGTTTCGCTTGGCACGTCGCTGTGATGAGGTATTAGCCTCGTTTTTACGCGGTCAACTGCTGGTCATGCTTTGCTTGGGTATTATCTACGCAGTGGGTTTAACCCTGTTGGGGCTTAACTTTGGCCTGCTGATTGGTGTGCTCTCTGGGCTAGTGAGCATCGTGCCATTTTTAGGTTTTATCGTCGGGCTAGTAATTGCTCTGGTGGTGGCACTGTTTCAGTTTGATACGTGGTGGGCGCTATTAGGCGTCATTGCCGTGTTTGGTCTGGGGCAAGTGGCTGAAAGCGTGGTGCTGCAGCCGAAGCTATTAGGCGATAAGATTGGTCTGCATCCGGTAGCAGTTATTTTTGCCGTACTGGCGGGTGGGCATCTCTTTGGTTTAACTGGGGTGTTGTTAGCGCTTCCGGCGGCGGCGGTGATTATGGTGCTGCTGCGAGAAGTAAAAGATCGTTATAAAAATAGTGCGCTGTATGATGCACGGTCAGAACCATTAGAACAGCAAACACAGCATGATGAGCTGGGTCGCGACGACAAAAGGGAGTCATCATGAGCCGAGTACCGGCACAGCTACCGCTTGGGGTAGGGCTGCGCGACGATGCTACGTTTAATAATTACTACGCATCCAGTGCCAATGCTTCGTTGGTAGACCACTTAAGCCATCAGCTAATGCCTGGCTCAGAGCCGTTTCTTTATCTATGGGGCGCGCCGGGCAGTGGCCGTAGCCATCTTTTGCAAGCGGCCTGCCATGCGGCCTCTGATCAAGACAAACGAGCGCTCTATTTACCTCTGGCTGATTTAGGTCATTTCCCCCCGCTGATGCTAGAGGATATTGAGCGTCTTGATTTAGTCGCGATTGATGACCTTGAGTATGTGATAGGCCGTAAGCGCTGGGAGGAAGCGCTATTTCACGCGTTTAATCGCTTACGGGATGCGGGCAAAGCATTACTGATTGCCGCCAATAAGCCTCCACGCCACTTGGAAGTAGCCCTACCGGATTTGGCATCGCGTCTTGCCTGGGGGGTAACGTTTCACCTACATCCTATGGATGATAGTGATCGCTTGGCCGCCTTAAAGCTGCGTGCGAATGTCCGCGGGATGCAACTACCGGATGACGTTGGGCGCTACATTATGCATCGTGGCCCAAGGGAGTTAGGGGAGCTGTGTCGAGCGCTGGAAACGTTGGATCAAGCGTCACTCTCTGCGAAACGTAAACTCACCATTCCTTTCGTGAAATCCGCGCTTAATTGGTAAAACGCCCCTGCCAGAGAACTGGCAAGGGCGTCATCTAGCCGCTTTTAAGTTGCTGAATCGCTTTCGCGATCAGTTCAACATTAGGCAGTTTTGCTCATTTTGCTGGCAGTAGCTTGTGCCTGCTTAACGTTATCTTCCGTCAGCTTTTGGCTCTTCTGCAAGAAGTCCTGCTGCAGTGATACCACTTTGTCTGCATCACCTTTGACGCGCTCAGCCAACTCTTTGGCTACTTTCTGCTGGCCTTCCATGTAGCTGCGCAGGCCCTCAGCGTCTTTAACGCTCATCAGCTGNCGCATTTGTGCAATGCCNGTATCAACATAGGCTTTGTTAGCGTCTAGCTGAGCGTTTAGCAGTTTTTCAGAATAGTCGATGCTGAGGCTCATGTAGGCACGTGCCGGAGCCATAAACAGGTTATCGAACTGCTGAGTCATTTCATTGGTGTTAAAGGTACGCATAATCAACACTCCTGTGCCATTGCTAAGGTCTGTGGGCTGCTAAGCTAAACCCAAGACGATTCGTTTATCAGCGACGGCGAGCTAAGGANTGCACCGTTACTGATCTGGGTTATCTTGCATTGCAGCATAGCAAGCGGTTTTGTGCAGCGCAACAATTTGGGCAAAATAAACCTTGAAAACGCGCCCAGCCAGCTTGGTGGTTTACCAAACCGTGCGGGGTGGCTAGGCTGAAGCGTAGAGAGAATCGTTATCAATGAAGTGGTGTTAGTTCAAATGCCGCTGATGACTTAACAGGAGTGTGGAATGGATACGCGTATTGAACGAGATAGCATGGGAGAGCTTGAGGTACCGGCAAAGGCGCTTTACGGTGCCCANACCCAGCGTGCCATTAATAATTTTCCCGTCTCAGGNACGCCCATGCCGGTGGCATTTGTGCATGCCGTGGCACGCATTAAGCTAGCGGCTGCTCGTAGCAATNACCAGCTAGGNCTATTAGATGCCGAGCGCGCGCAGGCTATCGAAAAAGCCGCACAAGCGGTGATTGATGGCCAGCATGACGACCATTTCCCCATTGACGTTTTCCAGACTGGCTCGGGCACCTCCACCAATATGAACGTGAATGAGGTGCTGGCGACGTTGGCTAGCCGTGAAGGAGTCGAGGTGGCGCCTAACGATCACGTTAATATGGGCCAATCCAGTAACGATGTGATCCCGACGGCGATCCANCTCTCCGCCGCTATCGCCGTGAATGAGTCACTGAAGCCTGCATTAGTCGCGCTACAAGCGACCATTGATCGCCGTGCTGACGAACTCAGCCATGTCGTTAAAACCGGGCGTACCCATTTGATGGACGCTATGCCTTTGCGGATGGATCAAGAGTTAGGGGCGTGGTCTAGCCAGGTGGGGCAAGCCATTGAGCGCTTTGACAGTGCGATGGTGCGGTTATGCCGCCTTGCCCAGGGTGGAACTGCAGTGGGTACGGGGATTAACGCGCCAGAGGGCTTTGCTGACTTAATGGCGAAAGAACTGAGCCAACAAACGGGCCTCTCTTTTGTTCCTAACGATAGCTTTTTTGCCAGCTTGGCTTCGCAAGACGCTGCGGTGGAATTATCCGGCCAGCTGAAAGGCTTCGCCTGCGTGGTGATGAAGATCGCCAACGACCTACGTTGGATGAACTCGGGGCCGCTGGCCGGGCTGGGTGAAATTGAGCTTGAAGCGCTGCAGCCGGGTAGCTCTATTATGCCGGGCAAAGTCAACCCGGTGATTCCCGAGTCGGCAGCACAGGCGGCGGCGCAGGTGATGGGGTTAGATACGGCGATCACAGTGGCGGGGCAGAGCGGCAATTTCCAGCTTAACGTTATGCTGCCGCTGGTGGCGTTTAATCTGCTCACGTCAATTACTCTGATGAGTAATACCGCCAAGCTGTTGGCTGAGCGTGCTATCGCAACTTTCAAAGTGCGTGAAGATAACCTGCAGGTGCCGCTGGCGCGTAACCCGATTTTGGTGACCGCGCTGAACAGTGTGATTGGCTACAACGCGGCCGCCGCGATTGCTAAAAAGGCATATCAAGCAGGACGGCCGATTATCGATGTCGCGGAAGAGGAAACGGACCTGGACCGCGCCACCCTAGAGCGCCTGCTTGATCCCACTGTATTAACGCAAGGCGGTCTGCCCGAGTAACCTATTCCATCCTACGCCTAGCGATTGGGCAAAACGGTTAAGTTTGCTGCGTCTCCGCTTTGCCCTTTTCAATGGTTTCGCTGGCTTCCTGGCGCTCTTCTTGACTGGCTTCTGGTGTTTCATGCTCGTTCTGGCGAGTAGGGCGATAGCAGAGTGTGGCCAAAATAGGGAAATGGTCAGACCCAAAAGCATCCAAGCGCTGCATGCTGTCCAGCGTAAAGTGCTCACTGACAAAGACGTGATCTAACGGCCAGCGCAGGACCGGGTAGTTAGCGTGAAACGTGCTGAACATGCCCCGGCCACGACGAGGGTCAAGCATGCCGCTGATGCGGCAGAAGCGTCGGGTAGTGCGCGACCAAGCAACATCGTTTAGATCGCCAGCGACCAGAGTGGCAGAAGGGTGGCGATGAATTTCCTTACCAACTAACAGTAGTTCAGCATCGCGCCAGAGCGACTTCTCGCTTTCACTGGGTGCTGGCGGACGCGGGTGAAGAGCATATAGGCGGATTCGGTCGCCGCTTTCCAGCGTGACATAGGTATGGATAGAGGGGATGTCATCCTGAATCAGCCACTTTACCTCGGTCTCGCTGAGGGTTAGTCGCGAGTACATATGCATGCCGTAAAGATTATCGAGCGGAATTTTGACGCTATTAGGCCACTTATCCTCTAACGCTTGATCTAGTTGATCCTGCCACCACTGGTCTGACTCCAGCGTTAGCACAATATCGGGCTGGTATTGCTCAATCATACTGAGCAGTTTATCCGCCTGGCGATTCGGAGTAAGCACATTGGCGATCAGCAGGGTGATTTTTTGATTGCTTGGCGCCTCATGGGTCGATTTCACTTGAACGGGCCAGAGACGCGTCCAAGGGATGATGTAACGCAGCTGTATCAGCAGGGTAAGCAGCGATAAGCCTGTCGATGCCATTCGCCATTTACCTGGCTCCAGCAGCATCCAGCTTGCTAGCGCACATACCCCAGCGAGTAAGGCAATCTGCAGGCGTGGAAACTCAAAACTGCGTATCCACCACCAGCGCAATCTTATGCGAGCAATTAACGTGGAAAGTAGCAGTAAAACGGCGATGCATCCTAGCAAAGGCCCTAGCAAAACCTACCTCCTTATTTCACGGGCGATCAGTATTAATCTATGTCCAGCTTAGTCCTTAGGTTTGATAAGTGCCGACATTATTCATAGAAACAGCGATAAGGTACTCGTTGGTAAGGGTGTGAAGAATAAAAACTACTTGCAATTCAGCTATGAAGCCGTAGAATACGCATCCGTTGCACAGCAGGACCATAGCTCAGTTGGTTAGAGCGCCACGTTGACATCGTGGAGGTCGGCGGTTCAAATCCGCCTGGTCCTACCATTTCATGTGTGCACACTTTTCTAGGACCATAGCTCAGTTGGTTAGAGCGCCACGTTGACATCGTGGAGGTCGGCGGTTCAAATCCGCCTGGTCCTACCA
>JGI25130J35507_1000521_pt1 | contig 12194 bp, 15 predicted proteins | sample ETNvirnome_2_300_FD_35507 | JGI IMG/M metagenome (IMG submission 35507)
GCCTTCACAGGTCCAACACCCGGACACCCCCTGTAGCCATCCACAGCGTCTCCTGTGAGGGCTTGTGTAAGGTGGTGGATGTTGGCTTGATCTAAGGAAATATTATGAAGTTCATCGGTGTGCGGGACATATAGCCATCCGGGTATAGTCTTAAGGTCCTTGTCGTCACTAACGATGCAGCAGCCCTCTTCTGATAAGAGCCCTAAAACATCATCGGCTTCGAGCGTGGGGTGACACACGCACTCATAGGTGTCCTCCACGTATTCACGGAGAGGGACATAGCACACAGGCTTCCTGTTCCCACGCCGGTTTGCTTTATAGGAATCGAGGACGCCCCTACGCCAGTTATTGTTAGGGTCTGATAAAGCAATAATCACTGTATCGACATCTAGGCGTTTCTGGAACTTCTGGACCTCAAGGTCAAATAATTGTCTAGCCGCCTTAAGGTCAGCATGTAGTGTATACCAATCATCGCCCCAGTGGATAGGTTCTTCCACAGCCGCAGAGGATTGAAACAGGGTTATATCACCGTCAATAATTATTTTATGTATGGTCATCTTCACCCACGCTCTCATCTCTGGAAAGTACAAAGAGTTTGGCTGCTTCACACAAGCCCAAGCAGCCGTGGAAACTCCCCTTACCTACAAACAGTAATGAGTCTTCCTTCTCGGTTCTATTAGCAGAGCCTACAATAATTATACAATCCATCCTTTTTTGAAGTTCATCAATTAAATCAGTTGTTGTTATATATTCTAAATCACTTGGCATTTTTCCCACCCATATTCTTTCGTGTCCCCGTGTTTGTTAATGCGTTCCAAATAAATGTAATAGGTCTCAGGCACCTCTTTATAGGGGATAATCCATACTCTTCTATCCGGACAGACGATGGCGAGTAGATCATAATCTCCGTCTTTATACTGTCCTTTGCGGGGCTGCACTGGACCTCGTAAATATCGACTGCCTCCTTGCTGACACCAATGGGCTGTTTTAACCTGCACACGTTGACTCTCTGACCCTCTAATTGCAATAAAATCACAAGGTCCCGCCCCGCTTGGTGTCCAGAAGATTTCAAAGCCTTGTTCGCTAAACCAAGCGGCAGACCTATATTCAGATACTGCTCCCCTGGTTGTCGTTGTTGTCTGCATATGAGTCCTTTCATTAGTGCGTCTCCGCCCAGTTGGCGCCAACCTTGTATTCCCCATCTAGAGGGCATCTAAACCCAAAAGACGTCCCTGCCTCTTGAATAGCCTTCACAACTATTTGACCAACCTCATCCCCGACGTCTGCGCTTGTTTCATATTGTATCTCGTCGTGAATGTGAGCCACCTGAATAGCGTCTAAATTTTCACGCGCTAATGCTTTATGAGCATCTATAGTGGCTTGTTTCATAAGTATACTTCCGGCGCTCTGTAACAAAGCGTTAAGGGCTGAGTGGTTAGAACGGATAGGTAATCTCCTACCATCTAATCCTACCAAATAGTTTCTATATGTAAGTGCCTTTTCTATTTTTTCTTTAAGAAGTTTTAAGGCGGGCATCTTCGTCATAAAGCGTGTCATCAAGCGTTGACCCTCACGAGCGCCGCCCCCAACTATGCTTCCAATCTTGGGAGCCCCTGCGCCATAAAGCCAGGCATAAATAAAGGTCTTGGCTTGATCTCTAGTTTTTAGACCTGAGGCTTTTTGGTTAGCCGTATGCACATCCCCATTAAGGATTATGTCAATATATTTACCGTTATCAAAGGTGGCTAAGTAGTGAGCAAGGCAGCGTAATTCTAAGCCGCTTGCATCCACACCTACCAGTAAACGCCCCTCTGGAGCGTGGAATAACTCACGACATTCTTTACCATACTTCGCATGAACAGCCGGAACCTGACCAACATTTGGGCGACGGTGACTACACCGCCCCGTGATAGTGCCGTTAGTGTTTACTGAGCCGTGTATGCGCCCATCTACCTCTAACTTAAGCCACGCCTCCTTGCCCTCAGCCAACTGAGCAATCCGTTTGGCTTTTGTTAGGTAGTCTACAAGGGTCTTAGCCTCATCGTAGGGGAGCGCTTTAAGGATGCTCTCATCGACCTGAGGCTGTCCACTGGGCGTAAACACCTGAGGCTCCCACCCATATTTATCAATTAAGCATTTAGCGATTTGATGTCTGCTGTCTGGGTTAAACGGAATAGTCTTAGTTTTGTTAGGTCCCCGGCGAATGTCAGCGTCCTTATGCCCCGCCTTCTTAGCCCCCGTCTTTGTGGGGTACTGAAGAGCCAACCGCCCCTCAACAGGGTTCGTAGCAACAACCTCCCAATACTGAGGCGTCTTCATCTCTTCGACAGAGGGTGGGAAGGTTTCTATAAGTTTCCTCTTAAGCACCTCTCGCTCTTGAGACCACTGACCATACAATTCAACGGCTTTCTTAACATCAAAAGCAAAACCATTCTTTTGTTGCTGATCTATAATCGCAGCAAACTCATGCTCTAGAATCTGGGAATCGGCAGAGCCCTCCTCAGCAGCGATAGCGTTCCACAACGCTTCAGTAACTTTCGTATCTTGTATACAATACTCAAGCATCTCATCACTATACTCCGCAAACCCGCCCTTATATTCATCCTTATATTCCCCCAAACGATAGCCCCAAGATTTCAATGAGTGAGAGCCTACTAAGTCTTTTGGGAAACCGCTGTTCAGTCTCTTAAAATCTTCTTCTTTAATGTCCGACCAGACGAGCCTGGAAAGTATCAGGGTATCTCTTACCAGACCCTCAGGCTTCCACTTAGGATATAACTTCTGTATGGCGGGAATATCAAAACCCTGAATGTTATGTCCCACAATTAAATCACTGATTCGGAGGCGTTCTAATCCCTCTTTGATATTATAGCCATGATATGTCGCAACCTCATCTCCGTGTCTTATCACAATACAATGAATAGTGTTCAGTCCTTCCAAAGTCCTGAAGTCATCTATCGCACTTGTTTCTATGTCAAATATTGTTGGTGTCATCCGTTTCCTTTCGTGTCATTAAAAACCCAGGAGTACCTTCCCCACACCAGGCACCGACCTGGTTGAAACTCCAATAATCTATAGCATCTTGTTCACTCATATCCCGCTGAAGTATCTCCATAACCTTATTAAAATCATAAAGAATAAAAGTATCGGTAAAGCGTTGAACCTCCCCAATGATTGCCTCATCATAGCCATCCATTTTCAGCATGACTCTCCCTCATACCCGTGTTCTAAAGCCCACTCTCTCAAAATCGGATCAGCAAGAAGGCGGTCCCTAAGTTTCGTTTTCAAACGCTGTCCATTTTCCTTAAGGGCTTGATGAGACACGCGGGTGCCTTCTAGGCGGCTTATTATTTCAGCCACCTGAAGCCAATTTAAGTTTAACTTTTTTCCAGTATCTGTGTGTGGTTGCCTTAGAATATCCATTCGGACCTCCGTTCCTTGGTTAGTGTTTAGTGGTTTAGAAGAGGTCATCAGTATCGGCTCCAATAGGTTCGGATCGTTCAAGTAACCTGCCTGTTTGTGGGTTGTATTCGACATGACAGCCGACGCCTGTGGACCCTGTGTATCTGTTTTTGAGTACACGGAGCGTGGTGACATCCTTAAGTTCTTCGTCCTGTTGGTCGCGTTCCAATCCGATGCACATATCCGACAGGCTAGCAATACTGCCAGAGCCCCTAAGATGAGCCAGAGATACTTGACCGCCTTCTTCATGCGACCTCCCTTCTGGTCGCTTAAGATGCGACACAACTATTAATGCTATTTGTAATTCTTCAACCATAGAGCGAAGCCTCGTCATGAGATTATCAATCAACCGCCGCTCATCCCCATCCCCGATCGCCGACACGCAGATACTGAGGTGATCTAGGAAGATATGGGTACAGCCCATCCCCCTTGCCATGTAACGCACACGGCTCAGTAAGTTCTCACTATCAAGCGAGCCCCAGTGGTCATATAAAACACAGCGACCAGAGCCTACCGTGGCGTCAAAGGCTTCTCGTTTTTGTTCTATTGTTATTTGGTCCTCTTCCCACCGATGAACAGGACACTCTAGATAGACAGCCATTAAAGACTGAGCGCTCTGTTTGACGTTCTCTTCAAGAGCCACAATACCCACCGTCTTTCCCTTACCCAGAAGCCAAGATTGCCATTCGCGGCACACACTACTCTTGCCTTGCCCGGTGCCTGAAGTCAGGGTAACAACCTCTCCTTGCCGTAAGCCATAGGTCTTCTCGTTGAGCCCCGACCAAGGGTACTCAACTGACTCTACAACCTCTTCAGAAGAGACCCTCTCCCACAGTTCTTCACCGGGAAGAACGCCATCGGGTCTGTATATTTTGGCTCCCCAGATAGCGCTTACAAGTTCTTTAATACGTCCGGCTACCAACATCTCGTTGGCGTCCTTCAGGGGCAGTGAGGCAATCTTTGCTTTTCCGGGCGAAAGTAACATGGCGCAGTCCCGCGCCGCTTTCTGTCCGGGCTCATCCTGATCAAAAAGAAAGATGACACTATCAAATTTCTCAAGCCATTCGATAGATTGTCTTATTGCTTTCACCGCCCCTGCGGCGCCACTGGGGAGAGAGGCTGTGGGATACTTATTATTAAAGGCTCCTTGACTGACGCTCAAAGCATCAATCTCGCCTTCTGTAATAACAAGCATCTTCCCACCATCACGCCACATATCCTCACCCCAGAGCCTAAGTCCTCTCGTCTCTCCTAGGATAGAGAAGTCTTTAGTACGGGTCCGAATCTTTTGAGCGACCAACTCGCCCTTAATATTTTTATAGTTAGCAACCTGAACCGGCTCGCCATTAAAGCGTCCGATGCCATAGCCCCACTTTCTACACGTCTCTTCTGTTATACCCCGCCGCACAAGCGGCTGATATTCAATAGATAATAGTCCCAAACCTTGTCTCCTTGTTTCTTGAGCCCCCGCTTCGCCGTCGCCATGCTCATAATATTGACACCCAAAGCAGTACCCATGCCCGTCTGCATAACGACCTAGGTTATCCTTGGACCCACATGACGGACACGGCTCGTGATATAAAAAATCAGCCGAGGGTATATCTTGCATATTGCTTGCCCGTTATGTCTGATCTGTATTCAGTAGAGACCGCAATACCAAGGTCTCGTAGTTCATATATTCTCGCAGCAAGGCGGAAGATTCGGTATAGTGACAAAGCCTCTAGGGCAGAGATAGAACCCCGTTCCTTCATATGTGTCAGAACCAAATCCTTCTGTGTGGGTAGGTTGGATGTTTTCTTGAATAGGTCTAATTGTTTCATCGTTTCTTTCTTTGACCCAGAGGTCGATAGAGCCTGTGTCTGTTGCAAAACATTTGTATCCACAGACTTCCTCGATATGGATATCGTCCTCCCAGACAAAACCCGTACAGCAATCGAGGATTAATTTTAAGTAGTTGTCGATATCGCCACGCGGGATATCTAACTTGGATGTTTTAGGTTTTTTAACCTGTATAAATACCCACACCTGAAGCCTTCCGGAGAGGAGGTTCTTAGGGAGATTACCCTGCTCCCTCATATTCTCAAGCAGGGCTAGTGCCTCTTCACGAAAGGCTTGGTGCCGCTTCCCATAGAATGCTCCCCAACGGGTTACACGAGGGCGGGAAGCGGGCACGGGGTTCAGGTTAAGGCGTAGGTGAAGCATTAAAAATCGTAATTATCAGTTGAGACTTCAGTTGAGACTTCAGGTGAGACTTCAGGTGAGACTTCAGGTGCTTTGCCCACAGTATCCCCTATGTTTTCTAAGGAGGCAGCGGCTGATTCAAAGCCCTCTTCCTCACCAAAACCTAGACTCTCTGCGGAACGTCCCCCCCACTCTTTCAACTCAACAACCTGAACACCTCTAAGGCGTAAAGAGATGCCGACTCCGAGGGCGGGGACAAACCAACATGCGGGCTCAAAGGCGACCTTCATCTTGCTACCACCGCCAATGTTTTCGGCTAGTGGTTGACATTTAGAATCGAAAAGTACAGGGCGCAGTTCGACACCGGTTTTTGTCTTTGCTTTCATTTTGAATTTGAAGATATAATTGCCCGTGGGTTCGCCGCTATCTTTATCAACCTCTTCAGACCAAGGCTTATCCGATTGTTTTAATGCGGCTTTCTTTTTATCTTGGCAGAATTTTTTATATTCTGTGTCATACATCTTGCCTAACGCGGCAATCAAAGGTTCAGCATCTTCTGGTGATAGACTGAGCGAAGTCGCATAAATACCGTTGTCATCAAACTTGGTATCAGGCGAGTTAAGGTGCGGGAACACTGCGGTTCCCAGTGGTGTAATGTGTGGCATAAGGGGTCTCCATTTGAATGCCTTAGTGGATTAAATTAGGAAAAGAAATACAAACTATCCCTAACACAGTTAATATCTAGATCGCCGCGTTCTGGCGGCTCCGGTAGTATAATGTCATTCGGCAAGTAGGTGTGAAGTTCTTTAGAAAATTTTGCCAATAAATCTACTTCAAAAACTTTGATGACATTATTCAATAGGCAATCACGCATCGTAGGTATATGAGTAGCAGTGGTTTGATACTCATCATGTATCAGATTAAAATCTTCAATATTCAAAAAGAACATACCCAAAGACGTTAATTGCCCTATCGACCCATCGAGACTGTGGATGAAATTAGGAGCGATAGCGTTCCTTGCTTTACGCCTGTCTAATGTACCAGTACCCACCCGTATCCGATGTTGTCTAATGACATCGCCGATGATTGTGCGGATACTGTGGCGCTGCCACGTTTCATAGGCTTGCTTAACCCAGAACCCTGTAGGAGTAGACCACCGGATTGGCAACCCTTGCTCTATCATTATGTCACTACAGTCTTGGAACCAAGACATTGCTTTACGGGCTTCCCCTACAACTTCGCCAATGGCTTCCCAAACCTTCTCACTAATGAAGGCGCATGGAGCATATAATTCTTCCCACCCAAAAGGATTAACAACCTTGCGTTTCTTAATTTCGTCTTTGAACCACTCGATGACATAATTCTGCACGGCATATAGGGTTCCTGAGTACGGGACAACCATACAGGGTCGTTTAGAAAGGGTTCTGTCGAACCCAAACTTCAACCATATTTTAGCATAAGGGTGGTCACTTGCTTCCAATAGACGCTTGGTCTTATCGGATACGTCCCCATATATATCTGCCGGTTTATCACAAGGCGTCACGTTAGTAGCCGCCGCTCCCACTGGATCAAGCATAAGGAGGGAATAAAGTTGCAGCCCATTAGATGCCCCATCAATCCCACAAGGAAGTTTGGTCGTAAAACCTTTTCCTTCCTTTAGGTATCGCGCCCACTCATCACAAAAAGATAAGAAGCCCCAAGGTTTGTCGGCTTTACCCNACAGGTTTGTTGTGCCTCTAGGGTCTTCAGCCACCGCCTTAATGATATCTTCATTCTCGTAGGTCCATGTAACCCTGTCCTCTAGGCTGCACTTATCTTCCCCAAAGGCTTTCGCCCCCTGAGCCGCTAGACAAAACTCGTGTTCTTCTGTTTCCATTACAGTACCTCTACCAAACCTCAAGAGGTTACGAGATACGTCAGGTCCCTGTGGCGTCATGGGTGCGGGTTTGGGATACATACGCGAGCGGAAGCACATATACCAACTGAACCACAGTTTGTGGTCCCGAAACTTATCAGCCGTCCACAGGACCTTAGACACCTGAAGCCTACGACTTGCGTTGGCTTCGTTTGCAAACCGCACCCCCGCAGCAAGTTTACGCCACTTCCGTCTGGCTTCTTTATTCGTGTTTATGTCGGCGGGTTTTGAGGGGATAGGGTCGCCATCAGCAGTAGGAAGGTCTCCCACTTCGATGTCATTCTCCCAACAATACTTCATTGTATCAAAAGTAAATGTATTAATATCCCACTGAGTATTTTGTAGGTGGTTGATAGCACCGATGGGTTCTGGAATACCCATAGCATTGAGGTCGTCTAGGTGGGCGCGGTCTTGGGTTTTAATTAAGGGGCGCTGTGCAACATGCTCCGTTTTATATCCGCCAACGTACACGCCGTCCCAAGGAACCGGTGCTTCAATCATTGGGAGATATAGCGGAGATAAATCCTCGGCATAGTTGTGGGCATTCTTAATCCAATGCACCAATTCGTCAGTCGGGTGAACATAAGTCTCCCTTTTGCCAAGCAAGCCTGTTCGTGTGGTGATGTCAATAATACCTGTAGCGACACGCATAAGTTCTAGGAGAACCATGCCGACCTTCACCTTGATCGAAGGAGACCACTTATCGAATTGTAGGTCTACGTATACTTCAGAGTTTCTTATGTATCTACGCTTGGTCTCATAGCCAGATATCTTCTTGATTTGTCCTTCGGTGTGACGCCAGAGGTCGGGGTACTTATCACGGTACTCCCGCCACCTCACCTCGTCCTCTAGCATACGGGCGACAGTGGATGCTGTCTTAGTTATTTTTCTATGTACCGAGATAGAATCAATGACAGTTCTCGCGGTAATTGCAGCAACCAACAGTGGTGACAGCATATCAATGTAGGGGAAGGCGCTGCTTCGTTGAGCCGCCGGTTTCTGAGAGACACGACGCTTCCAGTTCTTTACCTCATCAGCAAGGAGCCCCACCGATTCTGTCAGTAATCTTCTGCCCAAAGGGCTATTAGTTTCTAGTTCCCGTTCCTTGGTTCTCTCCACAGTCTTCCAATAGCGACTGATGCCGAGGTCCCTCATCTCTTGCTCTAAATCCTGCTGTCTCATTAACCGTCCTTAGCCACAGAGTTTCGCCACTTTATCGAATCAAGAAAATCCCTTGCCACAGTGGATCGTAGGGAGACCAAGGAAAGGAATACAAAAATACCTTGGTCTCCCGTAAAGAAACGGTGATCCATGCGAGAGTATATTAAAGTGTACCAGATTTTTCTAATACGTCTATTGCAGACTTCAGATTGTGAGGCGCAAGGTGAGCATACTTCAGCGTCACGTCAATAGTTTTATGTCCCGCAAGTTCCTTAACACTGAGGATGGGGACACCACGTTGCACTAACCGAGAGACAAAGGTATGCCGAAGCGCGTGAGGCACCGCCTGTTTATCATCGTCCCACTGCATATGTAATCTGATTCTATTCCACCACTGTCTTATGTGGCTCTTGGTTGCCCAATCAAAAGGACCAAGGTTTCCATAAGCATTTCTCACAGCATCTTGAGCCCCCTTGGTCAAGGGAACCCCTCTCGGCTTGTCACCCTTGGTATCCGTAAGCACCGCTACGTTGTCCTGTATGTCCTCCCAGCGAAGAGACAAGGTTTCACTGACCCGCAGACCTGTATCGGCTTGGAAGCGTAGCCAGAGCCCGAAGCGGGCATTCCCTTGAGAGATGCAGAATTGAATCATTCTCTCTAGTTCATCGTCAGAATACCACCGCACCCTGTTAAGGGCTTCCCGCAATCTCTTGATCCGAGGTTTCTTGTCGATAACCCCTAAGTGTGTGGCTGTCGTAAGACATTTAGAAAGTGATGCAAGTTTACGGTTGATTGTGCCGTTACCGTTGCCCTGTTGTTTGAGAGATTGTATGAGATTGTCGATGGATACATTGTTGATATGACGTACATCGGTATCCATGCCCATTATGTCACCGACAAGTTCTGCGTTGCGAACCAAGTGTTCACCGCTCTTCTTATCTGCCCACTCATGCACAGCCGTGTAGGCGATAATGTCACCTAAGGTCTTAGGAGTGTCCGAAGATATGTATTGGCGTTCTCTAGCGGGCTCCTTGCCCTGAAGAACATCAGCCCTTGCTTGGGCTTCCCACTGCTCCGCTTCTTGATACACATCAAACTGTCTACGCCACCTTCGACCCCTGTGGTGAACCGTGGCTTGCCATCCTTTGTCTCTTGCTTTGATTGTCATGTCTAAATTCCTATTTTCTTTGTAAGTCTTCTTATTATATTGTGTCGGAGAGGCAAGCCGGAGAGACAAAGTGTCGCAGGGGAGCCAGAGGGACAAAGACGTAAAAAACCCGCCACGTTCCTTGCTTGTTGCCTCAGGTTCTCTGAGGTTTCCAAAGTTTACGTGGCGGGCGGAGTACGCTTGTTATGTGTCGGGATGCTCGTCCAAATCCTCTTCGTCTACATACTCGCTAATGTGCGAACAGTCCATCTTGGGGGCGTGGAACAGTTGAACAGTTCCGTCCTCATTTAATAACGTGTTGCCGTCATCATCGTGTTTGCAGAACGTCACGTCCCATACATTTATGTTTGTATATTCATTCATTGGTTATCCTCCTTCTGGATAGTTTCTAGTGTTGATTCCAGCGACTTGTTAATCTGCGCTTTCAGTAGGTCTGCTCGTTCAAGAGCATCTACGTATCGCTTGGCTTGGTCTTCTGTGTGGAAGCCAGCGATGACCTCGTACCAATTAGGCACATTAGCCATACTCTCACGCTCCCCAACCAACTGAAATGGAAATACGTAGTATTTAGGGTTGGGTCTATCGCCATCATCTATGAAGGCGGGGTCATCGACCACCCCGCAACCATTTAAGTTGCCGAAGGTGTCCCCGTCGTGTTTGACTATTTCGTATGATTCATAAGTCATTGGTCATCCCCCCACAGTCCCTCGTAGCGTCCTTGGTCACGTTGTATCTCAAGACAGCCACAGCACGAGCCGTCACCTTCAAGTACGTGGCACAGTGTGCAGAGTTGAGTTTCCTGCTTCTGGATAGTTTCTAGTTTATTGTGGATTGATTCAGCAATAGCCCATATAGGTTGTGGCATTCCTTGACCTTCCCAAACCTTAAATGCTTCAATAATTGTTTGGGCTTCTTTAGGTGTAATTTCTATTTGTCTTTCGCAGTTCATTTTACTTTAATTCCTCTGCTGAATCTTTTAAGGTTTGTACTAGGCAGAGTACCGCTTCTCGTAGGTCATCACCATCTTGCGTTTGGCTCGCGCAGTAATACGACCCTCTTATGCAACACTTCAATTCGTGTCGCATCTCTCCACAAGAATCAAGTACCATAATTAGTGCCTCAATACCTTCGTGTTCCTCATTCCACCCATCATCACACCCGTCCGATGTTACTGTCATGGATACTTTGTTCTCTAGTTTGTCTGCCATTATTGTACTCCTTATGTAAAAATGGTTTCTATTACTTAATACATGATAACCACTCTTCGGCTGTTGTGTGGCTGTACTTTATTTTTTTTTAGAGAGACAAGCCGGAGAGGCAAGAGAGACAAGCCGGAACACCATCACCGGCTCCATTAAAAAAGCCCGCTTTTTTACGGCGGGCNATTTTAGAGTATCGGCGGCGGCTATCGATGCGCCGGATATATGATATCGATATCGTGCCGAGCGCATGCAGTACAGGCGCCGCATTTCGCCCGCTTGGAGCCGGTACGATTAACTGTAGCGGCTATCGCGGGGCATATGATACACCGGCGCCCCACAAAGGCGCGGCGGCTCTTAGTAGCCATCTTGGCAAGGCGCAGCCGTTCGAGCGGCTTATCAGCCATCGAGCCCACAACGCAGGATANGGCGCCCGCCNTGCTGTGNAANTCCTGCACCGGTACCGATTCCCGTACCGTGACGGCGAGCCCGTCGAGCCCGCGCCGGTATTCGGCGGCTTGCTCGCTGCTAAATATCGCCAAATGTACCGGCGTACCGGCATCGACTAGCCGCGCAGTGAATCGGCGGAATTCTGTAGAACAGAGCGCCGGTACGCTACCGAACGTCGAGAATCTGAACCACGGGAGCCGCCAGCCGCGCCGGTCAAGTTCACCGGCGGCGCCCCGTAGCACCGTATCGCCATCGGTCAATTCTGCGCGGTCTAATTTGCTCGCAAGTGCTGACCGGTCTGGTCTATTCTCACAAGTTGCGGCGTAGCATCGGGCGCCGATAGCCGCCGCGAATGGGCTCGATGATGCGGGATGATATGGGCATTCTATTGGGCAATTCTTGCCACCACTGCGCCCGAATGATAGCGAGCGGGCGCCATCGAGCGCCTTGCTAAACTTGCCTAGAATCGGGCGCGTACCGTTTACCGTCAATTCCTGCAGCGTCACGGCTTGCCCCACTTACGCCGCTCGCCATCGCGCCGCGCCCGCGCCCGCTCTTTGTTGCGTTCTTCATTGATACGGCGGCGGCGTTCTGTATCGGGGTCTTCAAATGAACAGAGAGCCGCGACCAGTAGGGTGATGGCGAATAGCCCGCCGAT
>JGI25130J35507_1000528_pt1 | contig 12099 bp, 14 predicted proteins | sample ETNvirnome_2_300_FD_35507 | JGI IMG/M metagenome (IMG submission 35507)
TCTGATATTGAGATCGGCGCAGTTGAGATCAAGAACGCGACGACTGATGTAAGAGCAATCGTCTCAGGCGCAGGTTCTTTACATGTACTGGAAGACAACTCTGCTGCAATCGAGGCTGTCTTAGGAGCAATCGATACAGACACAGGAAACATCGTAACTGCTGTTCAGCTATTGGACAATGTAGTCGGTGTAGAGGGTGCGGGTATGGTTACGAGTGGCAACGCCCTCATCCTGGATGATGGTGCCAATGCCATTCTTGCACAAGCGAACGCAGCAGGAGACCTGAAGATCACCTTGGACGGTGAGGTTGTCAACGTTCTTCTTGCCAACACGAACGACGACGATAGCGTTGCGTTTGCTTCGAATGATACCTTGGTCATTTCCAAGATGTATGGTTCTAACGGTGCGGACTGGGAGCGTTTGGTCACAGACGGCTCAGGAACGCTTACGGTGGTAGAGGACAACTCTACTGCAATTCTAGCCGATACTGCAGCCATCCAGACTGCCGTTGAGATCATGGACGATTGGGATGAGTCTGACAGGGCCAAGGTCAACCTTATCGTAGGCCAGGCAGGCATTGCCGCAGGCACTGGTCCAGACGGAACAACTGTTCCTCGGGTCACACTAGCAACTAACGTTGGCCTTCCCCAAGGAGGCAGTGTCATAGGTGGTGTCTTTGGAGCCGCAGCAGAGGATGCAGCGGCTTCTGGTGCGCCTGTTCTTTCTGGAGGTCGCTATGACCTTGTAGCACGTACCCTCGACACAGGTGACGTAGGAGCTATCGCTCTATCCACTNCAGGTCACGTCCTTACCCAAGCAGATGGGTATGACTCTGGAACGGACTCCAACAAGAGCTTTGAAGTCAACCCGCTCTCAGAGCATCATGTAGAGGAGACTGTTGTCGACGTAACCAATGCAGCAGATGGCGGAGGGGCAGTTCCTGGTGGAGACTTTGGATACTACTTTGATATGGATGGGTTTAGAAATTTTGGACTTCAACTTGAGTTGAATTGCGCTGGAGGTACGGTTACCGCAACTGTTGAAGCGACCCTTCAAGATGACGGAACCGCCGCAGCAAGCTGTGCATATGTCGATGTGACCAACGACTGGTTTGGGGCTGCAAGTCTTGTAGCTGCCGCAGGTTCGGCATCAGCTATTTGGATTATGGATACCGTCTGTGCTGTGAAGTATGTTCGTCTTAGGATCGACGCTAACACCGGCGGCAACTCCGGTGATTGGGCAGTGTACCTCAAGAAGTTGTATTAAGGAGAAAAGAATGGCAAAAGCAATCAAAGAAGCTTTAGAGCTAAGAGAGTTAGATGACTTGAAGTCGAAGGAAGTATCAGCAAGCTCTCCAAAGCTTCCCAACCTGACAAAAGGAAAGGTGAATGCAGCTCTTGATCTGCTTCGGGATCTTGTTGCAAACGGAGGTCTTCTTAGGATCTCTCGTGAAGTAGGTCTTCATTCTTCGCAGGTAAAAGAAATCTATCGTGCAATGCAGGCTCGCATTGGAGAGCTATCCAAGGAGAAGTAAGTGTACCCAAGACTCCCAGCAGAAGGTATCCTGTTCAGGGAGCTCTTCGACTCCTACGATTCTGTCGCAAGGAACAGCGGGGCCATTGCGGGCAACACAACCATAGTGGGCGGAGGGGCCATCTTCGACGGCGCTTCCGGCAGCATCAGCTATCCCTCCCATTCGACGATAGACGACATCTTCGACGGAGGCGGCACCGTGGAGGTGCTCCTCAACGTCACCTCTGATGGTGAGGGCAGCTTTGGAAGGGTCTACGCCAAGGGCCCCGTCCTTGTGTTTGTATTTGAAGAGGCCGGTGGCTTCGCCCGCTTTGGATTCCTCATGAACTGGAGCGGGGCGAACGGGAGCTGGGACTCCGCTGTAGGGGCCCTGACCCTGGGCGTCTTGCACCATCTCGTCATCACGTACGACAGCGACAATCCGGCCAACGACCCGATCTTCTATCTGGATGGTGCGCCGATCACCGTGGGGGCCGGATCTCCCACCGGAACCAGATCCACCGACGCCGCCGACCCCCTGTACATCGGGAACAGAGCGGCTGACGACAGGACCTTCGATGGCACCATTCACGAGACGCATTTCTACGACCGCATCCTGACCGCCGCCGAGGTTGCTGACAGGTTCGCCGCCACGACGTTCAGCGAGATCGATTCGGCACAGGCCATCATCCACCTGCCGCTGGAGACGAACTACAACAACGGATCCCAGGTCACGGACAACAAGGGGTCTGCGGGAGGGACCGTCACGCTGGGCGACGGGGCCACAGCGTCCACCTTCCCGACCCAGGGCGTCCCGCATGGGATGAACTTCGACGGGGGCACGGACTACCTGGGTGCCGGGTTCGCAGCCGCCATCGCAGACATATTCGACGGCGGCGGCACCTTTTCCTGCTGGGTGCGGGTGGAGAGCGACGGCGAGAACAGCCTCGGGCACCTCTGCCACAAGAGCGATTGGCAGATCTTCGTCAAGACCGAGACGGACAACGCTGTGGAGTTGCAGCTCACGTATGCCTTCGACGGCGCAACCGGCAACTGGGACACCACGGTGCCGGAGATCTTCCTGAACCAGTGGACCCACATTGCCGTCGTGTACGACAACGACGACACGACAAACGATCCGATCTTCTACATCGACGGTAGGGCCCTGACGGTCGGAGACGGCCTCACGGAGGGCGTGACCCCGGTCGGGACGAGGCTCTCTGATAGCACAAACACGCTGTTCTTGGGCGACACGAGTGGTCATGTCAATTCGTTCGATGGCGATCTTTGGGATCTGCGCCTCTACAACTTCGAGCTGACGCCCTTGCAGGTAGATTACTTGTACCGTCGGGGTCGCCGGGAGTTGTCGGTATGACCGCCCCACTCAAGGAGACCCTCGCCGCCAACATCGTCCTGCGTGTGCCGCTGCATCGGGGGACGATCAAGGACATCGGCCCCAACAGCACGGACCTTGCGTTCACCGGCACGCCGCAGTGGATGAACTCGATCAGGGGCAAGGCGCTGTTCGTCGGGGGCACGGCGTCGCAGACGGCATTTGTGGCGTCCACCAACGTCGACGCCGTGCAGGGCAGCGTCTCGGGCTGGGTGAGGTTGTCCTGGGCCTCCACCTCTGACTATGTCTTTGGGATCGGAGGAAACAACTTCTGCGTGGTGACCGGCGGGGGGACCACGCTTCGCATCTTCCATGACGACGTTCAGCGGGTGTCCGTGGATGTCGTGCCGTTTGGAGGTCTCACAGGCGTCTGGTTTCATGTCGTCGCCACGTACCTCACCGGTGGCAACTGCGTGTTGTTCATCAATGGCACGCAGGCGAGCAGCGCCGCAGCGGCGGTCGTGGACATGGACCCAACAGGGTTCATCGCTCTGGGGGCCTTCAACAATGTCGGCAACTCCCGGCTTGACGGTGCGCTGTCGGGCGACTTCACCGTCTGGGATATTCAACTGACCCCTGCCCAGGTGTCCCAGCTGTACCAGGAGGAACGCAGGGAGGCGGCGATGACCAAGACTCCGACGAGAGCCTTGCCTCCGCAGCCTGTGAACACCTTGGACAACCTCGTCGGGCATTGGACCGGTCAGATCCAGGCGGGCGAACTTCGAGACCTTTCCGGCAATGATAACAACGCTGTCATGGTCAGCGGACGGACCAACCCCTTGGCCACGAAAGGGCCGTTCGGTCATGCCATCGAGGGCCACGGCAACCTCGACCATCGCATGCAGGTCCCCGACCTCGCAGCGGTGCAGGACATCTGGGACGGGGGTGGAACCGCCGCCTTCTGGATGAAGTGCCGAAGTGCCGGAGAGGGTGGCGACGGTCGTGCATTCAGCAAGGGCAACGTCTGGTTCATCGTCACCCAGAACTCTGTCAGCGCCGGCTTCGGGGACATCCAGTTCGGACTGACGTGGTCGGGGGTCGACGGCAACTGGGAGACCACGACGGACGGGTTCGCCTTTGGCGAATGGGCGCACGTCGCAATCACCTACGACTCTGACGGGCCTGCTCCCGGCAGCGACCCCATCATCTACATCAACGGCGTCTCCCGGCCGATCACGGAGAACAGCACCCCAACAGGCACCCGCGACAGCGATGCCGGCCTCGCTCTGAACTTCCTGGGTCACGGCTCGGCCACCTCCAACGACTTCGATGGGGCCTTGGCCGACATGCGGCTCTACTCTGACATCCTCACCCCCGCCGAGGTCGCCGCCTTGTACACCGAGGGCGAGAACTTCCTGGCGCACTACGGCCTCGGGGACGACTGGGAGGTCAGCGCCGACAACGTGACCGCCGACTTCCTGGAGAACACCAGCTGGCGTCGGGATACCGGTACGTGGCGGGTGGACGACAGCGATGGCGGGTCCAAGCAACTGACAGCGACAGCTGGCTGGGCAACGACGTATTTGTCGAGCACGCAGGCGTTTGGTCAGTGGGAATTTGACATCTTCAAGAAGCCGGGGAACACCTACACAGTCAACTTCATCGACACTATTCCGGGATTCATCNCGAACGTCGGACATTTCGGCTACCGGATCTACTTCACCGGCATTTTCACGATGCAACGATCCGACAACGGAGCCNTGACCGAGCTGATGCGGGACTCCGTCCCCGCAATGGCGGACGACACCTGGTACTCTATCAAGATCACCCGTTCGGCAAGCGGGGTCTTCACGATGTACTATAAGCTGGCCGGCGCCGCTGAGTACATGCTGCTGCCTGTCACCACCGGATCGAACCCTTCGGCCGCTGACGTCACCTACACGACGAGTGTGTCTGTGACCGTCGGCTTTCGTCTTGATGACGCCGTCCGCAACTTCCGCTTCAGCCCGGTGATAGGATAAGGAGACAGCATGGCACTGACAAGCAACCAAGAATCCGCTGCTCTACTTGGAACTGATACCTACTCCGAAGCTGCTACCAACGCAGCTGTTGTCGGGGCAGTTAGAAATGACGCCCTGGCGGCGCTGGTAGATACAGACAATGAAGTAGCTCCGTTACAAGTCAACGCTTCTGGAGCCCTGTATGTCGCCCCTCTCCTATAACAGGAGCTGGCACTATGGCTCAGGCCGTATTCGCTGTTCCTCTTAATGGAGGTCTTGGGACTCAGATGGTTGCACAGGCATGTTCTCAGGTGACCCTTCAGGCGGTTGCTGGAAACACGGGAAGTGTGTATATTGGTGACTTGGGCACGGGCTGGGACCTCAAGCTCATCGACGGCGGGGTGGAGACGTTCCTCGTCGAGAAGGCGCAGACCAACGGCTCCATCGCCACGCAGATCAACGAGATCAACTCGTCCAGCGACTATGCCTTTGTCGCCAAGTTCGACGTCGGCTCTGTGATTCCCGAAGGGATCCGGCTCGGACGAGGGACGCAGGACAGGTTGGTGTCCGTGGTCAACGACAACCTGGGCGGGCTGTCCGACTTCACCGTGCGGGCGCTGGGCTACAAGCACTATCCATAAGCGATAACTGGGAGATTTTCTGATGCCTAATCTATTATGTTCAGTAGACGCCGCTCTTGTATCAGAGCCAGCAGTATCATCGATCGTTCCAATTGATAATGCTACAGGTATCTCTGTGGGTGAGAACATTGTTGTTACTTTCAACATTGCTATGGACATTGATGCTGCCTCTGCTGGTCGTGTCACACTAACCCAGGCTGCAGACAAGGTAGCTGTAACCGGCCCTGCCCTATTTGATTTGATTGATGGGCCTCTGATTACAGAGGACTTGCTGACGACTCCTCTCATGAGGGGTATCGTTGCGACTGCGCTAACGTGGAACACCGCCCGCACAGTATTGACAATCAACCCGACGGAACTGTTGGAGGGCAACCAGGCTTACGACCTTAGAATCAGCAACGAGTTAGTATCCCGTACCCTCCAAGACACAGTAGCAGATGGTGGGAATACAGGTACTGGTTCTATTTCAGTTGCAGGTCCATGGACGGGTACAATCGTTACTGATACCTATACGGTGGAAGCGGTTGCCGGAGGTGCCCCTCTGACAGGAACCTTCCGCTGGCAGAAGGCTAGCGATCCTGTCTGGCGCGCAACACAAACCATCCAGCGCACAGTCCTCATCGAGGACGGCATCACGATTACCTTCGCCAATGCCGTATACGATGCAACGGATACATTCACGTTCGTAACTAACCTTGGAGTTCAGTTACCCTCTATCTACCAGTCAGACTTTACGACTGGTTCCCCGACGATGGTTACGCCATCAACCCAAGCAGAATCTAATGAGATTCTAGCTGAGGAAGTAGGAGGGATCACACGTATCACCTCCTCTCCAACACCAGGAGGTGTTGGGCTCAAGATCTTGAGTATTACGCCAGAGCTAAACGCAACGGATCAGGACTTGACCACAAAGATAATTCGCGTTACTTTCAATAAAGCTATCGATGCCACAACCGTAGACGACGATACCGTCCAGGTTCTCATGGAGACCCTCCCGACTGATCACGCTACACGGCTTTCAGAGCCATTAGGCAAAACACTAAGCGTAAATGGAGCAGTGCTCACAATTTCGCTCAATGGAGTATAAAGGTGGGTGGAGTTTACCAGATAGCCGGACCCAATCGGTTTTATATTGGAAGCACAGTGGATTTGGATCGCCGCCGGTCTCAGCATTTTTCTAATCTGAGAAGGGGCATCCACTCAAATTCACATCTCCAATCTGCCTTCATCAAGTATGATGATACATCTTTTCATTTCAGTGTCATTGAGGTATGCGCAGACGAGGATTTGTTGGAACGAGAGCAACACTGGATAAACCAGTTTGATTGGGATATACTCTACAACCAACGGAGAGTTGCTGACTCGCAACTTGGATTAAAGTGGAGCGAAGAAAGCAGGCGCAATGCCTCTATCGCTCGGACAGGTCTGCCCTCTCCAATGAAGGGTAGACATTTTGATGAGAAGGCTGCTGAGAATATCAGAGAAGCCTCTCGGAAGAGGAGTGCAACGAAATTGACAGTACAAAACGTATTGGATATTCGAAGTTCCTATACAGAAAAACGTGGAGAGAAAGCAATGCTAGCAAAAGAATATAATGTAAGTAGACAGACTGTCGCTGATGTCATCTCAGAAAGAAGATGGGGGGAGGTAGTATAATGGCGGCCACCGTACAGATCCGAGAGATCATCTCTGCAAACGCCGCAGGGTTTCAGCGAGACCCATCACTTGCCATGGACGCTGCTCTCACCTCAATCAACAAGTCCGCAGGAACCCTTAGGTTTAGAACAAACCTCAGCACCGCTGTAGACGCTGCTAACCCAATCCCAATTCCCGCTTCTGGAACCAACTACAGTTGGGAGAAGTGCGTGGTGTTCTACTTGGGATCTATCAATGGTCCAGAAGTCAATATCGACAACCTAAGGTTCTATACCGATGGAACCAACAGCTGGACAGGGGTCAGCCTCTATGTCTCTAGCGGTGCAGGTCCTGTAGGCTTTGAGCCTGGCTGGACCGCTGACTTGGCTGCATCTACAGCCGCTCAGTACACGGCACTCCTGGGAACGGACAGCGCCGCTGGCAGGGCGGTAGTTGACGCTTTCAACTACACCGCTGCCGCTCCGTTAGCACTTCAAGGTGCTGGTGCAGGAAATGGTGATGATGGTGTAGCAAATGTCTTCACTGCTGCCTTCGATGGTATGCACGTAGGCAACCTCCTGCTCATGCAGATGGATGTCGCATCCACCGCAACTGCAGGAACTCTCGCCGCTGAGACTATGACGTTCGCATTTGATGAGAACTAAGTGGTTGTTGGCTCTCTAAAAGATCTATATCACACAGGAGTTGTTAGCTTGCGAGGTAGCGCTAGGGGCGCTGCCGTAGGCGCAGCTCTGTATTTAGAGACAGGTGGAGAGCTGACACAAGAGGAACTAGATGAGCTCCGGGGGTTGGAGGTCATGGCTATCATCAAGAGAGGTTTTAACAAAAAATTTTCCAAGGAGGAATAATGGAAATGTATGATTGGGCTGTCCTGAGGAGGGATGGCATCATTGAGAGGTTTGACCCGGAAGATCCGCAGTCATTCGCATTAGTCGATCAGGAGGGCCTGGTCGAGTTCAGGCTTATCCCGAACAAGCCAGGTCTAGTACCAGTTACAATTGAGATGTCGGAGGGGGATCGCTTTCATATTCGATTGAAGACCCGAGTGCTTCTTAAGTACCCCATTGGGCCAGCTGCAAAACTTCCGCATGGATTTCAAGCTGGAGAGAACAGGTTTCCTGTTATTGTATTGGAGAGGGGAGAAGCGTCAACATATCTGTATGTCCGTCCTGATGGATCGGTTAAGTTGACCAGTCGACTGAATGGTGAGTAACAATGCCGAATCTGATCGTTGGAGCAAACGCAGTACTAGTGAAGGAGAGCGGTCTCGAAGAGAACCGCCTTATCGTAATCTGTCTAGGATCAACGCTCGCCGCAACTGATGGCGACACCCTAGATGTAACTTGGTATTCCAACTGGAGCACCAGGTACAACCCCCTCTATGCTGACGCTCGGCGAATCAGAGCTGAGTATGGCAGATTCATTGCCGACATCCCCGACGACACAATCAACCAACTTGCTTGGAAGTGGAGTAACAGAGCAGCCATCCTTCGTAGCCGAGGATTGGATACCGAAGACTTCTATGGCGCTGGATCTCTAGACGGTGATCTGAACGCAATGATCTGCGCTGACTATGTTACTTGTGCAGTGGGTCTCGACCTCCTCACCGGCTCTCCAGACAACGCAGGCTTCCAGAAGAGCTTGGCAGACCTTCGTGTTTCCCGAAGCTCAGGAGCCCTACAGGAGGCCATTGACAGAGCCTACGCTTGCAAGTCCCGCTTGGAGATCGCTCTCAAGGAGGGTGGCTTCTTGGGTCAGCGCGCCATGGGCACAGTCAAGGGCTTGCTCTCAACGGATCGTCCAAGAGCTGGGCGACTCTGGTCTTCTCAGAACGCCGCCCCTGCAGCCAACTCTAGAGTCTTTGAGCGAGGAGTGCGACGACCTCGCAAGTCTTTCTCAAGAGCTGTTGGTCGAGGGCGCTATCGGGGGTTCTAAATGTTCCCTCTGAATCCTTACCCAGGCCGAGCCGGTCGGGAAATTGACCTTCGCAAAGAGCTTAATGACACCTTGATGGGTGGTAATATGGAGATCCCAAAGGGTCAACTAGTCATCCTTAGGGTTATGCGGAAGTCCGCAGCCTCACCAGCCGTACCCACCGACTCCCAACTACACCTAATCCCTTGCGACTGCGTAGACGCAGTTACTAGAGAACCAGACAAGACTTACCCATGCAACATCTGCGATGGAGAAGGATACCTGTTTGATGAGTTCTTCGCTCCAGCCTATAAGGAGGAGCGGTATGAGTATGTAGATGTAGAGGAGTACAAGCAGTATGCGAAAGCAACGATTGCTATGAGCTTCTTTTACATTGAGTTCTATCAGGAGCTTTCTAGATTCGACAAGATCATCGAACCTCAGGTGGATATTGACGGCAATGTGGTGTCACCAGTAACGGTGTACCGCCACCATAGTATCCATATGGCTCAGAAGATGAGGGCTGATGAGGGAAGAACAGAGTTCTGGAGATGCTCTACTTACACTGAATAATAGCTTGCTCTGCGCCCTCTCTCTGCCAGGCTACTGTAAACTTAGGGTTGCAGGTATAGAAGGCTGAGTAGAGCTTGAGAATATCTCCACGTGCGATAATGAACATCTTATGTGCCTTGTAGGTGTGAATCCTTCGTCTTCCACGGAGGCCAATATCATCTGTCCATTGTCGAAACGCTTTAATGCAATCAAGCGAACCTGAGATGTAGAAATAACGCTGCCTGCCTCTTCCCCAGGAACCACGAGACTCTCCATACCCTCGGAACATGTGTCGACGTAACTCCGGAGGTACGCTATTATAGATTGGACGGTCAGCTTGGATAGATTCTGTGTGGAGTAATCCGAGATCGTCCAGAGTCGGTTCCAATCCACTAGCTGGAAGTCTGATTCTGAAATAGTCAACGTTCTTCTCCGGGCGGAGGTCCCGCGTTACAACGCCGGTATGACCCAGTAGCTCTCTGAATGTTGGAAGCAGTAAGCGATCCCGGAAGGGGATGTAGATGTTGAGGTAGGTATTGCCACTGTAAGTGGTGACTCCGCCCTTGCCATATAGCCATCCTAGAAGCCACGCTTTACCTTCGGTGTCAATCCTCTGAAAGATTTCATGATTCCACTGAGTTAGCATTAGCTTTCGATGACGGCAGATCTGGCATGGTATACCCCTATACCCCTTCAGGCTTCAGTTATTGGTTAGAAGCTGAGGAGAAAAGTCCTTATGCCCGTATTGAATACTATTAACGCTGCCCTCTTGTCAAGGGGGAACACCACTCGTACTCCGATGGAGTTGTCTGAAGATGGGGCTGCTCAGCCAGTACCCCTACCATCAGAACAGAATATTGGCCACGTATTAGAAGGGCCACAACAGAGAAGTCCCAAAGAGAGTGTGGACATCAATGGATTCTTTGCCTTAGTAAAGGATGTCATCGATTTCAAGCTCGCAAGAGACGGTTGGAGCAAGCCTCTGATCTTCACTGAAGACTTCCCAGATAGCGATGATGATATCAACGAAGAGATCATCACCTTTGGTATCCAGAAGAGGATGCCTGCTCTTATGGAGCAAAGCACAAATGCCATGAAGAGGAACCCCTTGCGAGCGCGCAAGCCAATCTTCATGGAGCATTTGAATGACCCAGAGTTTCCCGGCTACAAAGTTGAGGTCTCTGGGTGGCTCTACGATAACTTTGTCCAGTTTACCTGTTGGGCCAGAGAAAACAAGATCGCGAACATTCGCGCTCTCTGGTTCGAGGAGCTGATGATGGAGTATGAATGGGTTTTCCAGGCATCTGGGATTTCATTCGTGAGATATGAAGGTAGAGGCGAAGACGTCGAAGACCGACACAAGAACAGTAAGCGTGTTGGCCGTCCAATGGTCTACCTAATCCGCACACAAAAGGTGCTTGCCAAGTACGATAAAGCGATCGAGGAGATCGGACTTAGGTTCAACATCTTAAGCAAGTAAGGAGAAATTACAAATGGCTGCATTCAGTGATCCATTCCCAAGTCTACCAGGGACAATTGCCAATCTAGAAGATGGCAATCTGACTATTTTCAACGAGAAGACTGGCCCAGCTGTGCTGGTTCTAGGTACAGCAGTGTCCGGTCCCTCCGCTACACTAACCCCTGTTGATCGGGTTAGCGAGGCTATCTCTCTATTCGGCACAGGTGGAACTCTCTCAAGAGGTCTTGCCGAAGCTGCACAGGGTGGCGCAGAGAACATCGTTGCGTATCGTATCGGTGCAGAAGCGGCTACAATGCGTTTCATCGGCGATCAAGCTTGGGTTGATAACGTTGCTAACGGCACCGGATTCCAGATTGTTACCGCACAGGCAGACTCTGCAATCGCAGACGACTTCCGCGTCCTCTACGAAGAGGCAGAGCAGGTAGTTTGTACTCGCGCTGCTGGCCCTGCCTACACTTCTGTAGGCGATGTCAAGAGACTTCGTGTCCTGGATAGCAATGGAAACTTGGTATACGACAACGATCCGGTTGGCGGCATTATCGTTGATACTGGAGCAGTCGTAGTTACCGGAGCCTCTGCCGCAACCGCGCAGGGACCATCTGTTGGTGACAACGTACGAGCACGTGGAACCGATCAGCACAACCTCTGGGTTGATGAGACTGATCTCGGTGCCAACGTAGCTCGCTCCATCGGAGGCGGATTCTTGGCCTTGAACTTCAATGCCACGACCGCCCCAATGAAGTTGGTCCGTGAGGTTACCCTTCAGGACTTCGAAGAGTGCAACATCCTCAGTGTCACCAACGACACTGACATGACCCTTTCCCAGAACTGGCCCGCAGCATCCAACTCAGTAGAGGAAGCCTTCGATGAGCTTTCTGCTGAGATTACCAACCAGCCACTCGCAGCGACCACTGTTCAGGTAAACAACCTGGACGTCGCGGCAAACAACGATGACAAGAGAGTTACCATTTATGGTGTAGACGGTAACAACCTACCAATCCGCGAAACGAT
>JGI25130J35507_1000539_pt1 | contig 12035 bp, 10 predicted proteins | sample ETNvirnome_2_300_FD_35507 | JGI IMG/M metagenome (IMG submission 35507)
TATGTCCACATTTTATATCGAAAATTTTAAAGATAATACAAAAAAGATTTTTAGAAAAAGATTAATATATTCTTTTAAATCTACAAATCCCGATTACAAAAATTTAGTTAATTTTAGTTTTGGTGAGAAATTGCTTTATGGTAGAGTAAGCAGAATGTTTGTTCCTATATATTTTGATTCTAAATCTTTAAATTTAAAAAATATCGGCCGCTCGTCAACGTCAGAAGATAATACTGTAGCCGCCAATTTTGTCGTTGATATGTTTTCTGATCTATCAAGGCAATTCGATAAATCTTTGGCTTTAGGCAAAATTAGTGCCGATGATCCATTCTTAAGCAATCTTAGGGCATATAAGGCTTTTAGTGATCCAAAACANTTATATAATTCTCATCTAGAAAATTATATGCAAGCAATTGCAAAAGAATTTAAAAGACAAAAATTAAAATTTAAAGATTTTCACGAATTTATGACACATTTTGAAAATTTAATTCCTGTGGTTCTATCCAAATTTCCATTTACTTTTTCGGCATATATGAAGAGCGGTTATTGCCCCATTAATGCTTCAGGTTTGGCTGTTGAAATAGCAGACATCGATTATTTTAACGATCAAGAAAAAATTGATAAATTCATTAATAGTCCAAATTGGAAATTTTATTTGAATGCATGCAATTCATACGGCTTTATGGTTGATAAAAATTTGCCATGGAGAATTGTGGCCGACATTGGTTCACAAGGAATTTTAAATTATTCTTCGGTTTACGGCTTTAATACTACAGATTCTATAATTGGTGTTGGCTATTCTATGGCACACAGCTTTTTCTTTAATAATTTCAAATTCTATTTATTGAGATTATACAATCTTGCCAGATCAAGATCATATAGGATTACTGAGGAGTGTAACGGTAGAACAATTACCAAAATTGTTAAATCCAAGAACTATAATATTGAAGAAATAGAAGAAATATTAACGCAAGAAAGATTGCTTAAATTATACTTTAAGATCAGATTTTTGGAAGATGAAAATAATTTTGATTCCTCATCCCAAAATAGAATTGTAAACGATTGTCTGGGAATATCAAAATTTAAATCTTTATCTGCTGGTTTAACAAGATTTGAATCAATTGTGAATAAACCATTTGACTATCGTGGATCATTGAGTTATATTAATACTCACCTTAAGGCCAGAATGGAGTAGCTTTGATTTTTCAAACTCTTGATGATAAATCGGAATGTGTTGGTGTATATACAGACGGCAAACTTTCCTTTGATGAAATCCCAGAAAATTTAACAAAAACTTGGAAATATTCTGCTTCCATCAAAGACGATAAAGTCGAATATGCGTGGATTAGATGTGGAGGCTTGAGTCTTCAACAAGTTTGTCCAGCAGAATTAAAAGAGGAATTAGATTTGGTTCAATCCGAATTTAAAGCTTATTTGACTGCTTTTAGGATTGCCAAAATTGATTTAAGCGAGCTTTGTTTTTATGATTTAGTGCCAGAAAATTTTCTCTTGCAATTTTGTGAAGTAAAGAATAAAATTACGGCTTATGTTTTTGAAAATTACGATAAATCAGAAAGTTATGATCATCTTAGCAAAGTACATAAGCTTTTGCACAAGATTAAACATAAGAGCCTAAACGTCAATAACACCAATTGCGTAGATTTGATGGTAAGATCGATGGACAGAGAAAAAATTAAAAAATTATTGAATGGCAGCCATTTTATCAATTATAATCTTTTTGGTACAATTACTGGAAGGCTGGCAACTCATCCCGGCAGTTTTCCCGTTCTTACGATGAATAAAAAATACAGAAAGCTAATAAAGCCACATAATGATTGGTTTTTGAGTTTAGATTATAACGGCGCCGAAGTTCGAACGGCTTTGGCTCTTGGTGGCCATGAACAACCAGATTATGATATTCATGAATGGAATATGCACAATATATTTGCTGATTGCGAAGTTGATAGAGAAGAGGCAAAAGTGAGATTTTTTGCGTGGCTTTATAACCCTAAAACTGAATTTTCAACGGATTCAGTATATAACAAAGATGTGATATTGAGAAAATATTATAAAAATGGTTTTCTCGAAACTCCATTTGGAAGAAATATAGCAGTAGATCGTGGAAGAGCCTTCGCTTATTTAAATCAGAGCACAACTGCAGATATTACCCTTGACAGAGCGGCAGAAATCGATTATATTCTTCATGATAGAGATTCTTTTGTTTCTCATGTCGTTCACGACGAAGTGGTTGTTGATTTAAAAGATAAGGAAAGAGATTTGGTACCCCTGATTAAATCAGTATACGAAAATACTATACTTGGCAAATATAAAGTTAATCTTAAAGCAGGCGAAAACTATAGTGATTTAAAGGAGTTAATAATTTGATTTCTCTAATTGGCATAGGAACGACAGGCGAAAACATTGTGTCCTTCTTTAAAGAACACAAAGAATACAATATTTTTAAGTTTTCGAAGAATCAGAAAAATGGACCCTATACTCGATGTCTCAAACATTTTTCTACTGCTGAGAAATGCGAAGATAACGTTCCGAATTTAAAAAAATATAAAACAATTGATAAAATACAAGAAAATGTACAAATTTTTGTGTGCGGCTCTTCATTTTCGGCAAATTATACTCTGGGACTATTGGAACAAATTAAAGACAAAAAGATAGAAATTTTTTATATTAAACCAGATGTTGATTTGCTTATTGGTGATANCAAGCTTCAAGAACGAGCAATTTTTGGCGTTCTTCAGGAATATTCACGTTCTGGCTGTTTTGAATCATTCACAATTATCAGTAATCCTGCTTTAGAAAAAATGATAGGTTCTGTCCCAATTAAAAAATATTTTTCAACTTTGAATAAAGCCATATATTATGGTGTTCACTATATTAATCTTTTTAGCCATATTGAGCCGATAATTGGAAATCTCTCCGATCCTTCCGAAATTCAACGAATTAGATCCATCGGCCGAATTGATCCCGAAAATTTAAAAGAAAATTGGTTCTTTGAGCTTGACAACACTCGTGATGTATGTTACTTTATATGTATCAACAAAGAAAGACTTGAGAACGATGGTGAATTNCACTATAACATAATTCAAAATTTAAAACAAAAACCAAGAAATGCATTTAAAAATGTAACTTATGCGATTTATGAATCGCCTTATGAAAATGATTTTGGGTACTGCGTTGCTCATACTAACGCAATACAAACTAACCCGTGATCTTTGCTAGATCGGGGTCTTTGACGAGGCATCAAGGAACGCTTGATGTACTATAGACTAAAAAGGAGAAATTAACATGTCTATTAATATGGAACTAATGCGTAAGAAGCTGGCTTCTTTACGTGGAGATAACAAGGATGGGGATAAGAATTCTATTTGGTTCAGGCCAGATGAAGGCGATCAAGATATTCGCATTATCCCAACTGAAGACGGAGATCCGCTAAAGGAAATGTTTTTCCACTATAATGTAGGAAATCATCGCGGCGGAATTCCCTGTCCGAAGCGCAACTATAATGAACATTGCCCAATTTGTGAATTTGCTTCACAGCTTTGGCGCGATGGGGTAAGCAACAACGATGACGAGAGCAAGAAGCTGGCAAAGTCTCTGTTTGTTCGTACTCGTTACTTTTCGCCCGTAGTTGTGCGTGGAATGGAAAGTGAAGGAGTTAAGGTTTATGGATATGGAAAGCAGGCTTACGAGCTTTTGCTTGGCTACATCTTAGATCCAGAATATGGTGATATTACTGATATTAAGGAAGGCACTGATATTTGCCTTACTTACACAAGCCAACAAAGCCTGGAGCTTTTCCGCAAACCAATATGAAGATGCGTCGTAATACTACTCCTCTTCTGGAAGATAAGGACGCGATTCCTGGCCTTCTTAGTAAAATGCCAGATTTCGAAAACATCTTTGAGCGGCTGTCACCCGCTCAGGTAGAGGCTATTCTCGATGAACAATTGGCAACCGATGGAAATGCTGAAAATCGTTCGAACGAAGGCACACGCTATAAAACAAAGAATAGTGTTGATAAGGCCTTTGATGATCTGATGACTGGAAAGTAATATTATATAAAACCGCAGGGAGGCACGGGTTAAAAGGTGCCTCATTTTTTTTAATGTTATAAAAGGAAGTATAATGAACAAAATACAAAAAGGAAACACGGTGAATATCCATTTCATCGGTACGTTAGAAGATGGAACTGAATTTGGCAACTCATATGTGAATAACAAGCCCTTATCTGCAGAAGTCGGTTCGGGACAATTAATTGCTGGATTTGATACAGCTTTGGAGGGGATGGCAATAGGCGAAGTTAAAACGTTTGCCTTAACTNCAGAACANGCATACGGCGATGTTAATCCAGAGGCATTCCAAACGGTACCGCATGATACTTTTCCTTCTGAATTTAATTTTAAGGTAGGCGGAACAGTTCGAGGTACAAATCCGGACGGGCAATCGTTTGTGGCACAAATTGAATCTGTGGGGGAAAATGATGTAACTTTGAATTTTAATCACCCTCTTGCTGGTAAAAATTTAAATTTTAAAATTGAAGTTTTAAGTATTGATTGATATTGCAGACGTTTTGTATTAATTTAAAAGCTCCTTTTTAGAAGGAGCTTTTTTATATTTTGTTTGACTTTTACTGCGATAACAGTTATAATTATGAATGATGCGAGAGCACAAAACAAAGAAAATAAAAAAAAGTAAGGAGAAGAATGATGTCTAAAAAAGCTAAAGCTGGTCGTGTGGCTATGCACGATTTAATAAAAATGATTAATAAAAAGGCTGGTAGAAATGTCGCCCATGATTTAAATGGCGAGAATCCTACAGAAGTAAAAGAATGGATACCCACTGGTTCTCTCTGGTTGGATTCAATTATCTGTAAAGGCAAAAAAGCAGGAGTTCCTACTGGAAAGATCACAGAAATTGCCGGCCTTGAATCGACTGGAAAGTCTTATATGGCAGCACAAATTGCTGCAAATGCACAAAAAACCGGCAAACTTGTAGTTTATTTTGATTCTGAATCTGCAATTGATCCTAGTTTCTTAGAGCAGGCCGGCTGTGATTTGGATTCTTTAATGTATATCCAGGCTAGTTCGGTAGAATTTGTTTTAGAAACAATTGAAGATCTTTTGGGCGCAACAGAACAGAAATTGGTTTTTATTTGGGATTCCCTCGCCTTTACGCCGGCTGTTTCGGATGTTGAAGGCGATTTTAATCCCCAATCATCAGTTGCCGTTAAAGCACGAATTCTTGCTAAAGCAATGTCTAAATTGGTAATTCCAATTGCTGATAAACAGGCGGCTCTTATAGTTCTCAATCAGCTTAAAACAAATATCCCACATGGGCCAATGGCGCGCCAGATTGCAATGGTTGAACCTTATACTACTCCTGGCGGCAAGGCGATGCACTATTCATATTCTCTTCGAATTTGGTTAACGGGACGAAAAAGTAAATCTGCCGCTGTTTATGACGATAAAGGGTTTAAAATCGGTTCTGAGGTAAAAGTCAAATTGAAGAAATCTCGTTTCGGCACTGAAGGCAGAACTTGCGCTTTTCGCATTTTATGGGGGACCGCAGAAGTCGGTGTACAAGATGAAGAATCTTGGTTTGATGCTGTCAAGAATGCTCCACAAATGACTGTTTCTGGTTCTTGGTATACTTTAACCATGGGCGATTATGTTAAAAAATTCCAACCTTCTAAATGGACCAAATTGGTGAAAGAAGATCAAGAATTCAGACAGAAAGTAATAGAGCTTATAGACATTCAGATTATTCAAAAATTCGTTAAACGTGAAGGATCGGCGGCTAATTTCTATGATATAGATGACAAGCAAGCCGGCACAAAAGAATTGACAAATGCTTGACAGTCGGTTACATTACTAGTTAGAGGTTTTTATGAAGCGTGTTATGGTTATAGATGCTCTCAATTTATATTTGAGAGCGTATGTTGTTGATCCGAGTCTTTCGTCAAATGGACAACCAATTGGCGGAATCAAGGGTTCTCTTAAAATTTTGCAAAAACTAACGAGGATGATTAAACCAGATGAAATCGTTTTTGCTTGGGATGGCCCGAATGGTTCTCGTAAACGTAAAATAGTCGATAGTAATTATAAAGCAGGGCGAAAGCCAATTCGGCTTAATCGTTCGGTGCGCAATTTAACTGAAGATGAGGAACTCCAAAATAGAGTTTGGCAACAAACGCGATTAATTGAATATCTCAATAATATGCCGATTATTCAACTTATGTTACCAGAAGTTGAAGCAGATGATATTGTTTCTTATATTGTTCAAATGCCGGATTATAAAGAATGGCAAAAAGTTATTGTTTCAAATGATAAAGATTTTTTGCAACTTTGTGATGACGAAACTATAGTTTATCGTCCGACAAAAAACGAGATAATGACGAAAGATAGTGTTGTTGAGACTTTTGGCGTACATCCAACAAATATGGCACTAGCAAGATCTATTATAGGTGATACTAGCGATAATTTGCCCGGCGTTAGAGGCGTCGGCTTTGGGAAAGTTAAGAAAAATTTGTTATTTTTGGCCGAAGAGGACACTGTTACGATCGATGAAGTAGTAGAATATTGCGAGAATTCAGATTCAAAGTTGAAATTCTTTCAAAGTGTACAAGAGTCAAAAGATATCATTGAACATAACTATAAAATGATGCAACTGTACTCTCCACTGATTTCAATTCAGGGAAAACAAAAGATAGATTATGCTGTAAAAGAATTTGATTGCACATTTAACAAAACTGCTCTTATTAAAATGATGAGAGAAGATAGCTTTGGCGAATTAAATTGGGAAGAGCTAAAGGCATTTTTAAATAAGATTTCACTAGATTGTAAAGAAAAGTAATACTATTTACTATCGAAATGCAATTTTTATTTGAAGATTGGCATCAGTTTCTTGATGAAAAAGTAGAAAAAACAAGGGCGCCCGATGGCGCCGCCCGTGAGCGCACTGCACTCGCACATAATACCGAAAAGGCTTTATATTCATACTTGCTGTATTGGAGGGAATATTTCAGAACCACAGATGAGAATGAATTGTATGACATACTATATGATGCATTTAAGGAAATTCCCGCTTTACGAGAAAACAAAATTGTTGGAATACTCGGCCAGGGGACACAAGGCATCGTATATGAATTAGATAATATGCATGCATTAAAGCTATTTTTTGAGGGCTACTTGGGAGATCGAACAGGAAAATCCGAATTGGAATTTTATAAACATGCATATGAAGATTTACATAAAGGCACTGCGAAAATTCACACTTTGCCAGTTTTTGGATTTGGCAAAGTAGAAAGCCCTGGAAGAGTTAAAGGCCCTTTGTATTACGTCGAAATGGCGATAGTTAAGACTTTGAAACAGTATTCTGAAGAAACGGCCCGAGACAAGCGCTCTTTGGACCATTTGGCACGGACGATCTTGGACTTTTTGAAAGAGTCTGACGCCGCAGCGGACGCGAGGGCCCAAGCCTACGTAGGGTTTCCCCCGCGACGACAGCCGCACCGTACAGGCCGCGCCTCCCCCGATCCAGAATATTTTAAAAACAGAATTTTAACAACAGCGCAGGCAATGGTTCCACCGCCAACAAAAAATGAACTTATTGGATTAATAAGAATGGTCAAATCACTTTACGACGAATTCGGAAAAGAGATTTTTCAAGATATGGGCCCTGATAATGTCGGCGTTTTAGGCACTTCAGTCCCCAGAGGCGCCGTTAGTCACAAAGGCATAAAACTAATAGATCCTAATGCAAAGCCAATTTTTATTTTGTTTGACCCATAAATAAGTAAAAGATTTTCACTACTTACAAATGAAAAAGTTAGCCATCAATATTATGGGAAAAAAAACCCTAACTCGCCTTGACTTTTGAGTTAGAAGTGTTATATTTAGTTTGTAATGGCTAAGGAATTTTAATGGCTCACCAAAAAGTTGATTTTGGAAGGTACGGTAAAACCTTCCAAGAAGGACTGGTTCAACTCATTTTCGAAGACAGACCTTTCGCTGATCAGATCACAGAAGTATTAGATATTCAGTTTTTAGAACTTGAATATCTTCGTGTTTTTATAAATAAAGTTATTCAATATAGAGACAAATATAACAAACACCCCTCAACCGAAACAATGATAACGATTATCAGATCGGATTTGGATAATGAAAGTGAAATTATACAAAAACAGGTTCGTAATTATTACGCCAGAATTCATGCTAATGAAATAAGAGATACAGAATTCATTAAAGAAACTTCTCTTGAATTTTGTCGTAAACAAAAGTTAAANAGTGCAATGATGAAATCCGTTTCGCTTCTGCAGACATGTTCTTTTGATGAAATTTCTAAAATTATTAATGAGGCAATTAAACTAGGTTCTGAAAATAATTTTGGTTATGATTATATGTTTGATTTTGAAAAACGTTTTGTACCAAAATTTCGCAAACCCATAAGTACCGGCTGGAAAGGTATAGATGATATTACCAAAGGTGGTTTAGGAAAAAATGAATTAGGAGTGGTCATCGCCCCAACTGGCGCCGGCAAATCTATGGCACTTGTACATTTGGGGACACAGGCGATTAAAGAAGGAAAAACCATAGTTCATTATACGTTAGAACTACAAGATACAGTTGTGGCGTTGCGTTATGATTCTTGTATTACTGGATATCCGCTTTCAGAGTTAACAACTTTTAAAAAAGAAATTTATGAAACAATCAAAGACCTGGAAGGCTCGTTAATTGTTAAAGAATACCCTACAAAATCAGCATCTACAAATACTATACGTTCCCATTTATCTCGTCTTATTAAAAGAGATATAAAACCCAATATGATTGTGGTGGATTACGCAGATTTATTGAAACCTGTACGTACTCGCAAAGAAAAAAGAAATGAGCTAGAATCGATTTATGAAGAGTTGAGGGCTATTTCTAGTGAGTTTGAGTGCCCCGTGTGGACCGCATCTCAAACTAACCGATCTGGGTTGAATATGGAGGTCATTACAATGGAGCAAATATCTGAAGCATTTAATAAATGTTTTGTGGCGGATTTTATTTGTACAATTTCTAGAACCATTGAAGACAAGCAGAAAAATCAAGCAAAAATGTTTATTGCAAAAAACAGAAACGGTCCTGATGGCATTATATATGATTTGTTTATGGACACATCAAACGTTTGCATTAAAATGCTACCCAAAACCACATTAAATACGATGATTCCTATAAATCCAGTAGCTGTAACCCCGAAAGAACAAAAACAAATTTTACAAAGTCGTTATGAGAAATTCAAGAACAGGAGAAACCACCGATGAGAACACACATTCGTAGATTTAAATTATCAGATACGTTTATTGATCAATACCGTGATGAAGACGTGCCCTGGGGCCCGCTTGGTTATGTTACCTTTAAACGTACTTATTCGCGTAGATTAAATGAATTTGATGAAAATGCGACTGGTACGGAAGAATGGTTTCAAACATGTCGCAGAGTTATTGAAGGTATGTTTGAGATGCAAAAACAACATGTTTATCGTTTAGGATTAGAGTGGAACGATCAAAAAGCACAGAGAACTGCAAAAGACGCCTATGATCGACTTTTTTATCTTAAATGGACTCCTCCTGGTCGCGGCCTTTGGATGATGGGCACAAAATTTGTTAATGAAAGAACTGCAGCAGGACTTTTTAATTGCGCTTTTAGATCAACACGCGAATTGTCTTCAAAAGGCGGCTATCTCTTCGCTTGGATGATGGATGCACTTATGGTTGGTATTGGCGTNGGTTTTGATACTTTAGGTGCCGGCTCAATTACTGTTCAAGAGCCAGAATATACAAATGATATTCATGTTATTGACGATTCACGCGAAGGATGGGTTCGTTCTGTAGAAATTCTTTTAAACGGCTTTTTCTTCGGCCTGAAAGTTCCCAAATTTGATTATTCAGCTATTCGCGCCAAGGGCGCCCCCATTCGTGGTTTCGGAGGCACTTCAAGCGGATATGGGCCCCTAAAGGAACTGCATGAAAACTTAACTAATCTTTATAAAGATCGAATCGGAGAACTAATTGGGTCGATCGANATCGTAGACACAGAAAACCTTATTGGTCGTTGTGTTGTTGCCGGAAACGTTCGTCGTTCCGCTGCTTTGGCTCTCGGAAGCCATGAAGACTTTGATTATTTGCAGATGAAAAATGATGCTGAAAAGCTTTCTCATCATCGTTGGGGTTCTAATAATTCTTTTCATGCAATCGTTGGTATGGATTATAGCTGGCATGCAGAACAAAGCCAGAAGAATGGTGAACCGGGCTATATTTGGCTAGAGAACGCTAGAACCCGAGGAAGATTCGCAGATCCTCCCAGAGATGACGACGCTCAAGTAATGGGCTTCAATCCTTGCGTTGAGCAACAATTGGAAGATGCCGAGCTTTGTTGTTTGGTGGAGACATTCCCGGCAAAACATGATTCTTATGAAGACTATTTGGCAACTTTAAAGATCGCTTATCTTTATGGGAAAACCGTTACACTTGCCAATACACATTGGCCCGAAACCAATGCCAAAATGTTAAAGAACCGTCGAATTGGCCTTTCGCAATCTGGTGTTGTGCAGGCATTCAATAAATTTGGCCGTCGTACTCTTTTTGATTGGTGTGATAAGGCCTACGAACATGTCCGCGAATTAGATCAACAATATTCAGATTGGCTTTGTATACCGCATTCGGTTCGTATGACCAGTATCAAGCCTTCCGGCACTGTTTCTTTGCTCAATGGTTCNACTCCGGGCGTTCATTATCCCGAAGATGAATACTATATTCGTCGTATTCGTTTTGCGGCAAACAGCGATATGATACCGGTGCTAGAAGCTTCCGGCTATAAGATTGAAGATGATTTTTATTCACCAGAAACAAAAGTTGTTGAATTCCCAGTAAAAGAAGAGCATTTTGTAAAAGGCAAGCGAGATATTAGCATATGGGAACAATTAGAAATCGCTGCTCAATATCAACACTATTGGGCCGATAATTCAGTTTCAGTTACCATTACGTTCAAGCCCGAAGAAGCAGGACAAATTAAAAATGCTCTTGAGATGTATGAAAGTAGATTAAAAGCTGTTTCTTTTTTGCGTTATGAGGAAACTGGGTATATACAGGCGCCTTATGAACCAATAACAAAAGAGCAATATGAACAAATGATCGCTGAAGTTAGGCCGCTTCAAAGATTAAAAACTAATGAAAGCGCGGCGGGAACTAAATTTTGCGATAGCCAATCTTGTGAAATTTAGGAGAAGAAATGAATACAGAGCATAAATTCAGACCTATTAATAGGCATATTTTAGTTAATCTTCCTGCTACTAAAGAATCGGATGAATCATCTTTAGTTTTGCTTCCAGAGGATTACAAAAAACCAGAACAGAAATATTCAGTAGTTCAAATCTTAGCTATAGCTGATGACGTAAATTTTGAATGTTCTCCATGTGATGAACTAATTATTGATACCCAAATGTTGGAAGAAATAGAAATAAATGACAACATATATCACATTGTTTTAGAAAATTATGTTGTGGGTGTTATAGAGAAAGAGAGATAACATATGGATAAAAACTTTTATAATCAATCATCTGCCACGCAATTAGGTTGGGAACCAACTTGGTTTGGTGAGCGCTATTTTGATGAAATGCTGGTTAGAGCAATTAAAAAATTTCAAAAAGCATATGGATTAACTTCTGATGGACTTTGTGGTCCTTCGACTTTTAGACGAGTTTGGACAGAAAGACAATCAAAAATTGATGAATTCAAACCTTCAGGAGATCCGTATTACTCTGATTATATCGTTTTTAATAGCCGATTTTATCCTATTGAATGGGATAAAGTCGTTCTGTGGTCTGAAGAAGGCGGCTTATCTGCTCGTCCTGGCACTTATTACAATTATAGTGGAAGAGCGGAACGTTCTACCAAATTATTTGTTAATCATTGGGATGCGTGTCTTTCGTCACATTCGTGTCAACGAGTTTTAGATAGGCGCAATTTGTCTGTGCATTTC
>JGI25130J35507_1000541_pt1 | contig 11990 bp, 23 predicted proteins | sample ETNvirnome_2_300_FD_35507 | JGI IMG/M metagenome (IMG submission 35507)
CGCGCATGCCCCGCCGAATCTCTCGAAACACCTGCACCAGATGCTCTATGAACATCTCCGGTGTCGGCTCCAGACCAAGCCCACCGCGCCATGCTCCGCAGCGTTGGCAGAACGATGAGGTCACACCATCGCGGCTCGGATTTGGTACAGCCTGCTGCGTGGAGCTGCCACCTGTATTCGGTGGGTTCTCTGCCGTGTTACGCCCTCCAGACGCAGCCTGACGATGAGTCTCCCACTCATGCTCACAGTCAGCAGCCCCATCCCATACGCGCTCCTGCTCACCGCTGTAGGCTCTCAGGCCCCAATACGGCGGTGATGTGACCACGCACTGAACCACTCCATCGGGCAACGGGATGCGGAAGGCATCGGCGTTGACTATCACCGTGGCTCCTCCCGAGAGTTGTCAAGATTGTCCTGACCCCCTCGCTCGGTACAGTCGGGACACAGACAAACGAGAGTCGCGAACGGACTGCAACTCTCGTCATCTGGAGAGCCGAGATAGCCGACATCGAGGATGTCGGCCATGACCACGCCGCACTTGTCGCAATCATAGTCCATGCTATAATCCTCCTATGCTGTACAGTACAAAACAGGTCGCCCAACTTCTAGGTGTCCACGTTCAGAGCGTCAAGTACCATGTCTATCAGACAGGCAAATGTCGCCCCCAGAAAGTCGCTGGCAAACTTATCTGGCGAGACAGAGACGTGGACTTACTTGAGTCGTTGCTAACTAGAAAACGACTTGCCAACGAGGGGCGTACCCTTGAGGACAGTGTGACCAACCTGACTCCCAGCGAGTTGTACAACTAGCCCGACAGCGGTATTCACCAACACCCCCAACTCCCCTGCTTGGGTGTCATAGATTTTCAGATTGACCCCCATCTGCTCGGACACAAAGATGCCTATCAGGACAGCCAGATTGAGTCCGGTAGACCATGCACGCGCTTGCCCATCTTTGACTGTCCCGATGGACTTGAGGATGTTGACAACGGCTCCGACTAGGATACCAACGCCAACCAGACTGTGGTACTGTGTCATCAACTCGTTCATCTTACCACCTCCATGTGTGGTGTATAATGGTCTGGTGTGATGCTTGCATCACACTCCTCCAGACACTCGACCCTCTTGTTTCCTGAGAGGGTCGTTTCTGTTTAGCCATTGCCCTACTGCTGCGACCACTTCCAGCGAACCCGTTGCACCGATGCCCCTGATATGCTCAATCAAGTTTGACTGTACCCGTCCAATCTGCTTCCGCTCATCGGCGGTCATCTGCTCTAACGCCCTCAAGTACACGCTTCTCCTGACACTGTTCGCCTCGCTCGGTATCAGTCCCCGAAGTACCCAGATTGCATCTCTCTTACCTAGCACCGATTCCTCCTTCCTATTTTAGACGCACACAGACGCGCCCTAACGCATTTATATAACACAGGGTATGTCCCAATACCTGTTCCCAGAAACGAAGCACACGTTGATTGTCACGGTGCAATGCACCTTGATTGTTGCTCCAGTTCCTCGGGAGTTCCCGAGTAGATATTGAGGTCACAACTGCCTTCAATGCCAGCAACCGTACCCTCCGCTGACCATTGCCACAGAGTCCATTCGTCCCAACCGTCAGGACACCACGGGACAGATGCTGTCGATGTAGACGGTACATAGTTGGCAACCCAGAGTTGAGTCCTCCCTGACGCCTTGGATGCCAATTGAGGCTCCTGTCTTGCCAATGGGTTCCAGAACCAACCAGCAGTATAGACGAGGGCTTCTCTCGATGTAAAGTCCCGAAAGGCGTCAAGGAAATCCAAGGTGCAACGAAAGGTCTCCTCGGCATCCTCGCCCGTTTCTACATCTACCACACACCATCGAGTCTTGTTTGTATCGACTGCGGAGATGAAGTGAGTTGCTTGTTCGCCTCCGCTTTGTGAGGTTCTCAGGAAGTGATAAGCACCGCACACCATGTCATGGCTTCTTGCCCCCTTCCAGTTGCGCTCAAACATGGAGTCAACGAACGTCAGTCCATCTGTCGCCTTGAGCAGCGCGAACCTGTAACCGGCAGCACGTACCTTGCTCCAATCAATCAAGCCTTGCCAGTGCGACACATCGATGCCATAGGCGTTGCCCTCCCATCCATCGAGGCGGTCAACAGTTGCGACCATATCGCGCACGCTCTCCCATCCATCAGTCATCGATTCTTCATAGAGTTTGCCAGTCCCATGATGCGTTGGGCATAGCCTCGACAATGGGCATCCTGTACAGATGTCTCCCATGTGCCTGTCGTACCGTCAGGATACCCACAGAGATAAGACCCCAGCGCACGTTCCCAATCNCCGTTCTCATGTNCGTACATTATAACAAGCAAATGCGTGCCGTATTCAATTGCGAAGGATGGCTGACTGGTCAGGATAGAACAGGTAGGTCGCCCTGCTGCCCACGCTGCGACCCCCTTTGGCATCACCTGCGTCAGACCACATGCCCCTGCCGTACTGATAGCGTCTGGATTCCATGTGGATTCAATGGCGATTAGAGCAGCCAGCATATCCGCATCGATAGCATACTGCTGCGCTACCCTGTTGATAGTGGGAGCATAGCGTTGCGCTGCTGATGTCCAGCCCGATGACATCACGTTCGGTACTGGACTCGGAGTAGACCGCTTCTGTTGTGTAGGTTCGGGAATGATAACCGGAGGTCGCGAAACCTCGGTGGGTGTTATCACTCCCTCGACAGTAAAGGGTCGGCATTCGGCTGGCGTAGGACACGCCCTTCCAGAACGATGACCACTTCGCTCCTGTCCGATCTCGTCTGCAAGATGAGTGGCTTGTCAACAGGGACACCCAACTTGGATTCCCCTAGCAGTAGACNACGGGTCACTTCCCCCAACGACCCGAGTGCCATCAGGACTCCTGTTACCACCAAACCTGCTATCACTACCATTACGATGATGGCTCTTGCAACNACCTGCCTTCTGTTCATTGTCTCGTCTCCTTTTACATGACCCACGGTGTACCATCTATCCTTCACGCCCCGTAGNAGCCGTCTGTGTGCGTCACTTTTTGCCCATTTCGGCTTTTTCGGTGTTCTTTGTACCCATGGATGCAATTTCCAAACCATCAAGCCTGTTGGCTATACGGCGCACTGCGCCTNCTANNTCNCTGGGTTTGATGACCATGACCGACCAGCCCTGCCGTTGCAAGGTAGTGCGGATACGATGCGCAAGATTGTACTGGACAAACACCGCCAGCCCTGCAACGAATTGCTGTAGAGGCGTGGTATCTACTGATGCTCTATTCCACCACACGAAATCGGGATGACCACTGATTCCGGTGGGCAGGATTTCGTCTGGTACAACCCGTGAGTCTGACAACTTCCGGTACAACGTCTGTGCTTGTTCAAGTCGGTGCGCCTCAATCACATTGCTCGATATGATTTGACTCCTGAGAGAATGGGGCAACCAAGGATGACCGTTCTTGTGTTCCATCATCCCTCGCACAGTACCATGACGGTATCCCCTGCATACAATGTTGCCCGACCCGCTGGCAGGAACTGACACGGTGCAAACTCGGTCTCAAACCAGCACTGGTTGTGGCTCTTGGTAACATCGGCAAGGTACGCCACATCCACTGGATGCAGGTCAACCCCAATCGCGTAACACTCCCGCCTGACCAGACGCTGCCACGAGTCTCCAGTGCGCACAGTCGCAATCACCGAGGTTGGCTGAGGTGTGGCAGTCGGGGTCGGCTGGGGTGGCTGGGTCGGCTCCGGTGTCGCTGGTATAGCAGTCGCCACGGCAGTTGGCATCAGGGTGAACTTTGCTATCGGTACATTCACAGAACCATAGTCCGTGGATGTTAGACGAAAGATGTACCGCCCAGCCAAGAGAGCCATCCCGATGACCGCCATCCCGAGAGTGGCATAGATAAGCATCTCCGCCCTAAGGTCACTCCTCCTCATCAGGTTCTTCCTCTTCACCCAGACACCCCCTGCACATGTATCCGGTGTCAGCAATGTACCGACTGTTCTCACGATGGTATGTCCGACTACAACCAGCGCACCTGATGAACTCCTCACCACGACTGTCTATCATCCGCAATCGCAGAGGGAGAGGGTCAAGTTGCATATTCATGTTATCTCCTTGGTGGGTTTCTTGATGTCTTTATGGATGGCAGTTGTAGCAGGTGGGGAGGTCATCATCCCCGATGTGACGGATGTGGTAGTTGTCGAACCACTCACCGCACTCCTCACATTTCATTCCTGCGTGGTCTGCAAGACAGTCCAAGTCGTGCATCTCATAGTTGTCAGATGCTGTCATGTTTGCCTCGTGCAGCGGTGACGAACTCCCGTACCAGCGAGTCGTCTATCAACTCCAATCCCTGCCACACCCGTTGTCCGTGTTGGCGAGTTGGCTTGAAGCCTTTCCTTCTAAGTTCTCGCCCGAACCGAGTGGACGAAAGTGGCATCACTCCACTCGCCTTGCACCATTCCCGATAGGTCTGGTACAAGACTGCCGATGACGTAGCTGTCCCGAAAGTTGTCAGTAGACACTCCGACAAATAGGTTCCCACGGGGTCTGACTCTGTGCGGAACTGCTCGGTAGCAGACACACTTGCCTCGGCTTCGGAGAAGTGTCCTCGCTCCCTGAGACGATGCAATCCAGACAGAGACCAATTGAAAATCCCTGCCAGTTCTCCTGCCAATTTGCCTCTCAACTGGCGGTCTCGTTCGTCAATATCGAATGACCTGTTGAACGGAAGCACTGCCAGTTTGCGCCAGAACCCCTCGCTAGAATCGGAAACCTTCGGAGGGGTATTCATAGCCCACCACACCTTTGCCATCGGTCTGATGACAAACGGGAACCCATACGGTGGGCGTACCATCATGGGGTCACCTGAGATAATCTGCTTGAGAGTTGCATCTGCCACAGTGGTCTCGGGAGCTTCGGCACAAACGACCACTCGCTTCCCCCCGAGGTCTGCAAGTTGATACTCTCCCCCACTCTTTGCCAGCACTCCAAGATTGAGATGGATGGCTGAGTTTCCTGCCAGCAACTCGAGGACATGGAGCAGAGTGGACTTACCGTTCGCCCCCTCGCCGACCAGCCAGAACGACATCTCATGCTCCACCCCGATGGTGAGAGAGTAGCCGAACGCTTCCTGCATGAACAGGATAAGCCCAGCATCCGGTTCGCAATCAGCGGTGACCAGAACCTCGGCGAGAAACTGTCTCCATCTGGGGCATTGCGCAGTNTCATTGTATGCNAACCCGAGCATCGTAGTGAGATGGTCTTCAGCCCGATGCTCCCTGAACTCACCTGTCGAGAGCGAGAGTGTACCGTTCTGCATATTGATGAGGTCGGGATTGCCATCGAGCTGCTTCTCATCCACCCACAGGATGGACGACAGATATGCCCTGACGCTGCTGACCAGCGACTTGGTGGCTCTGACCTTGTCCAGCCCTACCGCAGTCAGCCAGAGTTCGCGCTCAATCTGAGGAAGTGGAACCCACAGTCCCTCTTCAAAACGCCAGAACTTAGACCGAGAGTACATGACCTGACTCCCATATCTGGCAATCCATTGGTCTCCTATTTCGTCATGGCTGAGAGTTCGTTTGGTCATGCTTCTATTATACTTCCGGTNGAGACAGGACAGTCATTTGTCTCCCATCTACGCATCGACACCGGATGCTCCTTCGTTCTCAACTGCGTCCCAGATTTCNTNNANTTGNTCGTCTGTCCAGTCGTGTTCTAGCAGGTGCGGTAGAGACATTTCACCATCGAAATCGGACTCGATTATGNCCACCACATCCTGAGCCACCATACCGAACTCGGATGATGCCCTTGCCAGCACTCCACCGATTGTCATGAGCGTCTCGGCATCGCGTGTCGAGGCGTACCGTGTACGCTCCGCACTGTCATCCCAGTACAAATCCTGTGCAATCCCCAGAGCCAGACCGCACCGCTTGAGGGCATCGCTCTCCGCACCTTTTAGGGCATCGCCAAACTCCATGCCAGTCCTCATGACCTGACTTCCTGTCGAGGTCTTGACAATCGAGGTCACTATCTCCAGTGTCTCGGGATGACGTATTCTGACAGTCAGTTCCCCCATCACTGTGACGTGAGTATCTCCACCAACCTCCGCGCTGAAAAACGGCATCCCTGCATAGCATGGCATGACCTTATAATCCCAGTCGAATCCGAACGCCCTATTCAGGACACTCCTGACATAGCCATGCGGAACATACGCCATGAGTTTGCCAGCACGAGGTTTGTACCTGATAGCGTACTCGGGAGTCGTACCCGAGATGACGCTGTACTGCGCCTCAGAGACCACCCGCTGCACGAGGTCAGCAAATCTAGTCGGTACAATTCCTGTATCTTCACTCATCATTTCACTCTCCTAGTCTATCCATTCCATGATGCGGATATATTGTTTTTTTGATAGCCCGAGCAGGTCTCGAACAGTTGTACAGGTTTTGTCTCCCCATCCATGCGCTCGGTTCTTGTCTTTGACTTTGGCAACCGGAAAACAGGTCGCCCATTCCAACGCATTTGCCAGCGACCCCTCTGCAAACTCCATCAATGCACGCGCCCTCTTTGTACCTACCCCGTGGATAGATGCCAACAGTCGTGCCTCTGGGGACAGCATGGTGTACTCCACCGGATGCTGATGCTTCAGGACACGTTCATCTTTGAGGGCAACCTTGATGGTCTCCTGTACCGATGGAGCAAAGCCCGAAGCAGGACAGAACGTCACCGCACATCCAGACCATTGGACAGTTTGGATAGCTGCCCTGACACTCCCACCCCTCCATTGAGTCAGCCTTCCGCTGGCACGCACCCTGTCCTCATCTGTATACGTGAGGCGACCTGTAATTATCAGCGCAGCCCATTGCGCCACCTTGGTCATCCGATGCACCTGATTGAACAGGCGACCATCGGCGAGGCTATGCAAGAAGTCCTGTGGGGTCTTGCGCTCGATGAGCAACAACCCTGTACCGAGGGGGACTGATACATCCCCCTCGGGCAGACGGGCGAAGGCGAGATGCTCCTCGCCAAACACCACTTCCAGTTGTCGTACTACCTTGGGCGCAGTCGCTCTCTCGTTGCTGTCAACTACCAGCAGCGGTGATGAGGGCATCTGCTTCATAGTTCCCGAAGGGCTTCTTCGTTTCCAGCATCTCCCGAGCCACATCCTCACCGACTGAGTCGATGAGACCCTTGGCCTGAGCAACTACGCTGTCAGGGATACCATCGCCATTGCTACCGCCGAACCGCTCATCTCTCGCTGCAACGCAGGCAGCCCTCGAGGAGAATACCTTGACGAACTTCGGCACTCCAAAGATTTTGCCAGCCTTCGTCTTCTTGCCTTGGATGTTCGGCACGTCATGACACTCAACATACGGAGCCTTTCCAACCGCCTTGACCCAATCATTGCCGAACGTCTTGATGAGAGATGGCAATACAATCTCCCCCCAATCGGTGAGCCGTGAAGCACCGGAGTTTCGCACTGCAACATTGCGCTCATAATCCCATTGCAGATTCGTATTCAACTCGCTGACCTCCACTGCAAACGACATCTCCAGAGTAGCTCCCGAGGGGAGCGTGTCCTCATCATCCTTCAGGGGTCGCCTTGACGGAACCCTGTCTTCCCATGTCAGCACCTGTGGATTGACGGTGAGTTTCCCGAAGTTGGAGTTCACAAACTCATCGCTCGGTGCTGCATTAACTAACTTGTCCAGATTATTAAACATTTTGGTCTCCTGTTTAGTTTATTACCATGCGAGTGCGAGTCTGTGCATGGATGAAATCGTCTACCGCTTTACGAACTACCGCGCTGGCACTGGTCTCGGGGGATGACAAGTGGGCGAATTGCTTGACCCATCGCCATTGCGCTTGTGTCAATCCGTTGGGAGCCAGACCTTCTGGACTTACCCTTGGACGACCCCGTTGCTTCTGCATATAACCTCCTTTAAGACAGCAAAGCGCACGCTGTCAATGCCAACAACAACGCACGCCTCTGTCTTGCAATAATAGTGTGAGTCATATCAACCGAACAGTGCAGACTTAGCGTCCACTACGCTGGCTGCTCGGTCATCAATCGCCCACAAGCTTTTTGACTTCGCCTCAATCCGAATGAGTCGGCGTATCATCGCCGACCTGTTCAGCCCACCCTCTCGTTCTCTCAGTCTATCGAGTGCTTCGAGTTCTCGAAGCGACAAACCAAACGAAATGGTGCGAGACTCCCGCGCCTTCTTTCCATCTTCCATCATGTTTCCTCCAGTCCCCCAAGTTGGGGAGAACAAACGACATGCCATAACACATCATCTGCCCCCCCCCGTGTATTGGGAGAATACANATACAGTCTATCACAGGTGTCTATCTTTTGTCAAGANTAAAACCGGAGAAATTATCTTGAGGCTCTCAGCCAGATACCAGACACCGCCCTGCGCCTCGGGTCGCTCCATGANAACAACATCTTTAAGAGCAACCTGAAACCACTGACGACCCTTCTCTGTTAGATGTGGAGCATGTGGTTCTGCAAGGCAATGCCAGTATGGACGATGCTTGTAGCCCTTGGTCGGATGCGACTCCGCTGGAAGCCAGCAGTCCAGCGGTATCCTAGCCCTGCGATTTATAAACAGGCTCCCGAGGGAACCATCCCTCCGCACTCTAAATAACTTCCAGCCTCTGACAACTCTCGGCACTTATGGTACAATCCTTTTGCCCATCGCCAGAAGGGAGAGACCCTGTACCATTTGGTCAGGGTCTTTTCTGTTCTGGCGTNTTATTTTGTTGGGATAGTTTCGATTCTGACAGAAGAGTCTTGGTTCGGCTGGCTCCAGTGTGGATTGATGTGTACCACAATCCTGCTCACTGGCATCGGNAGCATNCCCATCCTCTCGCTGTACGTTGTTGCATNGGGAGTGGTTGAGCGGAGGTAGGAACCGCAGTATGCTACTGTGATGTTATGGGTGTGGACTTTACCNCGTGGGGTGACGTGTTCGACCTGCTCCACCTGCACAGATGTGTTATGGGAGTGACCCATCAGGACGACATTCGCGCTGGGATGAGTCCATGCCCATCGTTGAGCATTGAGAGCCTTCGCNCCTGCNAGTCTGCCACCCGTGAAACCGTGATGACAGTTGAGCCGACATGTCCAACTCCAGTCCTGTTTTTTTCTCTTGTGGTCTAAGAATTTCAGGAGAACCCAACCGTAGTACCCCAGTCCCAGAGGCTTGTCGGAGTCATGCCCTCCATCGGACTTGATAGAGGTCACGATTTCGGAGTAGATGTCGCGCTCGGTGTGCTTGACGATGCTGGCTTCGTGGTTCCCCTGCAACAGACCAACGCACTTGTCTGCTATCGGTCTCACAAGGTCGAGGAAGTACCGTTTCTGTGCGCCAGCGAGGTCACTCAGGTCAGACATGCTGACCCAATCTGCAAGCACAGAGGGGTCATATCTGGGGTCACGCTGGTTGATGAAATCACAGTAGTCTCCCATGCCAATCCATCGAGCGTTTGGCATGGCTTTGATATGCCCGATGACCTCCTTGAGTGCGGTCTCGTCACAGGCTTTGGAGCCGATATGAACATCGCCGACAGGGAACAGAGCGAGTGACGGACAGTCTCGCCTTGATACCTCTGATATGATGACTCGCATCTAGTGAATAATCCCTTGCACTAGACTCCCGATTGATGCCAAGAAGGTCGGGAGTAGTAGAAGTTTTATCCACCGAAGGTCTTGCGCCTGCGCAGTAAAGCATACCCTGAGAGCAAGCAGTTCCTCTTTCAAACGAGCGTACTCATTGGTCAACCGTGTCAGGTCGTCATTCAGTACCTCGTAATGCACTGCCANCTTCTCAAGTGATGCNGTTGTTCTTGTNGCTGCCATAATGCCCCCATTGCTTCTGTATATTATCCCATAACTCTGGGGGGTTTTCTTATGCCCACCAGCCCACTACCCTGACCGTCACTGTTCCAGTTGCACCGCTCCAGTAGGTTGTTCCATCGTTGGCCACAGGAATAACTCCTGCAAGAGTACCGGAACCTGTCAGTGAATCGTTGGTCGTGGAGGATTTCGCTTTGAAATTGATTGTGCCACTTGACCAGATGTGTATTGCTCTGGCTCGGTCAGGAACTGCAAACTTATCATTCCAGTCAATCGTTCCNGTGGCTGCAGGAGTAGCCGACTCCCATGTCGCAGATGTCAACGGGTCAAAGTCGAGGTCGGCATCCTTGTCGGCGCGGTAGTACCGCAATCCATCGTTCCTGTCCTGCGTGTCATCGAGAGATGCCTCGGTGAGTTCTAGTCGCTCGATGATGCCAGTCAATACAGAGACAAGTTCGCTGGGAAAAAGGTGAGTCTCATTCATGCGAAATTCCGCAGTCCCACTTTGATGACCTCATCACCGGAGGATGAAGACGTGATGTTCACGCTGGTCACTTGCACCACGAACTCGACACCATCGAAGTTGGCAGTCACTTTGTCCCCTAGTGTCCACTCGCTCCCGTACCGAGTACCGGCTGTCTGCACAGGCTGAAACGTCAGTGCCTGCACCCTGCGGTTCTTGTTCAGCAGCGTCTCGCCCACACTGGTAGCCTCGGCAGTGCTGCTCGATTGAGAGGATGCCTTGACCTCGCGCCGATTGAATGGACTGTCATCCTCGGCATCGGTGTCGGTGACTATAGTGACGGTACGAGAACTGCCCTCCCCCCGACCCAGAACATACGCCACCGTTCCCTCGCTCGTCCGGTCATCGGAGTAGAGTGGTGTCGTCAGGTTGCCGAACTCCAGAGAGAACGTCATGGTCGCCGACCTGTCAGTGCCGAGGATAGGAACATAGGTACGGAATTGCCACGTCACCGCTCCTGTACCGACCACATCGAAGTCGAACCCTGTACCTGCTGCAGTGGCAGCACTGACGAGAGACCTTAATACCGTATACAAATTGTCGTATCTGGATTGATGGGAAATGTCGGATGCGGTTCCAGCAGCAGCCAGTCCGGTGAAGTTCGTTATCTGACGGCTGCCTGCATCGTCAGCAATGTTCTGCTTGACGAAGTACACTGCAGCCGTATCACCTTTGACTGCATTCTGAGTGGTGAAGTCACTACCAGCAGCAGGTACTATCAGTCGGCGTGTCAGGAGTTCTTTGTAGTCCCTCGCCCTGATGGTCATCATCAGGAGACCCGATGAGTCAACTGACCTCTGTTGGTATCTCACCAGACCTGCCCAATCCAGATACCAAGACGAGACAGCAGAACCGCCAGCGGTATCACGCCGATAGATTTCTAGTTGTGAGTCTAGGGTAAAGAGGGACTTGCGAGTATCATCACCATTGATGGAAAGCACTGCCTCACCAATGGCGTTGAGTGCCTTCGTGTATGACAGCGATTGCCACTCATCAAATACTGCAACACGGGTTCCGCTGGTGTTCTTGAGCCAGACCTGATATGCAGTCATGAGTCCCGAGAGTTGTCACCGCTTCAAGCTGGTGCGTCAGGCCACACCACGCTCTCCACGTCATCGGAGTATGTCTGCGGGATGTCTCTGAGTGCCTGCCGGTAGTCCTCCCAGTCGGTCTGGTCTGCCTCGCTGAGGGCGGTGTCCGTGACTGCTGTCCAGTCACTATCGCGCAGCAGCTGGTCGCGCTCAGTGCGCGCATCAATCCACGGCTGCGCGGCATCTAATTCGGCGCGCTTTGCGTCAATCTCAGCCCGCGTTGGCTCGGTCTGCACGGTGTCGTGCCAGATAATCGTTTCGCCATGCACGCTGAACGACGCGCCCGGCCGCAGGACGGCAATTACTTCGGAAGTGTTTATCATGCTAAAATCTCCATTAACACCATTATGCTCGCCGTTGTTGTGTTGTGACAATATATGGTCGTGGTACCGTCTTCATTTCGCCACTGCGGCGTATATGTAGTCGCGGCCGTTGTGTTTGGGCTGTCCACGAAAATCGCCAGCGGCGTATCTTCACCCGCACCGGTGTTCAGCACGACGCC
>JGI25130J35507_1000542_pt1 | contig 11990 bp, 21 predicted proteins | sample ETNvirnome_2_300_FD_35507 | JGI IMG/M metagenome (IMG submission 35507)
TATCGTATCTCTGGCAGGCGCAGCAGAGAGCGAAAGGAGAAAGTAACATGTCTAACAAATACACGATGAATAAACCGGGCGCGATGGACAAAGCGGGTGCATACGAACGATTGCTCCACAGGGTCGCTGCTATGTGCAAAGACAACGAGAATGTAGATTGGGGGGTGGACGAGGCAAGCGAGGAGTTCAAAGCCTTATGCAACGAAATTACGTGGGGCATGTACGAAATAGACCAAGATGCTAAAGAGTAAAGAAAAGTAGTAGGCGACCAAGATGCTGTATCGTAGGGGAACCATAGGGCTAGCGTTATGTGATGGCGTTAGCCCTATGATATACTCCCTTACTGTCGCATTACAAATGGCACGTAGCAAAGGAGGCTACCGATGGATAACAAAACATTACTAGCAGAGATGCACAAGATACGCAAGGAGATAGGCGACCAGATGGAGAGCGTCGCGCTCCGGTGTATCAAGGCGTTCAACGAAGTAGAAACTCGCATTAGTAAACTGGAGGCGGATATTCGTGACGCAAAGAAACCGAACAAGCGATGAGTGACTATAAAATGGTCAAGAAACGCATAAAACGCAGTCGTCTCAAGTTCCTGCGTGTGAAGAACGGCTACGTAAACCCTGCATCCATCACCTATATACATGATGGTGTAGACGCCCATGATGCACCCGCCCTGACCATCCGCTTTGTTGACGGTCATTCCCGTATGCTGAGGCGAGATGACAGGCTGCGATTTGTTGCAGCCCTTGAGCGATGGCACTGTAGGGGTGACGGAACATGAGCGCAAAGGAGACCAAGATGCTAGAGAAATGCCTGAACATAGTGTGGCTAGTGTTACGTGAGTACGTAGCCGATGGCGAAGTATCAGAGATGCTAGAACCCCTGCTGGTAGATTACAGGGTGTTCGAAACAGAGGATAAAGACGACCACTGGGAGGTAGCCAATCACATGTACGTGTGGCTATGCGGTAGGCTCAACAGAGAGCCAGACTTTCCCATAACCTCGAACCATCGTTACAGCGAATGATAAAGGCAACCAAACCTACCGAAACTCCGAAGCAACAGGCTTCACGCAGTCAGCGTGACCGCCTTGTTTACATAGGCAACGTGCGTGGTGACACACGCTCGTGGCCGTGGGCGGGTACAGGGTTCAAGCGCCACGAATTGTTCCGCCGAATTATAGATAGCGGAACGTACGGGAAATCACGCTCTCGTTCAGGTGCAACCCACCTTCGTGATGGCGCAGGTGCCACCACAGAGCTTAGGCCGAAGCACGTGCAAAGCAACGCCAAGTTGCGCGTCAAAGGCTTGGGCTACAAGCTACTCATGCGAGATGGCATACTCCCCGGAGATGCGTTCCTAGTGTACGGAACCGGAGCAGCGCTTGTAATTCGTAAGCGTAGAGATAGGGGTGGGTACTGGCTCTCACCCCTAAAGCACGCAGAAAGACTTACGGTTACACAGGGCGAGCGCACCGCTCGCCGTAACCTGCGCTGGGAAGCAGGTAGCTTCTGCTACCGCGAAGCCAGTAGAAAGCGAGACTGAGATGTACTACTACATCGCTATCAATCCAGAAACAAAAGACTTCTTTGTGCTAGATGGCAAGGACATCAAGTCCCCTCCCGATGGATACCGTTTTTCCGGTTGGCCTCCGTTCACCTGCGGGCTAGGTGACACCGAGGTAATCTACGAGGCCATGGAACACATCAAGAAGTGCGAGGCTATGCGTATATCCTTCATCAGCATGAATTAAGTAGCACGACGGAGGCGCGCCTCCGTCGTGCAAGTGCCGGGAAAGGAGGAAAGTCGGCACGCCTAGATTATAACAGCAAAGGAGAATACTATACAATGACACAGACATATGAAGTATCCCCGGTTGACCATTGGTGGTCTGGCACATACAGTGGACGACTAGACCTATACAAAAAGGCTGTAACGCTTGTGTCCAACAGCCTGACCAACGAAAACACACGGCGTGTGTACGTGAAGGCACTCAACCAGTTCTTTGACTTCCTCAAAGATGAGCGCCCCCTCAATAGACAAACGGTACGAGAGTGGAGGGCGCTACTCGCAGAGACACATAGCCCTGCCTACATCAACCAACGCTTAAGTGCCGTACGTAAGCTCGTCCGCACACTAGATGATGATGGGTTGATTGACCCCACGCTGGCGCAACAAATCCTACGGGTGAAGGGCGTACCTATGCGTGGCGTACGTATGGGGCGTTGGTTATCTAAGGATGACGCCAACGCACTACTGGAAGCCCCTGACACACACGAACCCAACGAACTGCGTGGTTATCGTGACCGCGCAATCCTTGCGGTCATGCTTGGTGCAGGACTACGCCGTTCCGAAGTGGCTAGTCTAAGAACATCACAGGTAAGCACAGCCGAAGGGCGCTTTGCCCTTATCAACATAGACGGCAAAGGCGGACGNGTCCGCACCATCCCGATTGCACCATGGGTAAGGGAGGCTATAGACAACTGGCTCTGGCGTGCAGCTAGAGTACGTGACGTAGCAGCCACATCATACAGCAAGGTATTCAGGTCTGTCTCTCCGGGCGGAAAACTGAACGGCTCGATTGACCCTCAGACAATACACGACATAGTGACACGTTACGCCAACGAGATTGGTGTCGAGGCATCACCGCATGACCTGCGTCGCACGTTTGCCAGTCATGCCATGCAAAAGGGAGCCAAGATAGAGCAGATACAACACAGCCTCGGTCACGCTAGCATACAAACCACTGAACGGTATCTCGGAATACAACAGGACTTTGTTGATTCACCGAGTGACCGCCTAGACTACGGAGGAACTTATGTGGAACAAGATGCAGATAGTGCCGAATCCGTATCATCAAATGGATAAGACGGAACGCAAGGCGGAGACACAAAAAATCTATAGTAACTTGAAGCGCGCTCACAAGGCCGGTGTGATTAGTCAAAAGCCCACCCTAAGAAAGGCTAACACGGAGTTCGCAAATTTACTTAGTTTCCGATGGTGGGCGAACGACATATACTCCGCAAGCACGGAGTGGTGGAGAGGCCGTGTAAACATATCGTACAAACGCCATGACCGTGGCACTGACATACCGTGGCAACACAAGCAATGGATTAAGAACGACATCCTTGGCGATGAATGGGAAGCCGTGGAGTTGTTCCCTGCTGAGAGCAGGCTACTGAATACAGCCAACCAGTACCATCTGTGGGGGCAGCCGAAGTTTCCCTTTGGCTTCCCAGCGCGCTATGCCACTGACGAAACACACGATACGAAGGCCAAGCAAACACTGCAAAGGAGAGACAACGAATGAACACTACAAAAGCATACACTCTGGTTGGCGCAATGGCGCTTATGGGCGGACTACTTACAGCGCTGATGCTGTACGTTGGCGGAGCCTTTGCGCATCCAGAAATAATCGAGGTAGTAAAGGTTGTTACCATGCCAGCGCCCGGAGTAACGGTGGAGTACGCGCCCACCATCACGCCCGAACCCATGCTACCCCCTCCTCCTGTGTTAAGGGCACGGCTATCTCACTACTTCCCTGCGTGGGGGCCGCCGAATTGCCATCCGTCTACATGGGACGGCGTGACGTGCAGCAGTTTTCTCAGTGACGGCAAAACAATGGAACACTGGAGTTATTGGGAGAACATAGGGTTGGCGTGTCCGGCGCACTTTGACATTGGAACGAAGTTCAAAATAGAGGGCTTCGGTTCTGGAGTGTGGTCGTGTGTGGACAGGGGCGGGGCANTCAAGTTGTTGCCTGACGGCACTTTCTTCCTTGATTTGCTGACCCGAGAGCAACCGTACGTGCGACCNGCGGAAGCAGNGACGGTGTACGATGACTACTCGCCCTNCGGCTCTTATNTAGTAGAGGTTACGATACTAGACTGATAATGACAACATCCCCGCCGCAGCTTCTATACTAAGGCCTCCGTCCAGTAGGGATTGCGCTTTTTGTAGTTGCGCGATATCTGCGGGCGTGAAGAACCGCCTGCGCCCCTTGCGGCTGGCTGTTTCGGAAAGAGACCCCCCAAAGGCAATAGCCCATCTACTCACCGTACGCTCCGACACGAACAGTAGTTCTGCTACTTTACGGGATGGTTGTAGTTGTGTCTTTGGGGGAGCCAGCACATCCTCGATAACATCTAATGCCTGACCGCTGTTGATATGCTCAGGGGCGAAACGAAGGTACAGCCAATTGTTACTGGCTGCTAGATTTCCTTTCTCAATATCGCGCAAGATACCGCGTCCAGTATTATGTCCCCCTTTGCTCATCCAGATACCGCCCTCAACCTCAACCAACAGGCGGTGGTCTGGCCAAGCAAAGTCGGCGCGGAATAAGCGCACCTTATCGAACCGGAATTCCCTCTCTGGTTCTGGCAATCCTGCCGCACGAATCTGGAACGCAAGAAGTTCCTCGAGTTCAGATTTACTCATGTTCCATAAGTGTCCACGACATGGGCTTCAAATCGTCTAAACTGTAATGTACGACTGGCTCCATATCCTGCGGGTCGCCACGGTCTTGTCGGCCACCCCACGCAATCGTTGCCACCGGGGTGTGTGTAAAGCGCATCTTATACACATCCCCCGCAATCTCAATTAGAGCCCAAGCCTCCAAGCCACAAGCCTCGAAACTCCGAGCCGCAATCAACTTGGATAGGCTCACCATCCACGTCGCGTACTTCTTGCCACGCCGCTTTACTTCCCACACTTGTAGTGGTTGCGGCACGAAGTAGTCCAGTCGGTACTGTACTGGCAACGGGTAGAACTCCGTCGCCACCAACCGCATCAACCTCTCTTGGTGCCTTACGTCACCGGGGCGCTCATACCTAGGCCGCATCACCAAGCTCCACGGCCACATCCTCTAAGCACGCATGGGCAACGAGCAGCCCTTGACGAATATCCCCATCACTCAACTCAATAGCCCTGCGCGTCGCTGCTAATGCACGCGAGACAGCCCTACTTAGCACGCGGTCAACATTCCCTTGCTGCTCCTCTTTCCAAGCCCTAGCCTCATCCCGATTGAAGTCCTTCTCCGCAAACATGATGAGCGCATCTGCCCTTGTGTCTGTCTCCCATCCCGAAACCAAGGCATGGTGACTAAACGAGACATCCGCTATGCGCTCGGATGGGGCGTAAGCCCTGCACACACTAGACACATTGCGTAGCGTCTGATAGGACGCCCTCTTTTCATTNAGTGCCTGTGCATATTTCTCTCCCCACCTAGCCTCGCCGAAGTTGAGCCAATCCCCTAGCGCCCACTGCGAGGCATCCCTCAAATCTAGCAGGAATACACCAATCTCACTCCACTGGTCAAAGGTTAGCTCCCCGGTTGGCGACCAACCAGTAGGGCTAAGACCATTACTTACCGCCAGTGCTGTGTTACTCATCCCCGTTTACCTCGGCGTCGTACGGGGGGTCGGCGTGTTCTCTGGCACGCCAGTCGTCCGGCAAAAAGCTGTCGATGTCCACCACTTCTGCCATTTCGCCACAGCTTTTACAACGAGCATGAGTGTCCTCTGGGTGATATTCCTGCACAGCGGCATTGCAACAATCAGAAACTACCCAGTTATACGCTTCTTTTTCTTCTGACATACTATGCACCTCTCTAACCACACGAGTTTATTTGTACCACACGCACACACATCCACCTTGAACCCCTCCGTAGAGCGCCTCTTCCTTTGCCTAGTCATTACGAAGTTGCTAGCATCCAGTGAACACGGCAAGGGTGGGAACACCTTTTCCCCCCTCACTCTGACCCCGACAACACCATCCATACACTCCCCTGCAATCCTTCCCCTCTGTTGGCATGCGCAGTCGTCGCCAATCTTCTCCAAGCCTACTCCTCAATATCTGTTATCTCGAGGGTGGCTGGGTTGAGCCGTAGCCCCCAAATTCCATAGCCTTTATCAAACCTTTGCTTGAGTAGCTTAATCACCAACAGATGCTCATGGTTGGCAAAGTCCTGCCCACCGAGCCGTACGGTTGGGTGCTGCGTAACAGGAAAGTCACGTATGGGCATGTACAAAGAGAACACCCTGTCCGCCCACTGCTCGATGGCGCTAGACCACTGGCAATCCGCAAGCCGTGGGACAGGGTCTCCCCTTCCCTCCGCTGCCCGACTGGACTGCACCGCAGTAACAACAGGACACTCTGCCCTGATAGCTAACCTCTTGGCCATAGCAGCTGCCTTAGCNACCTGATGGGTGCGGTCTCGCTCGTCATTGACGGGCACAATCTGTAGATAGTCCAAGCAAATCAGCTTAGGCCGCACTCCAAACTCATCGTGTGCCTCACCTATCTGTTTATAAACATCATCAATCGTGGGCGGCTTGCTGCCGAAGTCGTCGTTCAAGCTGTCTCCTATCATCCAGACTGGCAATGTCACGGACGATACGCTTGCGCGCCTGAGTGCCTCCAAGTCTGCCTGACCCCACACAATGTCGGTCACTGTAGCTCCCGGTAACCCGCGGCTCATGAGCTGAGCCCCCAAATACTCGACCTGTTGCTCCCAAGACACGAACACAACAGCGCTGTCACTGGCACCATTAAGTGCGTGACATTTTTGGAGAGCCAAGGCCAACATGAAGCTCGTCTTGGCATGACCCGGGCGACCCACGAATGCAACTAAGTCGCCCGGCCCTATCGGAGGAATATGTCGGTCAAGGGAACAACCAAAGCGAAGTACATCCTTCAGGCTGTTCCTATGCTCCGACCAAGCAAGTGTCTTTTGCGCTAGTGCCGTAGGAGAATAAATCATGAGAGGTCGAGGACACCCGTAGTCTCCTTCGCTGCTAGCATACAGTACGTCTTAACCATGCTCTTGAGCGTAAGTATAGTCCAGCTTTTCTCTTTCATGTAGGCTTGTGTTTCTCGAAGCATCTGCTTTCCTTCCCCTATGTCGTANTCCACTGCACCACCCATGTTTGTGGCCGGAACCCACCAGCATGTCTTCAGTTCCCCTTTCGTGGTTGGCGCCCTAATGCCTGTAATCTCTGTGAAGTATTCAATGATGGCTGTAGTGAATAAATCCCTTGGCGTTTTAAGTCGTGGCTTCTTTTTCCTCTGCTTAATAGTATTACTACTATTACTACTATTAACGTTAGTCTCTGTGACTAGCCCCCCTCGTCTCTCTGATGAACCCCCCTCGTCTGTGTGAATAGCCCCCTCCCTATTTGTACCGCCTGCGGTACTTATAGAAAGCTCTAGCATGACGGCCTCGGTGCAACGATAACAGCGGGGTAGTCCGCTCTCGGCACCGGGGTCGTCCTCCGCAAGCTGCAACCAACCATCCTCCACTAAGGTCTTGAGTGACCGCCATACCGTGGCGCTAGATACACCAATAGCACTTGCGTATGTGGCTATGGCATGACTACAGCGATGGTCTGGCCAACGGTAAACATACCCGAACACAAGGGCTGCATGGAGGCCGTGTGCCTTCACGAGCGCGTCCGGTACTATAGTAAATCCGCGAAGTTTTACCCGACCGCCCACTTAAATGCGCTCCTAAACTGGTCTAGTGTTCCACCATAGCGCACAAAGAAGTCGTCCGGTTTAGTAGGTAGAGTAACCACCTTCCCCTTTCCAGTAATCCTTTTCGCTAGGTCATGTGCCTGCGTCAAACCATCGGGGTCGGGCACTATCCATACGCGCTTGACACTCTCCAACGCATCTGAGATACGCCCGAATGCCCCCTTGTTGGGCACCCCTAGAGTACGCACGCCCGTGCGGTCACCCACAACGATGGCCTTCTTTGCTCCCTCAACGAGAATGATTTGTTCCGGCAAAGGTTCCCCGGGGTTTGTGTCGAAGGGAGCTTGGGGTAGCCCTGCCATCTGTCTGTACTTATCCTTACGACGCCCCTCCAACCTGAACTGTATGTTCAACAGCTCTCCGCTGCCTGTCTTGCGCAACGGTATGGTGTAAGCCCCCACGTAGGAGCCGTCCACCCACTTGTCTGGTTGGTAACCGAGCTTGTAGCGGTCTATGAGTGCGTCGTTGATACCCTCGGAGTGCCAGTATTCCCTTTTCTCGGCCGGCATGTTCTGATGGTACTCCTCAGAAGGGTTCTGTTTATTCAGTGCCTCTAGTAGTTTAGTGACTCGTTCCTTGTCTCGCGGTGCATGTTTGACGTGCCTCCGCACAACCGGGGTGGGTGAGTTGGTCAGGCGCTCCATTGCTTCCTTGAGCGACCAACCCCACCGCAATTTATGATAGTCGAAGATGTCCCCGTGTGCCCCGCACGCAAAACAGGTGAAGTAGTCCTCCACCACCGCAAAGGATGGGGTATGGTCTTCGTGGAGGGGACAGTGCCATAGCATCCACTTGCCAGATTTGCGAGGCTGACCTAGCTCTTTTTCCAAGAACAAGGATAGGTCAACCTCGGATTTGATAACAGCTATGCTTCTCATATTCTGTTGGGTCGTGCGCTATTCGCGCCGAAGTTCTTTGACTTTCTTGCGTTGTTTATTATCGTGTGTGACCACTGCCACCGTACCAGTAATGTCGTAGTCCTTCGCTTCTAGTTCCTCGATGTTGTAACCTGAAGCCTGAAGGACTTCATCGTATATTACTATACCCCACTGGGAAAACTGCTCTCCCAGTACCTTGAATCTCTTGCGGCCACCCTCTACAGCGACCCTCAAGATAGATGCGTTGAAGGTGAAGTCCTCTAGTGCAGGGGCGCTTGCCTGTGGTGATGATGACCACGGCGAAGACGAGGATGCCGACTGGGCAGGTACGTAAGGCGCGCAATCGGCAACGATAGGAACCTTGGCGGTGGTGGCGGGGAACGGTGTCACCTCCATCTCCGTCAACANACCAACAGTAACCTTGAAGCGCTCGAGTAGGTCGGCCTCATTCTTGTCTCGTAGGGTAACTAATAACTGCCACCCCTTTTTTGTGTAAGCTCTGAAGTTGAGGCTAGCTGGAGCCTCGGTGTGACTGCTCATNTTTATCTCCTTTTCTTGCTGCTTAGATTTTGTGGTCATGNACGGCCTGTGTCGGTCGCTTGCGGATGAAGTAATCCCTTAGCGCCATTCTAACAATACCTCCCTTCGAGCGCTCCTCCTCCTCAGCCTCCGACTGTAGTGCCCAATACAAAACCGGGGTCAGTCTGACGTTGATAGATTTAGTCTTTATCTTATCCATGCCACAATGTTACCACATGTGGCGCAATGCGTCAAGTGTTTCGTGAGGACTTAACGCGATACCCGGGTAGCTTTTGGGGGTGGCCGGCGATGTTTTGCCGGCGCACCTTCACACATTCTACTACATCCTCAGCTACTAGCAACTTAAGGGCTTGCCACGCAGTCTTATGGGTGATGCTGAGGGCATCGCAAAGCTCGTTAACAGTTACTGCGTTGGTGTCGTCAGATACGCTCAGTGCCTCGCGAACAGCATCGAGGAGCGCGGTTTCGGTAATGGTCATACTGTCACATCCCGGTCTAATGGTGCGGTATAAATCTTTTTCTCGAGCGCAAACGGTTCGCCTTCACGTATGTGAAAGAGGAGGCCGCCAACGTCGGCTAGCGGTTCGTTTTGTCCGCCTATCTTGAGTGCAAAGTCATTAGCGAGACACCACGCAGGTGTGGTGCAACAATAAACTGGCAGACTAGATGGTGTGTCATCAAAGATATGGACATGACTACGCACAATAACTTCCGCTGGGATTTCGNTCCGCTCTACGTGGTTAGCCCAGTAGCGCAATGCCACCGAGCGTACACCCGTTCCTCTGGTCCACGGCAACCTTCCCCCAGACGAGCCCAGATGATGGGAGAAATGGAAGCGCGTGCCACCTACATTGAACACTTGTTCTATCTTACTCCACGAGCGACTCATCTTGTCAGCTCCCACTGCCCGTGCAACCGCATCTTCTGCGCCAGCCCCGCTCTTTACGTGGGATGGTGTCCCCCGAATAAAGAACATCTTGTCCGCTAGTTTTCGCACTGGCTTTAGTAGCTCTGTTGCCACGTACTCCATNCTCTCNGGTGAACTGGTCGCAATCTGTGTCTTCCGGAACTTACCGTAACCCTCTACGATGTCCCCGTTAATTACTACCGTTAACTGTTTGCCTCGCTTAGCGGTTTTTACATCAGTCCAGAACTCATTCCACCGCTCCAATAACCACAACTGCGCTCGACTGGGTGAATAGTAACCACCATCATCAAGCGGAAAGCGCTCTGGTGTCAACCCAACTGTCGAGCCGACATGCAAGTCGCTGATGGCCACCATTAGATGTTTAGTCATATGTTACGGCGCTTCAGAGAATACCTTGAAAACAATCATAATGATACCTCCTAGTATCACCCATATCAACCGCATTATCCAACCCATATTGGCTTCGATAGCAGTGACACGGGCGCCGACGCACTGCAGCTCGTCCTCTACTTCGTCTAAAACACGAACCAAACGCTCGGATGAGTGATTAAGAACTTTGATGTGTCCTCTAATGCTTTCTAGTGCTTGCTCAAGCTTCGGTTCCATGTCTACTTCCTACAATCTTGGGGATAGCAGAGTTTGTCCACGTCTCGTCCTCAAAACCACTCGACGCGGATGCTATGTAGGCGAATGCTGCCTTTACGCCTTCCAAGGAGTTTACATACTTCACATACTGCTTGGCCTTCTCGGCTTTGCCTACATCCCCCGAGGGATTACTGAACTCGGTTATCATTATCGGAGACTTAGTATCTATGCGCTTATAATATTGCCCGCCATCCTCAGTCCACATATGCGGCTCTGTTTGCCAGTAACAGTGAACACCAATCCAGTCAGCGGCAGTTACGGCCTCGTGTGCCTCGGCCATAAACCTCACGGCGGGTGCCCTCATATTGTCGATACCCACACCCGGGGACAGGCCGGGGAAACCCCATAGCGCCTCGGGCATATCCTTCTTTAGGGATGCGCGGACATTCATCCACCACGTCTTGAACTCCCCACCGTCGTGCCATGCGGACCACATGCCCTCTGCCTCTAGGTTGGGTTCGTTATGAATCTCGAAGTAGCGCACACCTTCTCGGTACCATTGCCTCGCACCGTACCCGCACTGTTCCACGAATTCCAACACTGATGACCTTTCGTTGTCCACTTTGCCCATAAGGCGCACCACGAAAAACATGTCGGGGTTGATGCGCCTAAGCGCACCTACGGTCATCGCNCCCTCGTTACTAAGGGCTTTGTATGCCTCTATCTTAGCCGCTTTGACCATCTCAATTACCGGTGGTAATGCAGGGTTACCCCACGAGCCATCTGCTGAGCCGTGCAAACCCCACAATGCCCTTGTATGCGTCACAGCAGGCTTAGGTGCAACGGGGACAGACTTATGGGCATTAGCTACCGCAACACCGGGATAATGGCTCTTGAACCACTCTTCTATGCGACCCGGGTGATTACCGTGTAGCACCACCACCCTGTCCTTTAGGTCACCAATGCCAGCATCGTCATACGAGAAGCCAATAGTGCTACGGTCTTCGTAAGCCTCCCGAGCCACCGCAACGAAGTCGTCAATGCTCGCGTCTTGGTCTAGTAAATGATAGACCCGTCTGTATTGTTCTCTTGGGGCGCCCCTCATCGTAAGAACCTCTAGTAGCCGTGCCTCGGCCTCACGTCGCCGAGTGAGCGCAGGCAACTTCTCACCGCCCGCGTGGTCCATTTGAAGGAGTAAGGCCGCCGCCTTCTCAATATCGCCCGCGTTAAAGAATGCCACCACGTTTCTAATGCCCCGCAGACCGAGGTTGTAAGAAGCTGATAGTAAGGCAGTGCTTTGTTCGGGGGTGGGGTCTCGGGTAAGCTGCCCGGCGAGGCTTGTGGCGTAACTGCGGAGGTGGCTTCGTAGTCGTCTTGCGGCCACATCCCCTGTGACGGTTTCGCCTTCATGGCTAGGGCTTCCATATCCGATTGACCACTGGTGATAATCCCAGTATGCTTTCGGGGCGAACCCCTCCCACCGCTTGATAAATTCCACCGTTTCATCGGTAACCTTCA
>JGI25130J35507_1000547_pt1 | contig 11946 bp, 15 predicted proteins | sample ETNvirnome_2_300_FD_35507 | JGI IMG/M metagenome (IMG submission 35507)
ATTCCACCAGCCGGCGGGAAGGCCGTTGTATTTGAGTTGCAGCTTCTTTTGGGCAGGATATCTGCGCCTAATTTAACTGCTTATGAGGCGCACATTCGCTATGAGCAGATTCACCCTTTCACAGACGGCAACGGACGTTCGGGCAGGGTCTTGTGGCTGTGGATGATGGGCGGCAAGGCTCCGCTGGGATTTCTTCACCACTGGTATTACGCGTCATTGTCGGCGGGCCGATAAGCTATCAAGTCCCATGAAGTAGAAAACAATGAATCAAACCCGTAAAATGTCATTCATTGAGGCGGTATCCAACGTTATCATAGGCTATGGAACAGCAATAGGAATCCAGCTACTCATCTTTCCATATTTTGACATCCGCGTAAGCATAGGTGCCAACCTCATTATCGGCGCTATCTTCACGGTCGTTTCAATAGCCAGGAGCTATGTAGTCAGGCGATGTTTTGAGAAGCTGCGGGTAAGTCGGTCTGCCGCAGAGTGTCTTTATCATGGCTCTTGTTTTACGTCCCTACAAGACGGTCCATTCAATTCTGGTCGGCCATGCAAATACAGCGATTGCGTTTGGCATAAATATTATCAGGGAGCCAGAGATTTGGATAATATGGTGCGGGGCTGATGGGAGAATATAGCTTAGAAATGTCAATTATCGGGCCACATGGCGAACGGCAGGCGGTGGCTGTGGAATTAAACGCGATAATGGCAGATGAATTTTACTGGTTGCCGCCGCCGACAGGTTTGACAAAAAAAGGGGCGGGGGAAAGCGCCCCCGCCCAAGGTGAGACCAAACTGTAAGGGTCTTTAAGCCGCGAGCCGCATCCAATCGTTCTCCTTTAGCTCAATGACCTTGCCGCCAAGGCGCTCCAATTCGGTGGCCCTGTCATAGCTGTCTGTCTCGTTGGCTGTCCGGGTGACGGCGTTGGCAAGCCCCCATTTGCTGTATTCGCCGTCGCGGATCAGGTTGTCCAAAACGCTCTTGCCCTCCGATTCCGTTAGGCTGAAATGCTTGGTCACGTTCTGGACGGTTTCTTGTATCGTCCCGTCTATTTTCTGGTCCGCCGCATCTTGCAGGGTCGCGGCGGCGCTTTGGAAAACATCCGGGTCGGCGGCGGCGCGAACGATGTCGGCAAGGCCCGCATAAAACGCCTCGTCTTGCAGCCGCAATGTTTCCTGGCTGGCGATGATGCGGAAGTTTTCGTCCGTCTTCATTGCCGCCCCAATGTGAACCCGGCGGGCCTTGAAGGCGCTGTCGGCCAAGATCATCCCGTTGAGGCAGCGGAGCCGGTAGATCAGCATCGAAACTTCCGTGCTGCCAAAGCCGACTTCGCTGTTGGAAATAACGACGCCGCTCTGGATGGCATCGTTTAATCCAATCTCCCNTTCCAGTTCGGGGAAGCGGGCCTTTAAATAAAACTTGGTTGGGGTGATTTCCGCGCTGACGATTTCCATGCTTTGCTGTTCGTGCAAAACGGGGAAGAGTTTCTCCATCACTTGGTCGTTGTCGATGATCTTGTATTTCTCCGAAAGGATTGCGCGGCAAGTCGGCGGGCTTCCGTCCGGGTTTCCAACTGTGCGGATTAAATGGTTGCTGCTGTCCCGCATCCAAGTGTTGACGTTTTCCGCCAGCAAGCCGGGGTGGTCGTTCCGCATCCTGTCGTAGTATGCCTTGGGGATTTCCAGGCGGCGGCTCAAGGCCCCGTGGGCGATGTCCGACATACGGAAGCTATGGTTCGCGTCGTTGGGGAAATAGCCGGGGCCGACGTTGGCCGGGGCATCGTGGTTGAAGCTGGCGAGGGTTTCGCCATCGCTGGCAAGGTTGAGCATCGCGCCTGGGAAGATCAAATCATCCTTGAGCATTTGGGTGGTTTTGATTTCCGTGGCGATGGCTTGAAGGTTTCTTCCTGTCTTCATGGTCTGTCTCCGTTGTTTGTGGTTTAATGGTCCCCGGCGGGTCCAGCACGATAACCCTCCGATGTTATAAGGTATTGCATACTGCCAACATTAAGCTCAACTTTCGGCTCCGTGGCAGTAAAAAACCGGATGGCCTCACATATACNCATAATTGCTTCACCTTGGCACCAAACCGCGATGGGTGCTTTCCAGTCATTTNGGTCGTGAAGTTTGGAAAAAATTGCGTCCAATTCACTTTGGGAAAGCGTGGCAGTGCCTGTTTTCATTGGTCTGTCTCCGTTGGTTTTGGGATTGATGATAATAGAGCGTCTTGCCCACCGTGGCTAACCCCTTTTCCACGGCGGGCCTGAAATCCGGTTAAATGTGAATATCGACTCCTTTGACCGGCGTGTAAATTTCGTGGTTGGCGTTTCGGGGATCGGTCATGAGACCCCAACCGCCGCTGGGCATTTCTTCGTACCAGCGTTGGTTGTCAGCGAACTTGATTTTAAAGAGCTTGCCTGTGGGGTCTTCAACGACGGCGTGGATGAACTTCATTCCGTCCATCCAGCCATTATCGGCCAGATACGAACGGTGAATGGTAAGCTGGCTGGCTGCGGCAAAACCAGTGAGGTCGGTTTCGGCAACGGCTTCTTGCCAATTGATATAAGACTGCGGGACTGTCCATCCGCAATCCATATCGCGGTAATGCTTCATGTCTTTTTTGATGGCGGCGGGTGCGGCTTCGATTGAATAGCTCATTTGGTCTCTCCATTGGTTTTGTTCTGCATCATGTTTATTACCATAAACAAGCCAATCTGATAAGTCCAGCGTTTTTTTCACATCTTCGCACTTTTTTTTTGCTGCTGGATCGCGTATAACAAGGGGACAAAAGGGAAGGCGACATGGCGCAAGCGAAACTCAAGATTGAAAACCGTGCGGTGGACGAATTGACGCCGTATGCGCTCAATGCGCGGACCCATTCAGAAGAGCAAGTATCCCAAATCGCCGCTTCCATCGCGGCCTTCGGCTTTGTCAATCCCGTCTTGCTTGGCGAGGACAACGCGATAATTGCGGGCCACGGTCGCGTCCTGGCGGCGCGGGCGCTTGGCATGGAGAAAGTCCCGGCTATAGCCTTGCGGCATTTGTCGGAAGCCCAAGCCAACGCCCTGCGGCTGGCGGACAACCAGCTTGCCGTCAACGCCGGGTGGGACGAGGAATTGCTCAAGGCATCCCTGGAAAAAATCATCGACATGGACGGCGGCGATGACCTCGCGGCGCTGATAGGCTTTGACGAAGAAGACATGAAAAGCCTTTTGTCGCCATCAGGCGGGCCGGGGGAGTTTGATTACAGCGGGCCGCATACCCTATTGACCGACCGCTTTGGCATCGTCCCGTTTAGCGTCCTCAATGCCCGCGAGGGCTGGTGGCAAGACCGCAAGCGGGCATGGATGGCAATGGGCATCGTCAGCGAATTAGGCCGGGGCAACAATGCGCTCACTTTCAGCGGGCGGTGTCACAGATATCGAAACTGCCGCAAGACAGCGCGGCGGTTTGGCTACAACAAAAAGAAGAAGGGTCCAGAGAAGGGGACAAGCATATTCGACCCGGTGCTTTGTGAGCTTGCCTACAGGTGGTTTTCGCCGCCCGGCGGGCTGGTGCTGGACCCATTCGCCGGGGGCAGCGTCCGGGGCGTGGTCGCCGCCAAACTTGGCCGGGCATACCTTGGCTATGACCTCCGCAAGGAGCAAGTCGCGGCCAATAAAATCCAGGCCAAGGAAGTCTGCGGCGGGCCGGGGGCCGATTATTTCGGGCCAGCGGACGCCATGCCTAAGCTGACGCCAATCGAAAGCCACGGGGGCCACAAGGTCAAACGTGACGATAAATTCAGCATAGCGGGCGGGCGCGGTGGCAAGGTGCGGACATGTTGGGCGCTGGCGCAGGGTGCGTCGGGCCTCGTCACAGCGGGGAGCCGGGCAAGCCCGCAAGTGAATATCGTCGCGCAAATTGCCAAAAAGCTCGACATCCCATGCCGAGTCCACACCCCGGAAGGGGAATTAAGCCCTGAGGTTCAAGACGCCAAGGCGGCGGGCGCGAAGGTCATCCAGCACAAGGCCGGGCATAATACCGTCATCATCGCCAGGGCGCGGGATGATGCCAAGGCCCAAGGCTTCAAGGAAATCCCCTTCGGGATGGAATGCCAGGAAGCCGTCGAGCAAACCCGCAAGCAAGTCGCCAACATCCCAAAGGCGGTAAAGCGGGTGGTCATCCCCCTTGGGTCCGGTATGTCCCTGGCGGGCCTCTTGTGGGGCATAAAGGATTTCGAGCTCAAATGCTCCGTCCTGGCTATCCAAGTAGGGGCGGACCCGCTCAAGCGCCTCAATGAGTTTGCCCCGCCGGGCTGGCGCAAAATGGTCAAGGTGGTCAAAAGCAAAGTCGACTACCACGACCACGCCATCGACACCGACCTTGGCGGCTTGCCCCTGGACCCGATATATGAGGGCAAGTGCATCCCATTCCTCAAGCCGGGGGATTTGTTTTGGGTCGTTGGCATTCGCAAAACATCCGTCCCCATAGTCCGGTCCTTGCCGGTATGGCGCTGCGCGGACGCCCGCACGATCGACAAAGCATCGGCGGCGGCGGATTTTATATTCAGCTGCCCCCCATATGCCGACCTCGAGGTCTACAGCGACGATCCCAAAGACCTTTCCACACTGGAATACAGTGAATTCAAGGAAGCCTACCGGGACATTATTGCCAAAACGTGCGCCAAGCTCAAGCAAGACCGCTTCGCCTGTTTTGTCGTGGGCGAGGTTCGCGGCAAGGATGGAAACTATTATAGCTTCGTGGAGGATACCGTCCGCGCATTCACGGACGCCGGGATGGCCTTCTACAATGAAATGATCCTCGTCACAATGGTGGGGAGTTTATCAATCAGGGTAGGGCTGCAATTCGACGTAGGCCGCAAAATAGGCAAGACACATCAAAACGTCCTCGTCTTTCTAAAGGGGGACGCAAAGCGGGCGGTAAAGGCCATCGGGCCGGTCGAATTTGGGGAGATCACCCAAGAGGAAGACGATAGCGGCGAACAAGCGCCTTAATGCCGGTCGCAACCAAGGCTTCCGGGTCCTTTTTAATCTGACGGTAAAAGCCAGGGTTGCTATGCGCCGCCCACCCCAATTGGATGGCTTGCTTGGCATCCCCCAAGCGGGGCCAGGAAGCCGCAAGACGTAAAGCCTTGCCCCATTCGCCCGCATCCATGTATGCTCTCAGCTTGTCAATCTTCTTTTCCATGTCAGCACAATAGGCGCTTTGTTTATGGCTGGCAACAAATGAAATAAATAGGGCGCACCCGGTATTAGTCCGGGGGGAGTCGGGGAAGGCTCGTAACATCAGCACAGACGAACACCTATAGGGGGGTTGCAATGGCGAAAAAGACTTCATCAAAGAGGGCGGTCCTAAATGCGGGGCTGGTCGAGGAAATCCGCGAACAGTACGTCTATGGCATCGAGGTTGACGGCAAGCGGGCCTTCCAATCGGTTCCGGAACTATCCATTTCATTCAACGTCCAGGTCCGGTCTTTGCAGCAAAAGTGCATGGACGGCGGCTGGCGCGGCCAGCGCAAGGAATTTGAGGAACAGCTTCGCCGGGACATTGACGCAAAGAAGCGCAAGGAGCTTGTGGATCAGACCGTGGACTTTGATACGAATTGCTTGCGCTTGGCCCAAGCCATCCACGGCAACGTCCGCCGCATCATGCAAAATGCAGAGAAGCGTCGGGAAACAGCGGAATCGAATGGCGACCCGCTTTTCAATCCGCTGTCGCCAACATCCCTGGTAAATCTTTCAAGCTCTCTGACCATGTGTCAGAAAGTCGGGCGGCTTGCCTTGGGGACGTACACGGATTCAATGAATGTGACTAGCGATGATGAAAGAGCAGAGGCCGAAGCCGCTCTCGAGAGCGCAATTGAGAAAATGTTCGACAGCAAGCCTATGGGCGAAGGCAAACCACACTAATTGGAAAGCTGACGCAAGACAGAAGCAAATAACCCCCGAAGGCGATTGGTGGGAAACTTGGCTTATTCTTGCGGGGCGCGGGTGGGGCAAGACCCGGACAGGGGCGCAAGATATTCTCGCATATGCGCTGGCCCATGAAAATGTCCGTTGCGCCGTAGTGGCCCCGACAGCGGCGGACATTCGCAAAGTTTGCTTCGATGGCGAGAGTGGTATCAACTCAATAGTCCCGGATGGTTGTCTCTGGAAAGGCGAGGGAAAAGCCTATAACAAAGGAACTGCCGAGCTTCGTCTTTATAATGGTTCCATGATACAAGGGTTCGCGGCAATCGAGCCGAATCGTCTCCGGGGGCCACAATTCCACAGGGCATGGGCGGACGAGCTTGCCGCTTGGCGGTATGCGGAGGCCTGGGACCAATTGATGTTCGGTTTGCGGCTTGGCGACAATCCGCAAGCGGTTGTTACGACGACCCCGCGCCCAACGCCGATCATCAGGCAACTGGCAAAGGACAAGGGGACANATCTCACAACTGGCCATACTTTTGAGAACGAAGTGAATCTTGCGCCGAAAGCTTTGGCCAAGCTAAAAGAGAAATACGAGGGGACACGGCTTGGTCGGCAAGAGCTTTCAGCAGAGATATTGGCCGACGTAGATGGCGCGCTGTGGAAGCGAGCATGGCTTGATGAAACGCGAGTGGCCGATTGTCCTGAAATGCGGCGTATCGTTGTTGCTGTTGATCCGGCAACCACTAAATCCGAAACCGCCGATGAAGTCGGGATTATCATTGCCGGTCTAGGTGTTAACGGCCACGGATATATTTTCGAGGATTTATCAGGTGGCATGACGCCACATGAAACTTGTGTGGCGGCGATAAATGCATTCACCCTTTGGGGTGCGGATCGTATCGTTGCTGAGGCGAACAACGGAGGGGACTGGATAGAATTAGCTTTGCGCCAGGTCAAACAGAATATCTCATACAAGAAACTCCATGCCAGCCGAGGCAAGCAAGCACGGGCGGAACCAGTGGCGGCTCTGTACGAGCAAAAGCGCATTCATCATGTCGGTGTTCTCCCACAAGCAGAGGATGAACTTTGCACATGGGAGCCGAATACAGGTATGCCTTCCCCAAANCGCCTGGATGCTATAGTATGGGCAGTGACCGAGCTTATGCTCCGGGACGTGGGGATGGAGATGTTACACGTAAAGGCGTAGCCCATGCCCGTCGACTCAACTCATGCCGAATACGATTGCTTCTCGCCCAAATGGGTCCGGATACGCGATGTCTGCGCTGGCTCCGATGAGGTTAAGGCCAGGCGGACTCAGTATTTGCCGCAGCCATCCGGCCTCGATGACGCTGATTATCTGGATTATATAACGAGAGCGGAGTTCTTCCCGGCAGCCACCAGGACGGTTGATGGGCTGCTCGGGGCGATATTCAGAAAAGATCCGTTTGTTGAAGTGCCGGCTGGTCAAGATGATTTGCTGGATCACTTAACAATCCAGGGCTCAGATTTTACCACATTCTCAAAATCCGTGGGCCAGGAGGTTTTAACCCTTGGCCGATATGGTGTTCTTGTCGATGTGATTGATGACGATAACCTTCCCTTCGCGGCGGGCTACACGGCGGAGAATATCATCAATTGGCAGATCGCCCATATCGAACGTGAGCCAGTATTAACGATGGTTGTCTTGCGCGAGTTCCGTCAAGCTCCAAAGGCCGACGATCCGTTTGTGATAGAAACGAGAAGGCGCTGGCGGGTTTTACAATTGGGGATTCTTGATGACCAGTCACCCGACATAACCCCGGTCTATATTCAAACGCTTTTCGAGGAAGTCAAAAACGAGAAAGGCGGAGATCAGATTGTTCAAATAGGACAAGTTGTCCCACTTCGCCGTGGGGAGCCGCTTAATAAAATCCCGTTCATATTCTTTGGCCCGACAAATCTAACGCCAGATATCGAGAAGCCGCCGATATTGGACTTGGTTGACACTAATCTATCCCATTATCGCACATCGGCGGAGCTTGAAGAGGGCGCGTTCTTCACTGGTCAACCGATGTATGTAATCAGTGGGCGTGGTATCGGCGAGGAAACGCCGGGAGTATTTAAGGTCGGATCACGGAGCGCTCTTCGATTGGATGAGGGCGGGTCTGCTAAAGTTTTGACGGTAAGCGGCGAAGGCATGGGGATTCTCATTAAGCTCATGGAATCCAAAGAGCAACACATGGCAATCCTCGGCGCACGGATACTGGAAGACCAGAAAGCGGGTGTCGAGGCGGCAGCAACAATGGCGATGCGGCATCGTGGAGAAAACAGCTTACTCGGGTGCCTCGCTGATACCATCGGGCGTGGGATGAGCCGCGTCCTTGAGATCATGATATGGTGGAATGGCGTAGACGATCCAGATGTTACGTCGGAATTCAACAAGGACTTCACCAGCCTGAAATTGACCGGCGCGGAGATTGTTCAGCTTGTCTCTGCTTTCCAGAGTGGCGCGGTCGGGCCGGAAGTTTTCTTCAAGGCACTGAAAGATGGTGAACGCATCCCAGACGGATGGACGATGGATGACTGGCTTGCAGATATCGAAAAAGGCGCGGATACATTCACCAGAGGTTTGACGAACGAAGACATCGACGAAGAAGACGAAGAGGACTCCGACGATGGCTAGGTATGATGACGATGCGGAAAAAATGTCTAGGGACAGACCTTTACCAAGCACAACCTGTAGCGACCTGTAGCAACCTGTAACGAAAAATGCCCCAGGCAAATGATGAACTGTTTGATGCTGGAAACCGCCACCAAACATTTCTCATAAGGTTCGGCGGGTCGTCTGCTCGTGAAGCCATCAAGCTATTAAATGAAGCTGAGAAGGATTTAATTAATCGGATTGCTCAACGGGTTGTCCGGCTTGGTCCCGCTGCCACTGCCACCCGTGGATCGAAACGTCTCACCGCCATCCTGGGGGCCATCCGCCAGCAAAACCGCGATCTCGTCAACGCCCTGCATAAAACCACGGCCAAGGAATTAAAGGCCCTGGCGAAGCAAGAGATCGGCCTTGCATCGAAGCGATTGAATGAGGCGGTCGGCGTTGACCTCGAAAACTTCCGTCCGTCGCCCGAAGTCCTCAGAACTCTCGTCCAGAAGCGTGGTGTAGGCGGCATATCGCTCCGTAGGTGGTTCACAAGGCTTGGCCGGGACCGTTTGGGGCGGTTGGAAAGTGCCGTCAATCTGGGGGTCGTTGAGGGCGACGGCATTCCAGAAATGGTCCGGCGCTTCCGGCAAGCCGAAGACGTATCGAGACGGTCGGCGGAGACCTTGGTCCGGACCCATGTCAACCACGTTGCCAACCAATCGCGGCAAGCCCTCTACTCTGCCAACTCTGACATCGTGGACAAGCTCCGGTGGACGGCGACCCTCGACGGGCGCACGTCGGCCATTTGCCAAGCGAGAGATGGGCGGACATTCCCCTTGGACAGTGGCCCGCGCCCACCGGCCCATCCGAATTGCCGGTCGATCATGACGCCGGTCATGAAGTCATGGGATGAACTGGCAAGGCCGGGAGCCTTGAAGCAAGGCCGAGGCGCGGCTGATATTGACCGGCTATTCCAGAAGAATTTAAGAAAGCAAGGCTTCACCAAGGCCGAGGCCGCAACGATCAAGCGCAATACCCGTGCTTCAATGAACGGGCAAGTTCCCAAGACCAAGACATATCAGCAATGGTTATCTGACCAGAAGGCCGAGTTTCAAGATGATGTGCTTGGGCCGACCCGGGGGAAGCTATTTCGGCAAGGCGGGGTAAAGCTGGATAGGTTTGTNGAAGAGCCAACCGGGCGGGCATTCAACCTTGATGCCTTGCGCCGGAAGAATGCAGAAGCATTTATGACAATTGATGGGCCGGGCCAGATTAAGGACTTGGAGGTTGTGCGGGGGACGGCAACGGCTGGATTTGAAAGAGCAATGAAGGTCGTATTGAATGCGTCTTTTGCCCCGGCGGTCAGACAGCTTCTTGCCAGTAAGGGTGTCAGGGTCCGGCTTGGAGAAAATATGACAGATGTCAATCCTAGCTTGAAAGGCATAACCCCAAGGGGGTGGCCCGAGGGGACGACTTGGGAAAATGCAGAGGGCGGATTTGATCGTCAATCCAAAGTTGTCATCGTTGGCAGGACAAGGCTACACACAAGCGGGAGTGGTCAGGTTGTGGTTTCGAACAGGACGCCAGGGGTGATGCGTCATGAGGTCGGCCATGCCTTGAATAATGCCTTGGATAATATAGTGGATGGAAGCCTGTTTANNGCGGCCTATGAAAAGGACTTTGAAGCCATCCAGCGTCTATCCGACAACAGCAAAAAACTAGTAAAGNAGCAGTATTCATACCGGCTTCCAGAAACAAATCCGGGTGGCTATCGGTCAGAGACTTTTGCAGAATTGGTGGCGGAGCTTTCCGGCGGCGGGGTCTCTGCCTTCAATACCGCCAAGCGGTTTCCAGAGTCGGCAAAAGTGGTGCGGAAAATACTGGATGATATTAAGTGATGATGCCGTTGCCGTGTTTGAGAAGATCGTCGTAAGTGAAGCTGCCAAATTTCTCGCCGGGCTTTACTTCTTCCTCAAACAAGTCAACGGAGACATCCGGATCTTCCCCCACGGGCTGGACGAAAACCTTGCCTTCAATGATGCTGACTAATAGGGGCATATCCATGATCCTTCTATGGGCCACGCCATCTTATCAGAACTTGGTGACATCTACAGGCTCTTTTTCCGCCTTCCGGGCCAGAGCAACCATGATGCTTTTCGGTGAAGTTGGCATAGGTGGACCCATATTTTGCCTCCGAGATTAGTTTAATCTAAAACAGCCGGTGGTTCAACTTTTACCTCGACTGAAAAGGCGTTTATGTCAGCGAAGATAGAGCCGGCGGATTAGTCGCTATCATTAAGTAGCAAAAACAGCATGGGCCAATGGGATAAACCAGCAAAGGCCATAGAAATATGCGGCTACGAGAATACACTCGAAAATAAATCTGATGGGGGTCATTGGTCTCTCCGTTAATCCATATATCCATTGGGATAATTCGTGGCGGGATGGTCCCGGCAAGAAATGCAAGGTTCAATATGGATATAGCTTCCGCCGGCAACTTTCCAGCCGCCAACTCGTGAAACTTTATCTGAGAAGTTATCGCCGCCGAGCCATTCGCAGAAGAAAATAAATTTCTCAGTGCGCTTTACAAACTTACCAAGGGTAAGGCACGGTCCGGCAGGTGAAAATTCGCGGACTAGGGTGGTGGTCATTTCATCTCTCCAATGATTAAAGTGAGGTGATGCCCCAGGCGATAAGCTTTCCGTTAATAAACGACGGGACAAGCGACTGTGCCTTATTGGCGGCAGCCCTGGCATCTCCTATGGATGAAAAATACATCGCCACATAAATCTTGCTGGAGCAAACAGTGCCCCATTTTCTATCCCAACCACAAAGATAATCCTTGTCGCCGTGGGAATTTAGGATTCTGTGTACGATAAACATGTGGTCCCTCCGTTGGTTGTGGTCCGCTTCGGAAAGCCCCGTTGCCGGGGCAGGTTGAAAGAGAGGCTAGGCCTCGATTTTGGCTAACCAGCGGAGCATTGCGGAATAGCCTATATTTAACGCGCGTGTATATGAGCGGCGGTAATCAGGGTGGACATCAAGATATTGATCAGCGGGGAGCAGTCCGTAATGCCAGGCGATCCCGTCACGGCAATTTTTCTCAATCANATATCTGGTGATCTCGGCTAATTTGTGGATTGTCATGGCTTCATTCNCCTTCAGGTTGGCCTAAACGATAGAGGTATATCCATAACCCTGGGCTGTTCGCGTAAAAATCACGCAGCGGATACAAGCGCGATACCCATTACCTCTTTTTTTTGCTTCTGTCTCCGCTGCATAAGCGGAGGTGAACTGATTAACATTACCGTTTTCGCCGGTGAGATATTTTCCTTGCGGATCCCGGACGACGTGCGACATTCCGAGGCTGGTGCTTGAGATGTTATTGTTGGTCATGGTCTT
>JGI25130J35507_1000548_pt1 | contig 11931 bp, 9 predicted proteins | sample ETNvirnome_2_300_FD_35507 | JGI IMG/M metagenome (IMG submission 35507)
GTTTCGGGGGCTATATACAAAACGCTGATTTTGCATCTTTTGTGTATTTGTTCCAATATCATTAATGAAGCACTGGCTGTTCTACTCGCTCCACAAACAATAAAAAGCACATCTCCGGATACCTTCTTGAGAAAATTCTTCACATTTGGTCCGTTTTTCTCATACTCTTCAGGATTGTCAAGCTTTTTTATTTTTAAGTAATTCTTCTCTTTGGAATCCTCATGATCAATCTTGTATGTCTTATATTCTTCATATTTCTCAAATTTACGAGCGACGTTACAAGCTACGGTTCCGAGTGCAATTATAGTTTCCAACTTATCTCCCTCATCTCCCCGAAATTCTTTCCCATTTTAACATTAGTTCTATATTCCCCAAATCTCGTCTCCTGAAACATTTTGACTATCTCTCGGATATGCTGCTTGTCTTCTGCAGCAAAATCTAAAATGATTGAATCGTGCATTAGGAATGCAATATTACTCTTCTTTTCCTTTAAGAAGTCAAAAACCTTTCTTGATTGTTCCAAGCATACATCACTTGAGGTCGATTGTAAAGTATAATTTACACAATGATATTCGTCTGATAAGATTTTTCTGTTAAAAGGTGTCCTTACCTGGTGTCCGTCGTAAAACTTTTCTTTTATTAAGTCGCGACTGTAAGCTCTAGATGATAAATAATCATCAGAAGCGGGATTGTATAACCAAGCGAAGAATCTCTTCTTGGACTCCTCTCTCGTCGTCAGTCCCCTATACACATTCTCTGCGTTCCACTCGTGAATATCAACTTCTGGCTGTTCTTGATCTGTGAGGGACAGCAGAGTCCTCGCTTCGGCTCCGTTAACATCAATTTCGACAAATAGATCATTATTTGGTTTTATGTATTTCCTCAAATCTCTGTCAAGCGTCAGAATGGGGAAAAACCCTTTCTCCACTGTAAGTCTGCCAGTTTTAGTGCCAAACAAGTTATAAGAAACGCTTTTTCTCATCTTTTTCAAATTCTTCAAGAAATTTCTGTTTTTGTTCTTATAAGACCCAGACTTGATGGACGATATATCCAGATTAACCTTGCGATGTTTTATATCCTCAAGCATGTGCACGATACTCAATAAGTGATCGTATTCTTCTGGTTTGTCAAGTCTTGAAAATACGTGTTCGGTGATTCTATTCTTCACATCCAAAAATCTGGAAATTTCTTTGGGCGGTAATAATTCCAAAAGGCAGTTTTCACTTAAGTCTACCTTTGCAGCATTTAGAGACCGAGAGAACGCCTTCATCTTATTGTCGACAGACCCCCACTGGTCTTCGAGAAAAGAGGGACAAACGTCACCCAGGCTTTTACCCAGGCACCATAACCAAGCATAATCTATATGTCTATGTTGTAGAGAAGTCTCGGTAGGACGCCACGTTCTGGTTAGCTTAGAGAAGTCAAGATTCTCAAAGACACACCTAGAATCGTAGTACAATCCAACACATTCTTTCTTGTCGTCAATACTTTGGAAATACACTCATCGGTCCGTTCGTAATAGTAACAGCGTCGCCAAACAATTCTTTAATTTGATCTTCTGATGAGTCTCTTAATTGTTCTATGAAGCGAACAACTGGATTGGCTTTGACATCCCTATTCTTGAAAAATCGGTTGATATATGCGAGTGCTCTCACGTGATTTTTGTCTTTTTTGTAAAAATACATTGCTTTTTGCACTAATCTTCTCGATGTCACTTCGTTTATCTCCACATCCATCTCTAGTGCCTTTGTTATAATACAAAGCCTAAACCAGTATACTTCAGGAATCTTAGCAATATTTTCTTCCAAAGTCAAGACTTTTCTTTCAATCATTTTATTTTTTATTTTTCCAGAGTCACACAAAATTTCTTTCTTCCGAAGGGGGCTTCTCAATTCAAAAGCATAGAAGATATCATACAGTAGGTCCTTCATTCTCTGCATTTCGGTCAAATATGCTGGCCAGCAATAATCACTAAAATAATTATTGGCGTCCATGAGACCATAAACTTCCATATACTTCCGCATCTTAGTGCTTGCCAGATTACCGACCAGTGACCACGGAGCGTTCTTATCCACATAGAATCCAAAATAACTAGCCATAGAAACGTACTTTTCAAAGTCTGGTGAATTAACAACTTCCATCTTGTCTTGGTCATTTCCGTGATCAGAATCTAAAAGTTCGATGATCAGCCCATTTGATCGAGGAGGGCAGAATCCAGACTTAATATACCCAGATAAAGACAGGGGATAGGATGCTGCCTGATCACGTAAATATCTTTCGAACAACGGCAGGATGTCAACAATTTCCTTTATGTTATTTCTCTCTGGAAGGAGATATTCTTCTAAGAATACCTGCTTAACCACCTCTATGTGATTTTCATATGACGCGATAGGGTCTACCCAGGCACGTTTTGCTTGAAAGCCATCTATAGGTCCCAGTTGTCCGGACATTTTATTTTTACCCACCGCATTCAAAAAGTGATCTCTCATTGCCAGGAAGGCATCCGCAACGAAATCTACTGCAAACAAAGTCTCGGAGCCGGGAACCTGTTTAAGACCGCTCTTTTCTAGTGGATACACCACATTTAGTCGGGTGTCAACCTTGCCATATAATGGTCTCTCATACCACATATCTATCAACATTCTCTCAATATCTGGTGGATATACCAAAAGTTTAAACTCTTGTCTTCTGTCGTATAGCATTTTAGAACCAGAGTCATTGGTTGTTGGTTTTCTATCATCTTCGAATGCCATGTCTACACCCCCCTATTATTTTTTTATTGGTTTCCCGCGCTTTCGCGGAGTCTTCTTCTTTCCCTTCTTGATCGAGTCAGCCATGAGCACGTTCTGAGCGGTGAATTCAGTCGTAAACCCAGTTTCGGGTTCTATCCTGTTGGTTATGCTATGTGTCTGGTATCTACCACCCAACCCCAATTTTTCCGCTATTGCCCGTGCCCTCGAACCTGGTATAGTAGGGTACACCTCGAAGTGGGTGCCGGGAAAAAATAAATTATTACCAATCATTTTTACTTCTACGGCATATGGTATCCGTATTTTCTCAAAATTGCTTGTTATTTTATCGTTTCTTATCTGATCTGCTTCCCAGTGAGGTAGATTATTTCTCGAAAACGTAACATCTTTTAACAATCCATGATCCTTAGCCAGGTGGAGGACAATGTTCTCGGTTGTAGAAGTGTGGATGGTTCCTTTGGACGATTTCATTTTTTCGTCTTCTGCATAAATCCAAGAGCTATAGACAACATAACTAATCGGTCTGGTAGACATAGACCCCTGATATACTAAGCCCTTCAACGTATCGAAATTTATCTCTCCGCGTGGGGGCTGATTTGCTTTCTTGTCCGCAGTCCACGAAAACTGATGCGGGGACATTGCATGATTTTTAAAGGATGCTCTAAAGTTGTCTGGGCCCATTGCAGGCAAAAGAAGTGTCTTGAGTGCTTTATTTAAGAACTCGTCTAAAGTCACCTTTTCTGACACCTTTACGATATATTCATCATGAAACCACTTTGTAAAGTAATTTACAGAAATTGGCATATCAACTATCGGAATTTGTGCCATCACGCTTTTCATACCCCGGTTTCCTTCTATGAAGTAATCCCTATATGCCAATGTGCTCAATATAAAATTAACCTTTTCTTTATCGGGTACCTGATATGCTGTGTTTGAGAATACCGATTCTATAATATCTCCGAAATAAACAAAGGCGACGGATATCTCATCTGGTTTTATGCCTTTCAAACTCGTCTTTACCTCTGTCTTCGGTATCGAGCCCGGAGCACCTGTTGGCTTCTTGGGCACACTGGGTGGGGGAGGATTCTTTTTTTTCATCGCCTCGTATTCCTCTGGGGTTATGTCCTTCACAGTGGCGTCCAACGGTCCAAAGTCTTTATAGAATTTGTCAAATTCAGAGGCAGTGGTGGTGACATAAAATTTCCTTTTTTTATTTTCAATGTCTTCCAATATTCTTCTAAATACTTTATTGCTCCTCTTCCTTTCAATCAGGTGGTGCATCCGGTCCGAGAATTGCCAGGCATAATCCAGATCGCCTTCGACTTCTTTCCTTTTCATGAAGGTATCAATTAGGTTTTGTGCTCTTGAGAGCTGCCCGGGTTGTATTCCAGCTCTCAAAAGCGTTTCGGATTTAAAAGTATTGAACGCCTTAGTATCAATGGCTTTAATCTTAGCCGGGGATCCCCCTTTGCCAACAGGGCCCAATCCAAGACTTGCCTGCGCCGACGATGCCACGCCGTATTTTCCATTTTTCAGGGATTTTTCTCGTTTTTCTAGAAATTTCGTAAAACTACCCATAACCTTGCTTCTAAAAGCACTGCTAACATTTAACAGCTCCTCCTTTGCGTTCGTGGGACCAAATATGTCGACGTTGTTCAGTGCTTGCATAATAGCCGAGCGAAATGTTAAGTTAAGTTCAAATGTGCCATCCTGTTTAAAGGTAAATTGAGGTATCTTAAAACCCATCCACAGCGTTATCAACGAATTCCTCAACGCAGATATCTCTTCTTTGCTGAATAGTCCCCCCGCATTATTAGGTGGTGGGGCCCACCCGACTTGGGCATACCATTCTCCTGATCGGGGCACCAGAAGATCATCGTGTATCTTTTCATCGAAAACCGTCAAACTATCCCCGTAAAGTGTTAGATCACCACGAATCATCTTGTCGGCTGTTGATCGATACTTCCCATCATAAGTCCACGTAAACGATTTTAATCCAAGGCGGCCGGATCTACCAATACTCTCTAGAGAGTTATTCTCAATAGAGTGGTAATTGCCCTGAAGCTTCAGCTCTTCTATTCCTTTTTTCTTATTTTTCTTGTCTATTTTATAAAGACGAAACATAGGAGTCAATGCTGATAACTGTTCGTTTTTTAGGTTTAATAAAGGTGCTAGTTTTGCCGCACCGATTGCCTGAAGTTGGGAAGTTAAAGGTCCGCTCAATGGCTGAGATCTTAAATAAGCATAATTTTTATAAGTATAACCCGTTGAAACATTGTATTTTGCTAGCTCCTGCATTTTGACGACCAGATACCCTTGCTCTCTAAAATTTCTAAGAACCTTTTGAACTCGTTCCTCTTCTTCTTTCTGTTCTGACGCAGTTATCTTAAGATAATGAGAACGCTCCTCATCACCGAGAATTTTCTTTCGAGCCTCGATGAGGTCTTTCTTAACCGCGTATCCGACGGCACGAGCAGCTGCCAACCCAGTAGCATCCGAAGCGAATCCCCCCTGGATGTCTGCCTCGGTAACATCTTTTTTCGGATCAAAAACGAGACTATGTCCTCCTAACTTTGAAATCTTTTGCCTCATTGCAATTGCCTTCTTAGTTAGTGGTATATTCTTTTCGGACCACTCTTTTGCCCATGCCTTTCGGGCCTCTAAAGTGTCGCTATCGTTGTTATCCATACCGGCGGCTTTTCTATCTTTTTCAAATTTTTCTTTTAATTTTTTACTTCCGCCTTTGACAAAGCTTCCGCTGGTGAACCAAACGCCATGGACGCCGACACCCGCCGTTCTCCTATTAAGGTACCGGTACACCTGATGGGCTCCCAAACCGGTTAGTGCCACCCTTTGTCCCTTGACCGTCTTAAGGAGAGTCGGTGCGCTTGGCTTCATTCCACGCTCATACGCTTTAAAAATCTCATCAACCATGACTAATACCCATAATACATTCTTATTCTGTCAAGAGGATGAGGAACATAGATGATGTCGCCTAACTCTACATGTGATTCAGTGGGAGTTTGGTTATACCAAGCAATGACCCACCACAGTGAGGAATCTGCGTAGTGTTCATGGGCTAGCTTAAAAAATTTATCTCCCACTTTCCACAGATGGGAACGAGCCTCAATGCTGGATATTTGTTCATCCGTAAGCGGACGCATTTCTGGAGTTGCATACATATCCATAACGTTGGCATCTCTATTCTTATTAATACTATCGTATCTAGGTAAATCATTAAAGATGCGATTTCTTTTTGTGTATCTACTCATTTTAATTCTTCCTCCATTCTATGGGACCTATTAATTCGTATACTTGCGCCAAGATTTCAATACCGCCTCTTTCTCTTTCTTGATCTGTTCGCTTACTCTTGCTGGTGATTTCGCGTGCTTGGTCGGAGTTTGCTGTTTATTTCCGAATGAAAATCCGAACGGCAAAGATTTCTTCAAAGCAGTATTAGTAGAATCAACTTGTTGTTTTGTCGTTGAAGTCCCGTATGGAAAGCTCTCTGCTCCGACCCATTTATTTCCTATATACCCCAAATCATGCTCGTGAAGGACACTGAGATTACAAGTGACTGAATAGATCTTTGGAATTATTACGCCGGTCCTACTTGTCACAACACCGACTTCCAAATTTGGAGTGAAAGCGAGACCGCCTTTTATCACCCCTAAGAGCCCCTTTTGAGACTTTGCTCCGGTGCCAGCAGTCGTGGCATCTTGAAGTAGATTTGTAAATTTTACTCTCACCAAAGGTGCGCCGTCCATTGTCTTTACTCCGTTATCATTTTTATACGTGGGATACAACATCTGTACAAGATTCTGAAATTTTCCTAAATTAGATTCAGCTTCTGCGACATCGTCCGATACGACATCCCAAGATAGAGATACTGCCCGGGCTGTATTTTGAAACGTATAAAGTGGATCCATCCTACCGTATATCTGCTCCTCGGCCCAATTTGACGTAAAAGTATCCGTATAGTCTGTCAAGATGGATTGAAAGGTCTCGTGCGCTCCAGTAAGGACGTGCGTGAATTTTATCTGCCATCCCCATTTATTTTCCAACTCTTTTCTATAACTACCTGGCATTGTTATACTCTCCCTTGCTTATATAATTATCCCAATGCATAAAAATCGTTATTCATTAATGATATAGTGGACTTTGCCACGGTTCTTCCGTCTAATTTAATAACTATTTCTTTGCCTGCTGTTGCTTTGGACATCAATTCAATTAACTTATCTAACTTCTTTGCTACGAGACCACCTTCCTTCACTCCGATTAGCTGATCTGATGCATTTGCATTTACCATAAAATCATCTACTTTTGGTGCGGGAGTCTGAAGGACCGGACCTGTGACCCCGGATGTGGAGACTCCTTTCGCTTTTCCAGCAGCTTTGTTCGCTGTCTGGTTCTTAGCCGATGCCTCTTGAACTTTCTTATCTTTGCTTCCAAGGGCAATACCACCTTGAGATTTAGATTTTCTTGCCTTAGAAAAAACCTGGCCGCAATGACCACCGACGCCAGGGGGCACCTTTCCATTCTCTGAACAATAATTATATTGCTGTTGCATAGACAAGGAGTCCCAACTGGATTGCGCTTGCTTATTAATTCTACGCTTTCCTCCTACTGCATGGTCTTTATGTTCTCCACTCAGGAATTCTCCGATTAATTTCGTTTTACTCACATTCTCCATCGCTTTATTATCTTCACGATCTTTTGCCGTCTCTCCTATCGAATTAATTACTTTACCTATCAGATAACCAGTACCGGCTGCTGCGGCGACGGCAGCTGCGCCGACGGCGACGGCTGCGACCGCACCCAACGACGCTAGTCCGCCTACGCCCATCAGTCCGGATGTTCTAACAGCCGTAACAATCGACATGGTGTTCATTTTGTTGGCGATGGTTTCCCTGGCCAAGTTGGCCTGTCCCACGGCACGGTTTTGCCATTCGATTGCCCAGGCGTCTGCGTGACCATCGTTGTTAAGCTGAATAATGTCGTCAACGATGGGCACCCCCACGCCGCTTTTGAGGTAGGGGGCAAGGTCCGCAAAGTTTACAACCTCAACCGGTGACCCTGCTGCGGCACCGATGGCACCAGCGAGAGCACCGCCAATGACGGGGATTTTACTTGCCGCCGATGCCGCAAGTTTGGCTCCTGCTTTCTGTGCGACGTTTTGACCTACTGTCAATGCAACAGACCCTATAGCACCAGCTGCTTTGACAGTGAGGGTGTTTTCCGCCAGGGCCATCTTAAGAGCGTTCAGTGCTTCCGTCATGGGGCCCTGGAGACTTTCCATCTTTTTTGCAGCGGTTTCTTGACTGGTCATTGCTTTTTTGTTAGTCTCGTCTAGATCTTTTGCAGTTTTATTTGAGTTCTTCGCGAGGTCTGCCTGCGCTTTCATCTCTGCCCTTAATTCATCGATTGGGACTGTAGCCAGCCTCTGCACGTCTGCCATGTCGAGAGGACCCATGCCTGCTGCCAATGACCTTATCGTACCTCGAACATCACTGCCACCGCCTGCCACGTCAACCGGTGAGGCTTGCAGTGCTTTGGCCAGGACGACCATCTTTTCATCATCGGTCTTGTCCATTAAGTCCTGACTAGACACCACATCCTCGCCCCTTAATTTTAACACTGAATTAAGGCGCATGGCCAATTCAGCGGAGCCTTCGAAAGTGTCTAGTTCCGCGCCAACGTCTAGCATTTTCCCAACTGAAATTCCAAGCTTCTTAGACACTCCTAGCATTTTTGAAAAATGCTTCACAAAGTCCCTACCATAAGCAGCAAGATGATTGCGGCTGTTCTTAAATGCTTGTCCAATAGCCTCTGGAGACTGTTTCATTGATTGAGCAAGATCCAATAATTTAAGATTTGTTTTGCTGGCCTCTTTTGCGGTCATTCCCATTGATTTTACAAAGAATTCGAAGTTTTCAGCTGAAGTGCGAGAAGACATCCCCGCTTGGTCTAGCAATGCATTAGTCATGGTTAAGTCATTTATGGTATCCTGAGAAAGAGAGTTGAAATCCATATAAGATTCGTTAAGTGCTATTTGAGCTTTTGACATTTCGCCCGAAGCTATCGTCACAGACTCAGTGTCCATAGCAAGTCTCTTCATCTGCTCTCCGAGTGCAAAGTTGCCGCTAGAAACTTGACCAGTTGATCTATATAAGTTTTGGTTATTCTGCTGGACCTTTTCCGCTAAATCTGATGCACGTTGCATCTCATTGTTAAGTTGATTAAGGGGGTCGAACATTTTTCGGAATTTGTCTGCAGCGTCAGTCTTTAAAAGATTTTTAAATCCCTGCCCTACGTGTTTTAAAGTAGCACCGAATTTTCCAGATGCTCCTTCAGCTTTCTCTGTTGCTTTTCTCCATGATTCGGTTGCATTTTTGTACTTACCTATGACACCCATGACCGTCGTACCGGCGTCGCTCACGTTAAGATAACTTAACGCTAAATTATTGGCAGTTGAACCCAATACACTGTTAATCTCCGCTGCTTCTTTTTGTGTGGAGTTATAACGCTTAAGCCATTCAGACCTTTTGGCGAGGCGAAGAATATCTTCTTCATCGATGTCGCCGATGTCCTGTTTTTGGATTAATGAGTCTTTCTCTATTTCGAAAGAGCGATTCTGCAATTCTATATTCGCTTTAAGGGCAGCTGCCTTATCGCCTGCAGCTCTTGCTATACGTTCCTCTAGTTGAGCGGATTTCCGGAGGTGTTCCAGCCTTTCTGCCTCTCGCCTGTTGACCTCTTCGATGGCGCGAGCTTCTTTTTCTAGTTGTTCTGGTGTTTTATTATCGTCGGCCATTTTTTAATACCTCGCCACGCTTATTTAAATGGCCAGACTAAGCCGGTATCTTTTTCGAAGCTCTTAACAGCACCGTCGAGTCGGTATCGACTCTTATACGTCGCAGGATTGTCAAGCCCATGTTTGTTATAGGCAATAACATAGTCCTTTTCAGCGGAAAGGGCGCGGGTGAATCTATCAACCTGCATGGGGGTTCCCCTTATCGTAGCAGGATAATAAGTGCCTGTCATAATAATACTCATCAGTCGTTGAACCTGTGCTGCCATCTGGTTCATCGCCATTTCGTTAAGGCTTGTAAAGTCAATTATAATTTCATTAGTTTTGTCTGACAAGATAATTCCTCCGTCTTTAGATGTATCCCATCAAGTTAAATAGTTGCCATATAATAAAATAGGGACCATTAAGATCCCCATTTTACTTCTTCTTTGAGGCTTTTTCCATTTCATCGCTCTCAAATTCAAATTGTTTCTGCAATCTTCGTAGAAACCATCTTCTGATTTGGATTGAAAGATTGTATGCTTCTGTGAAGCTCCAACCTCCATGATACTTTAAAGCAAATAGCTCCTCATAGACGTTTTCAATATATTCGTTACCCAGGCCAAAAGAAGCCGCCCGTAATGGGCACCTCCGTTTCCATTGTATGACCACAATGATGGCATTCGGCGTCCTGCTTGAAGACTACGTTGGGCATTACTCTCTTGTAGGTGTCCCTTATGAGTTTAGAATCTGATGCAGGAAGTACATCAACAAGCCTATTAATTTGGTCTGCATCCGTAACTCCATTTGCACTAAAAATCATCATTTTCATCATGTCTGTTAGTCCCGCATCTGGAAGTTTATTTCTTTCCTTCATCTCTCTCGTTTTTTCTAGCTTCAATTCATCCACACCGGTAAGGGCGCGTATCTCTACTAGAATTTTAGTTTTAGGCAACTCCATTTCTGCAGTGCCATTTTCTGTGAATTTGACATCATCAGCATCATCAATGGATGTATAACACTCATTGTAATTGGATAAATCAAATTGAAATTCAAAATCCTGACCACAATTCTGACACGCAACTTCTGCATCATAAGCAGCACCGTAACCAGTAATACGAGCGGCATACATTAGTGCGTTTTTGTCACCAATCAACAAACTGTCTGATACTACATCCTCTTCTATAATGATGTTGTCTAACATCTTGTTTATCGCTAGACCTTTTCTTAGAAGGGACTGAGAAGACAAAATGTCTTCTTCCTTTGCTGTCATGTGACGGATTTCGACCGTTTCTTTACCGTGTAAAGGATGACCAACAGGGTAGAGTCTCCCCTTTGAGGGGAGGTCCACAATTTCTGTTGGTATCGAAAAATTTAGTAAAGATCCGCCCGAAGGCTTTTCCATGACTGGATCTGGTGGGGATGCTGAATGTTTTCTTCTTGCTTCGTTTCTCTTATTCGACAAACTTTCCTCTCTTTCTTAACCTTGTCTATTATAGCATTATTTAAATGAAATTAAATATTTAATTTTGTTTTACCTTTTTTTCAGCCCTTTTTCTTTTGACCGTGCGTGGGAGACACCCGAATTCTTGATTTTCCCGTCGACGAACCCTGGAGAGAATCCAGGGTTCTTACCCAATTTCCCGACGGAAACATCGCCGATGCCAGATACGGTTGCCCAATCATATCTGAATGTGACTTCAAGATTGATTAGATCATCCGACTCATAATCGGCCTCGTCGAAGTTGACGGACTTGATCCAGGGATTCCAAAAAGCCCACTCTTCTACGACCTCGCCCTCGGCATCGAGTTGTGCCATAAACAACTTGCCGCCGACAGATTGGACAGCTGCCTTCTTTGTCATGGTCTTAGGACTTTGCAGGTTTATTGCATCAGGAGTAATATATCCACTGTCTGTTAATAGCTTCATCATCGTTTTCGATGCATCCGGATGCAAAGGATCTGCTATAGTTACACTCATCTCGTCATACTCTACTCTACCCGGAAAGAAAAACTTATAATTTAAAAATACGTGCTCTGCCTCTGTGACAGTCACCGTCGGTCGGCTGGCTTTCTTGAGCAACCAGTAAGGGATTCCGTTAAATCCCATAATCCATCTAAATTTTCTCTTTGGCTCAATTGAATGATCGCTCCAAAATCTTCGGTTTCCCATCTGTGGTGTCCTCCTAGTTTTCTCTACAACTTTAACTAGTCATATTATATTGTTTATTGCTGCTTTTAATCATCAAAAGCCGCGCCTTGGTTCGTAACAATAAAATCTATCGCAATGAATTCCAAAGCCTTCGCTGGCTTTATGAAGATCTTGGCATACATGATGTTTCTATCAATTAAATCAGGAGTTGTCGTAGTTCCGTCAAGAACAACCTTATA
>JGI25130J35507_1000550_pt1 | contig 11920 bp, 9 predicted proteins | sample ETNvirnome_2_300_FD_35507 | JGI IMG/M metagenome (IMG submission 35507)
GCCCATGCGCACAGGAATATGCAGCGGCTGCTTGTCGGGCTGGCCGGGAGTGGCGGGGGTACGCTGGCGCAGCGTCAAATGGTACTCGGCGTTGGCGTAGTCGTACTCACCGTGGGCATCGATTTCCGGCGTGCCCGCCTGGGAGTACCAGCGCATGAACTGGCTTAAATCGATGCCCGATACCTCGGCCATGCAGCCCACGAAGTCTTCGATCGTCACGGCCTGACCGTCAAAGCGCTCGAAATAGAGATCCGAGCCACGGCGGAAGGCCTCCCAGCCCAGCAGGTTACGCAGCATGCGCACAACTTCCGCCCCTTTTTCATAAATGGTCAGAGTGTAGAAGTTGGTGATCTCGATATAGTGATCCGGACGAACCGGATGCGCCGTGGGACCTGCATCTTCGGCAAATTGCGCGGTGCGGAAAAACGAGACGTCTTGAATGCGCTTGACGGGGGCTGAATTGATATCCGCAGAAAAACACTGATCGCGGAANACCGTAAAACCTTCTTTTAGCGAGAGCTGGAACCAGTCGCGGCACGTCACGCGATTCCCCGACCAGTTGTGGAAGTATTCGTGGGCCACAATGCTTTCGACATTCTGAAACGCCGCATCGGTGGCGGTATTGGGGTGGGTCAGCACGGCAGCGGAGTTAAAGATGTTTAATCCTTTGTTCTCCATCGCCCCCATATTGAAGTCATTCACCGCCACGATCATAAACAGATCTAAGTCATACTCGCGGCCGTAGGTCTCTTCATCCCAAGTCATTGCCCGCTTTAGCGAGGCCATGGCGTGGTCGGTCTTATCGAGATTCTCTTGCTCCACCCAGAGCTGTAACGTCACGTTACGGCCACTCATGGTGGTGAAGTGATCTTCGACCTTGGTTAAATCGCCTGCCACCAGCGCAAAAAGATAGCAGGGCTTGGGGTGCGGATCTTCCCAGGTCACAAAGTGCCGGCCGCTCTCTAAGGTGCCCTGATCAACTGGGTTACCGTTCGCCAACAGCACCGGCTCCCGCTGCGCATCACCTATCACGGTGACCTTAAACGTAGCCATAACATCCGGGCGGTCAGGGTAATAGGTGATGCGGCGAAATCCTTCCGCTTCGCACTGCGTGCAGTACATGCCGNTCGATTGATACAGCCCTTCTAAGGCAGTGTTACTGCTAGGAGAAATCTCGACTTCGCTCTCCAGGGTAAACGCTGCCGGAACACTGGGAATTGTGAGCGTCTCATCGGTGAGCTGGTAATCGGCCTCAGCGAGCGCCTGGCCGTTGATCGCGAGCGCGTGCAGCGTCAGGTGTTCGCCGTTCAGCACCAGCGGCGTAGTTTGTTCAGCACTGGCGTGGCGCTCTACGGTAAGGCGTGCTTTAACACGGGTCGCGGTGGGGTCAAGATCAAACGTCAGCTCGGTATGGGTCACTTGGTAGGCGGGCGGCTGATAGTCGCTTAAATAAACCGGCTGCGGATCAGACATAATGCGAAACTCCTGTAAGCTTTAAGTAGTCGAGTAGCGCAAACGCTGCGCTACTCAATGAATATTTCTTATAATCGTTAATCGCGGAAATTATCAAACTGCAGCGGCAAATCAGGCCCNTCTTCACCGNGCAGTAGTGCCATCACACTCTGCAAATCATCGCGCTTTTTACCCGTTACGCGCACCTTCTCGCCCTGAATTTGAGCCTGTACTTTCAACTTACTGCCTTTGATACGCTTTACCACATCTTTGGCTTCTGCTTGGTCGAGGCCCTGCTTGAGCTCTACTTCCTGGCGCGCCTTCACACCAGACAGCACCGCGTCTTTAACGTCCATGCAACGTGCGTCGATACCGCGGGCAATCAGTCGGTTACGCAACACGTCCAGCATTTGCTTGAGCTGGAAATCTACTTCGGCCTCGAGCAGCACCTTATCGCCTTCCAACGTGAAGCTGGCATCGACACCTTTAAAGTCAAACCGTGACTGTACTTCACGGTTTGCTTGGTCAACCGCATTGGCGGCTTCGTGCTGATCGAATTCTGACACGATATCAAATGAGGGCATGACACTATTCCTGACAAGACATGACCCACCATTCTAGAGCAGCAAGCCCCCAACCGGCCAATTCTCTTAGAAAAAGCTGGACAAAAACTCTGCAAGCCGGTCACATCAAGCTTAAAAGCTATACAAACACCTCTCAGGGCGATGTTAAATTGTGCGCCTCTGTCGTAACCTGCTGACATAGCCCTGTACTCTTTCAACGAGGAGAGACCATGAGTGATCGCGATACCCGCCATAAAGCATCGATGGAAAAACTCAAAGCGCGAGTGGACGAAAAAGTCGCCAATGCCACCGAGCAGCGCGGAATGCTGCTCATCAACACGGGCAACGGAAAAGGCAAAACCACCGCCGCCTGGGGCACCGTCACGCGCGCGCTGGGTTATGGCTACAAAGTAGGCGTGGTGCAGTTCATCAAGGGGTTATGGGAGTGTGGCGAGCGCAATCGGCTGGAAGCCGATCCTCATTTGAGCGTCGCTATCATGGCAACCGGCTTTACCTGGGATACGCAAAATCGCGAAGCGGACACCGCCGCCTGTCTGGAGGTCTGGCAAGAAGCTCAGAAAATGCTGGCAGACCCCGAGATGTATCTCGTGGTGTTGGACGAACTCACCTACATGCTGAAGTTTGGCTATCTCGATATCGCCACGGTCAAACAGGCGCTACTGGACCGTCCGCAGGAACAAACCGTGATCATTACCGGGCGAAATGCCCACCGTGAGCTGGTGGCCATGGCCGACACCGTGACCGACATGCAGGAGGTGCGACACGCTTTTAACAACGGCCTTCAGGCCCGGCGAGGCATCGATTTCTAAGCACGAAAAAGGGCGGCCAAGCCGCCCTTTTAGTATCACCTGAAGGTGTACGACCTAGCCTTCGAACGGGTTGCGCAGCACGATGGTTTCAATACGATCGGGACCGGTAGAAATGATATCGATGCTAGTGCCTACCTGCTCTTCGAGGAAGCTGATGTATGCACGGGCATTAGCCGGTAAGTCTTCCACCTTCTTAGCGCCCAGCGTGGACTCTTTCCAGCCTGGCAGATCGTGATAGACCGGCTCTACCGCTTCGTAGCCCTCTGAATCCACCGGGTTATCCAGCACGTCGCCATCTTTGCTGCGGTAGCCGACACACACGCGGATATTTTCCAAGCCATCCAGTACGTCCAGCTTGGTCAGGCAGATACCCGATACCGAGTTGATCTGTACCGCGTGACGCAAGGCAACGGCATCAAACCAGCCACAGCGACGCGGGCGGCCCGTAGTAGCACCAAACTCATGGCCACGCTCAGCTAGGTGACGGCCGTGATCGTCAAACAGCTCGGTGGGGAACGGGCCGGAGCCGACACGAGTGGTATAGGCTTTGGTAATACCCAGCACGTAGTCCAGGTAGAGCGGACCGACACCAGAACCAGTCGCCGTACCACCCGCGGTGGTGTTCGAACTGGTCACATAGGGGTAGGTACCGTGGTCGATATCCAGCAGCGAGCCTTGAGCACCCTCAAACAGGATATTCTCACCGGCTTTACGCAGGTCATGAACCATACTGACCGTATCGCTGACCATCGGACGCAGCTCCTCGGCCATTTGCATGGCGCTATCCAGCACTTCCTGGAAGTCTACCGCCGGCTCACCGTGGTAATTCACCAGTACAAAGTTGTGGTAGTCGAGCACTTCACCCAGTTTGGAGGCAAACCGCTCGCGATGAAGCATATCGCCCAAACGCAGGCCGCGACGAGCCACTTTGTCTTCGTACGCCGGGCCAATACCACGACCAGTAGTACCGATTTTGGCAACACCGCGGGCTTTCTCACGCGCTTGGTCTAGGCGCACATGGTAAGGCAGAATCAGCGGGCACGCCGGAGAAAGACGCAGGCGCTCACGCACGGGCACGCCCTTCGCTTCCAACTCGCGGATCTCTTTGATCAGCGCTTCCGGCGAGAGCACAACACCGTTGCCAATCACGCAGGTTTTACCAGGGCGCAGCACGCCTGAAGGAATCAGGTGAAGAACGGTTTTCTCACCGTCGATGACCAGCGTGTGGCCTGCGTTATGGCCGCCTTGGAAGCGCACCACAGCAGAGGCGGATTCGGTGAGCAGGTCAACGATCTTGCCTTTGCCTTCATCACCCCATTGGGTACCCAGGACTACGACATTCTTACCCATTATGCACTCGTCTCTTGTGTCAGGGTCGTTGTCTGCCAACGACCATCGATAAACTCAAGACGGCGGTCACAGCTGTGCTCCGCCGGCCCAGTACGCTGCCCAGGCAGCGCTTGAATTACGCGTTCACCCTGCTCACGCAGCGCCACAATGGCAGCGTTAAGCGACTCTTCTTCTTGGGCAGGAGCCCAAATTGCACCCCGGCTGGGTGAAGCCAGTGCCAGCGATGCCAGTTGTTTCAGGTCCATCGAGAAACCGGTGGCAGGCCGTGCACGGCCAAACGCGCGCCCGGTATCATCATAGCGCCCGCCTTTGGCCAGCGCATGGCCATAACCCGGCACGTAAGCCGCGAACATCATACCGGTGTGGTATTGATAGCCGCGCAGCTCTGCCAGATCAAAATAGAGCGAGACATCAAAGCGCGCCAGAACGCCTTTATAAAGCGCTTCTAGCTGGTCGAGGGCTGCAGTTACAGGCGCAGGCGCACCTGCAAAGCGCTCGCGGGCCTGGGCCAACACACTGGCATCGCCATGTAACTCACCCAAGGCCATCAGCATATCGGCCAGCACAGGATCGCTCACACTGTCGTTCACTTGCTCTGCTAGCTGACCCGGTGATTTTAACGCCAAGGCCTCAAATAGCGCACGCTCTTGCTCATCGCTGAGTGCAGCGGCCTCTACAAGGCTACGGTAAATACCAATGTGGCCCAACGCCAGGTGAATTTCATCAGCGCCCGCCGCATGCAGACTTGCTAATGCTAAGTGGATAATTTCACTATCAGCCTCTAAGCCTGCATGACCAAACAGCTCCACACCAACCTGTACGGGGCTTCGGCCGCCCTGATGCTGGTCGGCCTTTGCGCGCAGCACATTGGTGCAGTAACACAGACGCACCGGGCCTTGGCGTTTTAGGGAGTGAGCNTCCATACGCGCAACTTGAGGCGTCACATCGGCAGATGCGCCCATCATNCGGCCCGTCAGTTGGTCGGTAAGCTTGAACGTTTGAAGGTCGAGGTCTGTGCCGGTACCTGTCAGCAAGGAGTCCAAAAACTCCACCGGCGGCGGCATTACTTGGTCGTAGCCCCAGCAATGGTAAAGATCAAGCAGCGCACGGCGCAGCTCTTCCATGCGGCTTGCCTGAGGCGGCAGCACCTCATCCATGCCGTCGGGCAATAGCCAGCGGTCAGCGATGGTCATGTGAACAATCCTGCGAGACGATGAAGGCCCCTTCTGACGACACCACCAACAGCCTCACAAGGCGCTGCGTGGAAACGTTCANGAAACGAGGGCCACAAAAAAACCGGGCGACGCCCGGTAGATAAAGTCTATCACGTTTATGCGCTAGATGAACCCCGCCAAGCACACCGCTTGACGGGGTTCCGCGCCATTACTCAGCGCTATTAGGCACTGCGCTACGCAGNTAGCGGAAGAAGTCGCTATCCGGCTCAAGCACCAGCAGGTTGCCATCGCCAGAGAAGCTTTCACGATAGGCGTTTAGACTGCGCCAGAAAGCGAAAAACTCCTGATCCTGGCCGTAAGCCTGGGAGAAGATCGCAGCTGCCTCGGCGTCACCTTCACCACGCAGGGTTTCGGCGCGCTCGTTNGCTTGAGCAAGCAGAACCTGACGGCGGCGNTCGGCGTTAGCACGAATACGCTCAGCTTCTTCTTGACCCTGGGCGCGCCACTCACGGGCTTCACGCTCCCGCTCTGAACGCATACGCTCGAACACAGCGGCAGAGACATCTTCCGGCAGGTCGATACGCTTGATACGGATATCGCGAATCGCCACGCCGAGCTCTTCACGCATCAGCTCGTCAAGCTCTGCTGTCGGGCCTGTCATTAGGTCATCACGGCGCTCGGCAATGATTTCCTGAAGGTTCAAGCGACCAAACTCGTTACGCAGACTCTCATCGACNCGTGGCTGAATCAGGCGAATCGCCATCATCTCATCACCTGCGGTCGCCTCGTAGTAGCGAGTGGGGTTAATCACTTGCCACTTTACGTAGGAGTCTACGATTACCGCTTTCTGCTCAAGGGTCAGGTAACGGCTGGTATCGGTATCCAGTGTCAGCAAACGCGTGTCAAATTTACGAATTGTCTGAGCAATCGGAATTTTGGCATGCAGGCCCGGCTGAATATTCTCTTCGATGACTTCACCAAAACGCAGCTTCACCGCACGCTCGGTTTCATCCACTACGTATAGGCTGTTACTTGCTAGCCACGCCACGGCGGCCAAGCCACCTACGATAAGCAGGGATCGATTATTAATCATTTAGCGGCCCTCCCTGCGGATAGGGTTATTACTAGACGACGATGAGGAGCTGCTTTGGCTGCCCCGCAGCGACTCCAGCACGCGCGGATCAATCGCATCGCTGCTGCTATCGCCACTGCTATCAGTCGTTGAACTGCTGTCACTACCACTGTTACCGCGCATCTGGTCTAGCGGCAGGTACATCAGCGGAGCATTTTCGCTCACATCCAACAGCACCTTGGGCGTGCTACCAAACACTTCTTCAATTGCATCCAGATACATACGTTCACGCATGACCTCTGGCGCATTACGGTACTCAGTTAACAGCGCATTAAAACGGTTGGCTTGACCTTGCGCTTCAGCGACTACCGACTCCCGGTAACCCTGGCCCTGCTCTACAACACGCTGAGCTTGGCCTTGTGCAGCTGGGATGATCGCGTTGGCATAAGCCATACCTTCGTTGATGGTCCGCTGGCGATCTTCGCGAGCACGAATAACATCATCAAAGGCATCAATAACCGGTGCAGGTGCAGATGTTGATTCAATGTTGATGGTTTGCAGACGAATACCGGCACCATAGGCATCTAAGTATGCTTGCAGACGGCTCGCCACCGAGCTACCCAAAATCTCACGACCAGAGGTCAGGATATCAATCATATCCGTACCACCGACCACATGACGCAGTGCAGANTCCAGCGCATTCTCAATAGAGAGAGCGGGATTACGTACGTTAAGTACAAAGTCACGCGGGTTGGCGACTTGGTACTGCGCAGAGATTTCCACTTCAACGATGTTCTCGTCGCGAGTCAGCATGGACTGGGTCTGAGAGACGGAACGAACGCGTGTTACGTTTACCATGCGCACATCATCAATCAGCGGTGGATTCCACTGCAGGCCTGGCTCAACAATGCCTTGGTACTCACCAAAGCGCAGTACAACCCCACGCTCAGACTGGTCAACCAAGTAAAAGCCTGAGGCAGCCCAAATGGCAAGCGCAACAATAATCAAGAGGCCCGGCAACGCAAAGGAATTGCGAGGTTTACCGCCCCCGCTTTTACCATTACCGCCCCCGCCACTTTTCTTATTGCCGCCGCCAAGCATGCCGTTCAGCTTGTCTTGGAATTTTTTCAGCGCTTCGTCAAGATCGGGTGGCCCTTGATTGTTGCCACCTTTATTGCCGTTATTGCCACCACCATTGCTCCCACCGCGATCGCCGCCGCTGTTACCACGTCGACCACCACCACTCCAGGGGTCGTGCTGGTTGCCACCACCGGGCTCATTCCAGGCCATACTTCGTCTCCACTAAGGTGTTCACCTGCACTTTGCCTTGTGCTTATGCAAGGCCGGGTGCTTTTGATATTGTTGCTATATCAATCGTGTACCACAACTCCACAGTCAATGACTGTGGAGTAGGTACTTGATGGGCTACCATTCGTCAGATTCGCGTAATGCTTCTGGTAAATAGGTATTGGCACGCTCACCCAGTTGAGCCATCAACTGGTTAAAGTCGCGCCTGGGCAAGCGCACATCCAACACGGAGCGCCCTTGCTCATCAAAACTCTCTTCGCGTACGGCGTTAAGCTCATGCAAGCCAGCGCGTAACTTACCCTGCTCTGGTGACAGTGTAAGCGAAAAACCAATCACGTCATTGGCAAGGCGCTCGGTCAAAGCTTCATGCAATAGATCAAGCCCGTGGCCCTGCTGAGCAGACAGCCAAACTACCTCTGGCACGCCATGGCCGTCGCGCTCAATGCGCGGGGCGCTGTCTAGCTTGTCGATTTTATTCATGACTTTGAGCACCGGCACGCTGTCAGCACCGATCTCTTTGAGCACATTATCGACTTGCTCAACGTTTAGCTCTCGATCTGGGTCAGCTGCATCGATGACATGCACCAGCAAAGTTGCCTCGGCCGCCTCTTGCAGCGTCGCCTGAAAGGCCTCCACCAGCTTATGCGGCAAATGGCGAATAAAACCAACCGTATCCGCCATAACAACGGGCCCAACGTCTTCGATTTCAAGCCGGCGGAGCGTTGGATCCAGGGTAGCAAACAGTTGATCAGCCGCATAAACCTCAGCGCTGGTCAACGCGTTAAACAGCGTCGACTTACCCGCGTTGGTATAACCCACCAGCGAAACACTGTGGATCTCCGCCCGAGCCCGAGCACGCCGATTCTGCTCGCGCTGGCTGCGTACTTTATCGAGCCGTTTATGAATAGATTTAATGCGGCCGCGCAGCAGCCGTCGGTCAGTCTCTAGCTGGGTTTCGCCAGGACCGCGCAGGCCAATGCCGCCTTTTTGGCGCTCAAGGTGTGTCCAGCCGCGAATCAGGCGTGTGGACATATACTCAAGCTGGGCAAGCTCTACTTGCAGCTTACCTTCATGTGTTCGTGCCCGCTGCGCAAAAATATCGAGAATCAGACCGGTGCGATCCAAGACACGACACTTGAGTTCCTTCTCAAGGTTACGCTGCTGGGAAGGGCTTAAACTGTGGTTGAAGATCACCAGTTCCGCTTGATGAGCTGCGAGCATTGCCCGCAGCTCATCCAACTTACCTGACCCAATAAACGTACGGGAATCAGGGCGCTGTCGGCTGGCTGTGAGCAATGTCGCGGGCTCTGCGCCAGCAGAGCGCACGAGCTCCAAGAACTCACCCGGGTCTTCACGCGCCTGCTCATCATAGAAATCTACGTGAACAAGAACTGCCGTTTCACCGGCTTCTGGGCGTTCAAAAAACAATCAATACCTCGTGGACTCTCTTGCTATCCAGCAGTGTTAGAGTTCAGCATCAGATGCTGAAGGGTCTTGTGCCGGCAAACGCACATTGCGTGAAGGCACTACCGTGGAAATAGCGTGTTTATAAACCATCTGACTGACGGTATTGCGCAACAAGATGACAAACTGGTCAAACGATTCAATCTGGCCCTGCAGCTTAATGCCGTTTACCAGGAAAATAGAGACCGGAATGCGCTCCTTGCGCAAGATGTTCAGGTACGGGTCTTGAAGGGACTGCCCTTTGGACATGTTGCTCTCCCTAAAACTGTCGTTGGGGTTGGTTATCAAATGGCGTGCCCTACTGGTGCTACGCCGCAATCTTGTTGCCCGAAAGGCCCGGTGTGTCAAAAGCGCTCGCCGGCCACTCGAAATCACTATCTTACGCTAAGCACCGCTGTCACGCACGAATTTCAGAAGCTTATCCAATGCGTCTGGCTGCTGCGAGTCTATCCAGTTAAGTGACGGCCAGCTACGCAACCAAGTGAGCTGACGCTTCGCTAGCTGCCGAGTGGCAATGACCCCTCGTGACACCAGCTCGCCCTGATCGTAAGCGCCGTCTAAATATTCCCATACTTGACGGTAGCCAACACTCTTCATCGATGGCAAGCCAAGATGAATATCATTACGCTTTCTGAGGGCGGCCACCTCATCTATCAAGCCCTCACCCAACATTGTTTCAAAACGTTGGGCAATACGTTGATGAAGTATCTTACGATCATTAGGCGCTAGCGCTATCGACAACACCCGCCACGGAAAGGTTTCAGGCTGCTGTTCGGCCCACAGTTCGCTCATGGGTCGACCGCTGGCGTAAAACACTTCCAAAGCCCGCATTAATCGCTGGGGGTCATTAGGATGAATACGCGCCGCCGAAGCCGGGTCCACTTCAGCGAGTGCGCGATGCAAGCCCGCTAAGCCTTCGGCTTGTCGCTTCACTTCAAGCTGTTCACGAATAGCGGCATCCGCAGAAGGCAGGTTCGCGACACCTTCCACTAAGCGTTTAAAGTAAAGCATTGTGCCGCCTACCAGCAGCGGTACTTTCCCAGCCGCGCTGATTTGCCGCATCTCTTGCAGGGCGTCTTCACGAAAATCTGCCGCGGAGTAAGGGTCGGCAGGGTCGCGAATATCAATAAGCCGATGGGGTGCCCGCGCAAGCTCCTCAGCGCTGGGCTTAGCGCTGCCCACATCCATTCCCCGGTAGACCATGGCGGAATCCACGCTGATGAGCTCGTGACCTAACTGCTCGTGGAGCGCTATTGCCGCGTCGGTTTTTCCAGCGGCAGTAGGCCCCATCAAAAATATCGCCCAGGGGCGTGTATCAGCCATCTGTTTACCGCACTCCGTTTATTGTCTTCATCATTACTGGCCACGTAAAAAAAGTCGGTCGAGCGCTTGCATGCTCATTTGCGTCCAAGTAGGGCGACCGTGATTGCACTGATCGCTGCGCTCGGTGCGTTCCATATCGCGCAACAGGGCATTCATTTCATCGAGCGTTAAACGACGATTGGCACGCACGCTGCCATGGCACGCCATGGTAGACAGCAACTCATGAATACGCGCCTCTACCTGATGCGTACGGCCAAATCGAGCTAGCTCTTCGAGCATTTCACGCACCAGCGCTTCAGGGTCGGCCTGAGCCAGCAGAGCGGGCAGTTGGCGCACCAGCAGCGTCTCGGGGCCTGCCACATCCAACTCAACGCCTAGCTGAGCAATAGCGTCACGTTCGCTCTCTGCAGTAGCCACTTCGCTGCGACTCGCCGCCAGCGATACGGGCACTAACAGCGGCTGCGTATCGATCCCTTTAGCCGCCGCCAGTTGGTTTTTCATGCGTTCATATACGATCCGCTCATGAGCCGCATGCATATCGACCAACACCAACCCCTGGGCGTTTTGAGCCAGGATATACACGCCGTGCAGCTGGCCTAGTGCAAAACCTAACGGTGGTGCGGCGGTGGCATCATGCGCGGGCATAGCCAGCGGCGCTTCGCGCACTTCGTTAGCAGCCGGGCGCTGGTTGGGCGGGCTTGGTTGAGGCGTTAACAGCGTCTCTTCGTGATCAGGATGGAGCGCCTGATACCCCTGCATAAAACGGCGCACGCGCTCAGCGCCGGGGTGCCGCTCCGGCCCTTCCGATAACGGCATGCCCTGCTGTTGCCAGCGCGGCTCAGGCTGCTCTACCTCGGTAGACACTGTGGGCTCAACCACTTCATTGGCTTGAGTGTCTGACGCCGCCGGCTCCTCTTCGGCGGGCTTGGAGGCCGCTAGACAGTGGTGCAAGCTTGAATAGAGAAAGTCATGGACCATCCGGCCATCACGAAAGCGCACTTCATGCTTGGTGGGATGGACGTTAACGTCGACCACATCCGGGTCCAGCTCAAGATAGAGTACAAAAACCGGATGACGACCGTTATACAGCACGTCTCGGTAGGCCTGGCGCACCGCATGCGCCACTAAGCGGTCACGCACGACCCGGCCATTGACGAAGAAGTACTGCTGGTCAGCCTGGGAGCGAGAGTGGGTCGGCAGCCCCACCCAGCCGCTTAACCTAAGGCCACCCGCTTCGCGTTCAATATAACGCGCATGCTCAATAAAATTTTTACCCAGCAGGGAGGCAATACGGCGCTCGCGCGCAGTGGGCGTATTGCCCGGCGGCAGCTGGTGCACCACTTTTTGATTGTGCCTCAGTACCCAGGCAATGTCGTAGCGCGA
>JGI25130J35507_1000556_pt1 | contig 11891 bp, 14 predicted proteins | sample ETNvirnome_2_300_FD_35507 | JGI IMG/M metagenome (IMG submission 35507)
TGGCTCAGATTTTTATTGGAGGCCCCTTTCCATGGGCGCCAAGGGCCATAAACACCTACCTTTTTGGCGTCACTCAATACTGCGGCCCACCACGATAGTGTACCATGTTCGAACAAAATATTTTTGAACTTTCTGATAAAATTAAAATCTTCTCCAACGGTACGAGGAACCACGTGGGGATTAAACTGTGCAAGGCCTTCAACCAGTTCATTAAAATAGGTAACCGATTCTTCAATAGGAACTCGCTTTTCAGTGGGAGTATGGAGATGAAATTTAATAGCCTCTAATTCAGTCGAGGTGACGCGGCGCCAGTCAGGCATGTCAGTTACAATATGAAATTCATCGAATTCAAACTGTTTTATTGCCTCTACATAGTTTTCAACGCGGGGTTTTGAATAAAATTCGTTTTTCATAAAAAGGCGATCACCCGTTCTCATATGTAATACCAGAGCGTTGTCCTCTCGGGGCTTTGGCTGTGGGAACCATGACCGAATTGTCTCAATGTTGTTAATATAAAATCGATAATCTTCAAAATAACCAACAAGATGAATATGGTCATTAGATGGAGGGTTGTCGAATGTTTTTAGATAATTGTTTTCGGTCACCTGATATGTCGTCGGGGCACTGCGATACTGGGTGGGGTTGCCGATTGACATCCCCATTCGATCTAGGTCGTCGATGGCATAATAGTCTGCTGTAGGAGGAACAGCAACGACAGAACACCCCAGATGCTCTGCTAACTGTCGGGCGGCGGTGTACTGAAAAATGTTGTTTCCGAAGCCGTTTGTCAATTGTACCGTAACGAGCTTAGCCACTCTCAGGTTCCTCAAACACATAATTAAAAGCTTCTATATCTGCCGCGGAACGTTCAGCCACAATCTCTACTAACTCAGGGGTATAATGAGTCGAATAATGAAGTTTGGGTGGCCGTTCTTTACCCTCATGATAGCCGGCATGATTTAAGTGCGGGAGTTCTAGGGCCGGAAGGCCTATCTTTTCGCATGCGTGTGCAAAATCATGTTCAATGTTCTCAACTCGACCGATGAAATCCATGGCGATATTTCCATTACGATCGGTAAGATGTTCAACTTGGTTGCGCACGTGCCACTTATCATGTTGATAGCCGCGAATGGGCATATCGTATGCGGCACCAACCTGACGCACGAAGTCATCGAACGTTATTTCCCCGTCAAGACCTTTCCAGCCCCGATCGGCCCAACCGGTGCGTTGTCCGGTGCGCGTGAGCCAGCGCCAGTTACATACATATCGGTCCCACGGATTCCGAACAAAACAAAATTTAAATGCGCGATCCCATGCATAAGACCCCACTATGCTGCGCAGCAGCTCAGCTCTGGAAACCTTAAAGTCAAACATTGCGTGAAGCGGCAACGGCACTACTGAATTTTTTACAAAGCTCGTCTTTTCAGTAACGAGCCCATCTTCTTGATGTGGCTCAAAGGCCGCCATCATGCTGGTGCCGGCTGCCTTTGGTACGTGAACAAATACTGCTTTATACATTTTCTCTCCTCAAGAATAACAAATCGCCGGCAGCAGTTTGACTAGAGAACTGCTCGACTACACTATAGCCGCGTTCATTCATATAGTCCACCGTGGCGGCTCGTGTAAGCGACCCTTCATATGTCGTCTCCCCATATTCTATCCATATAAGCTTAATCTTGCGGATGTGTGCTCCCATACCCTCCAACACATTCTTCTCCGCGCCTTGAACGTCAATCCAGGCAAAATCTATCTCTTCAGGAGATCCTGGCTCATTCAGCCATGAATCAAACCGTTTTGTCGCAACCTCAATGGTGGTCGACTTGTTGAACTGATATCCTTTTTTGAGAGATGAGGAGCCCGAATTACTTAATTCCTCTTCATGGTATAAGCTTTCATCTATCCAGTCGTATTTGGCGGGGGGTGCGCCGGGGTCTGCAGGTTGATAACTTTGGTAAAAAGTTGCCACCCCTTCTGTGTCCGAGAGGGCTACTTCATATAGACGTACGCGCGAGTCCTTGACATATTTCTTAAAAACTTTAATGCTCCGGGGGTCGGGCTCAAAACAATGGAGTTCAACCCCGGGGAAACTTTCGAGGAATCGGAGTGAATCTTCACCAAAATGTGAGCCAATTTCGACGATCACCGGGTTTTCTTTTCCTATTATGCGCCGGAGGAGTTCAAACTTAGGCGCATAGTGCTTCATAATACTGCGCATCTATCCACGCACTTCATATAAAAGGAGATCTCCGTACAGAGCCTGGACAGTTTCTACCACCTCTTGGACGTCTGATATCAATACCTCATATCCACCATAGGCGAGGCCGACGGCNAATTCTAGTTGCTGAGATTCTTCNATCATTGTAGATCCNTCTTTGTANGTCACCGACTCAAACCANACGGTGATTTTTTCACTGTACTCACTTTTGTCGTGCTTTCCAAAGGCAACCGTTGGAGTGGTGTCTTTCGGATTATTCTTCATATAATCACGCAGCTGGAACGCTAGGTGCTTTTTGTTACTATCGTCCGTGGCGCGTGAAATATCAGCTGCCACATTAATGTCTGCGGCAAAGATGCCAAGGGCCCTGTTGTCTCGGGGGAAGCACGGGCCCCCGTAGCCGAAACCATAACGAGTGAGCTTTTTACCCACCCGACTGTCGGCGCCAATGGCATCTAAAACAACTTGAGGGGTTCCACCCGCTTTCTTAACAATGTCTCCGATCATATTTGTATAAGCAATCTTAGTTGTCAAGAAACAGTTAAGAGAAATTTTAGTTATTTCAGCCTCAGTGGGACTCATTCGACAGACACGAGGTTCATTGTCTGTCATCCGATCATATAACTCTTCTAATAGGTTGCCAACCATCGGGTTGGCTTCCCCAATCAATACCATATCTGGATTTTCTTGGTCGCGAATGATGGTACCTTGAGCGATGAACTCGGGATTGTAAGTCACAGTCCAATTGTACTCTTCGAGTCTTTCTCCCAATTCTGCACAATACCCGGGCATCGTCGTACAGTTCATCACCAAGTGTTTGGTTTCATTCTGCGCGCCGCGGTCAAGTAGGTTATCCACAAGCCCCTCAATCTGTGAATGGTCGTAGCGGCCATTTACCAGAGAGGGGGTTGCCACCACCACAAATAAGATGTTGGAGTGAGCAAGAGCTTTATCCAAATCAGTCGTGGCTTCAAAATTCTTGCTGCCAGCTAGGCGGTCGTTTACGCGAGCTTCAGAACTATTAAACGTTTTGTTGTTAATACTCTTAACATAAGCTTCATTAACATCGACGCCGACTACGCGGTAACCCGCGCGTTCGAGGCTCAAGCTAAAACAGAGCCCTAATTTCCCAATTCCTATAACACTAATATTATCCATTAATTAAATCTTCCATGTAAGTCATCAGCAGCTGAGCCCTTTTTGTCCAGGTGTGTTTCAGGTGGAAATCATCGTGCGCAGTTTGAATTATTCTTTCCGACTCTTCCCAGTTGTTTAGATAATAGTAAAACTTTTCTAGGAAGTCACTCAAGTCATCCTTGAACTCTACACAGTTTACACCATCTTGAAGATCATTTTTATACTCTTCTTTAATCTCGCTGCACAATAAGAGAGTCTTGGACATACCGATCTCGTAATAACGACCTGTTACTTCTTCAAACGGAGCCGGCGTTGCAAGCCACATTCTACATTGATGGATCTTGCGAGCATACTCATCATAGCTTGGGATTCTGGGTGCTGTAGAGTCGGATCCATTTAAAAAGGTTGATACATCTTTTTGTTCCTTCAGGAGCTCCTGGAGTCTAGATCGGATATTAACTGTCTTAAACGCGTCTTCTACATATAGCTTGTTATCATGTAGTGCGCCGCTAAATCCTACGTCGTACAGCTTTTCTTCTTTGCGGTCGTAGAAGACAGCAGGGTCACTTGCCTGTGGAAGCAACTTACACGGAATACCAGTTGCCTTTTCGTACTCTTCGATTAGCGGGACAGATGTCACAATTTGGCTGAACCCATTCGTTTTCAAGAAGTTCAATTTCTCTTCTAGGAAGTTCTGAGGCTTGAAGAGGTACCCAGATGATGGGATTCCCACCTTATCTAAGCCAAAATTCTTTGCGAAGGCTGCTTCCTTAAGGGCAAACCAGCCCATACCAAAATATATAACATCCGGCTTCTCTGGGCACTTTCTCAAGGGCTCCAGAATCGATGTCATATTCTCATCCTTGTAGAGATAACACTCGGCTAGTTTACTAAACTGATCGAACAGATAGTTGTAGTGAAGATAGGTCTTACTTTTTGGTGAGTGGACTGCGGGGTCGATATAAAGTACCTTCACATCACCACCCAAAGTGCTCAAATTCTTGAGGAAATTTGCTACGTACGTTCTCGCGCAAGGGCTCCGTATAATAGGACTCTTTTTTGCTTCGATCGTAATTCCCCTCGTTAACGTGTATCTGGGTGTTTTCTATTTCTAATTTATTACAAACTTTGTTTAAATCATCATTGAAATTTTCAAATCTCCCTATAAAGTCAAAGAGGTTTATACCGTCAAGATGAGTTAAATAATACTGATCGATCGCTTCACAATAGAGGCCCTCGTTCTTTATCGTGTCTCTGTCGCCTACGTAATTTTCTATAAAGTCAACAAATTGTACCGATGTTGAAAGGGAATATTTACCATTAAGCTGCCGATCATAATTATAGAGAGAGGTTAATAGATCATATTTATTTCTCACAAATGTAAACTTGTAGTAGTCGTCCCACTCATCTAGGACTTGCATAAAGTAATCTTTTTTCTCTGCGATCACTCTTCTTTTATCACTAAGGACTCTATCATTAAGGTTGTTATTTTCTAGCAGCTTCACGATAGAGGATCCACCGGTTTTAGCAATGTGAAAATATAGTACCTTTTTATCCATTGAAACCGTAAGGGGGGTCATCCAGTTCATCCCCAAACAATTCGGAGTCAAAAATCTATCAATCATCTTTGTTTTAAACGCGTTCATTACTAAAAGTCTTTTCTTCTGGTTTGCAAAAAATATAACACCTTCTGTTCCTTGGAAACCGTGAGAGGAGGCAAGAGCGTGTGCTCGCGCGCATCTTTCGTCACATATTTATTAAAAATAGATTCCATTAGTCTATAGCTTCTGCTGGTTTTTCCAAATGGACAATTGGACACTTCCTGTCCATGTCCTCGGCGCAATCCGGCGAGACAACCCTATACCCTAGCTCCTCAGCTGCAGCACAAAATTTATCCCTACCATAAAAATACCAGCGCCCCGAGACTTGAGATAATTCTCCATCGTCCTCAACAAAATCCTCCCAGTTAGTAAAGCCTGCCCGTAGCATCAACTTATTGCGCCCTTTCATGCCGGTTTCATCTCTAGGGTATTTACTATCATCGGCAATCATAATAAAGGCTGATGCGCCCTTTTTCATCTTTGGATAAAGATTGCGTAAATATTCCACGCTTCCCTCTAGAGAAATATGACAAAATACATCATAAGAATAGACCAAGTCCAGCGAATTATCTTCCACCTCACAGCAGGAAAAATCTGTTACATGCTTAAATTTGACTTTGGCCGCATTTTCGGACGACATCCGACTGTTTACGTTACTCCAAAAATTCAAATGGTCAGCCGGCAATACATCCATGCCTATAATCTCTTTGGCATCCTGCATGGGAAGTANCCAAAACCCCCCATTGGTCCCAATATCGAGGACGCGGGCTTCGGGCGTAATGTATGGAGTTATACAGTGACCCACAATTTTTTCTACGTAGGTTCCACGTTTCGCAAGTTCAGCGACTGCGGTCGACCAGCCCATCTTAGATGGATTCGATCCCCCAGGCCATAGTTCTTGAAAACTTTCTATCTCGCGCTTTAATTTATCGTTCAACATCTTTTACTCCTGGTGCGTAATCTTGAATATTCCTAAACATCCCTTGATCATAAAGGCCTTCTTCTACGGCTTTAAAGTTATGGATCTTCTCATTATAAATATATGAAAACAAAGTTATAATTTCATTATCTCCCCATCGATATTTATAGATTCCGCCTTCATCGTTGACGGCCGTAATCCATTTCTTCCACAGATCACTCTTAAACATGGCAGTTTTTAATACGTATGTATCACACCACTTGATGTAGTGATAAAGGCGGGCGGCCGCTGGTTCTTTTAGGAGAGTCTGCATAACCTTAGATTTGGGAACTATATTGTGTGTTTCAATAAAGCTCTTGGTAAAATCCCATAATCCGGTACGAGTATCGAGGTGGCCCTGATGAGGGTGACCATCTTTAAGACGCTGCCCCACAAAGTAAGCCCCGAAAGAAGTATCTTGCTCACTCAATGTTTGGACGGGATCATAGGGGAGAGGGCTTATATAGCCCGCTTCATCATCATGAATGAGGGCATAATCATAGAGATGCATATCACTATTTTCATAGCCACACAAGTTGCTCTTAAAGTGACACATGTGCAAATAGCCCTTGCGTGCCTTAGAAAAACGGGTACGTGGATACCACAGATCAGTCCTGCTATAAAACATTTCTTCTTCATTTAAGAAAGAAGGGGTTTCATAGGGAACCGATCGAAAAATAATATTTTGATCATTGTGAGATCGGAGGCGTTCTTGAGTATTTGAGTCGTCATAGATATCATCAAAATAGTATACATATACAGGATAGTCATATTTATGATTGAATTTCTCCCATAGATTTTTGAGGGAATGTTCTATGCATTGTTGTCTAGAAGAGATATAATTTATACAGGCTTTCATTCTTTTTGTGGTACATATCCTGTGTATGACATCTTAATAACTCCAACAATGTTTTTGTATCATCTTAGCCATTTCTACAGCTTGACGATCTTTTATCTCTCGGGTTAGACCATTATCTCCCTCGAACTCGCGATGGTGATAAATCATCGCCGCGGGATTAAATTGATATTGAAATCCTTGGTGCGCAATTCGCGCTATAAACTCTTGTCCGCAGCCGCCATATCCCTCAAAACGTTCCGAAAACATGCCGCAACCGAGCCAGTCGCGACGATACATACAGGCGTTATTTTCAACAATTCGCTCTGCAATAGGGTGGGGCTTATTGACTCCATATTTTAAAAGTGTGCGTTTCATTTTAGGGTGCAAAGAATCCTGGGGATCATAGGAGTTGCGATAGCCCCCAGTTAATACCTTTTCTTTTACGGCTTTTTTGTGAGCCTCTACAAACCCCGGTACGGGAAAACTATCGTCATCCAATATTACCACCACGGGTCGTGTAGTTTCAACAATTCCCATATTCCGAGCTTTGGCTAGACAGTATTTGTCGTGCTCAAAAGTGTCGATCCATTTAATTGAAAAGGGAGCCGAGTAGTCAGCGAGCATCTCTTTGGTATCATCAGTAGAACCATCAATCGCGACGATGACTTCAAAATCCAAATCTGTTTGTGCTTTAAAAGAATCTAAATTTAGACGTAACACGAAGCTTCGGTTATAGGTGGTTATAACAACAGACAAAGACACTAGAGATACCTCTGAACAAAAGGCGCTGCATGCTGCAGGGCCAGTCTTTGTTCAATTGTAACAGCATAATAATCAGATTTTAAGTGATAGATACAAGATGTAGCATCGGGAAAAACCGCAGATACCACCTGTTCTGGTAGATGTTGTACCCTGCACTCTTCTTCCAAAATAGTTTTGGAAAGAGCTGGGCTTTCACAGTGTTTAAGATCAGTTGTCTCTTGTAAAAGAGTAATATTGGAGATCCATTTGTGTAAAAAGATCTTGGATGTTTCCACATTAATAGCACCAAAAAAAGATCCAATATGCTTAGAAAAACCTTCTCGCGCTCGGGAACATGCAACAATATCTGTCTCAGAGTCAATCAAGTGATCAAAACTTGCGACAAAAAGACAGTCCGAGTCAATCATTAGCGTGGGGCGCGCCGTTTCTTCCAAAGAATTTAATAAATATTTAGTTTTAGAATAAGTGTTATTTTTCCAACCCTCATCGTGGATTGCTCCAGAATAATAATTTTGGCCNGTCGCGACTACTAAAACTTTTGGGAAATATTCAAGGTATGNCCGGGTTGTCGCAGTTAACCCGGTATCATAAACAATGATATTTTCTACATTATTTAAATCTACATTTTCAAACAATGAGTTAATGAATAATTTTCCAAAAGGCGCATAGTCCTCATTCAATACTGTAAGAATATTATATTTCATCTTAGTATCTTCTCTAATTTTTCGCATGCGGCGTCTCGCATCAATCGCACCTCTTCAATTAATGCGTCGCCGTTTAAATGAAACCAATCTTCATGAGCAACGCCAATAACCTCCTTCTGGGATAAAAACTTACAGTTTAGCATCTTGGCTTCTACGGCTACGCGTGGTGTGGGTTCTGGATGGCCAGTTTGAAAAACTAGCCCTGTATAACCGGCCAAGATCTTTAGAAACTCATGATGAGTAGGAGCACTGATAAGATCATAGGGGAGGCCTGCGCGTTCACAAAAGTTGGCGGTTTGGGCCGTCTTCTTAATTAAGTTGGTCGATTGAATGACTGCGAAGCGGGGCTTTTTAGGTGTTGTATTGAGGCTCTTTATCAAATCTAGATCTTCGTCATTCCACATACTACAGTTTAGGTTGTCAATATTGGACAACCCCAAATTGTCATCGAAAATACGGCGGTGCATTTTACTCAGGCACACCACCTTGAGAGCATTCTTATAAAAAGTAAAATTACACTTATGAGTATTGTCAGGCGCTAAAAAGTTTGGATATTCAATAGGGTTACGATTTTTGAGAAACTTGTAATCATGTTCATAAATGAGATACCTACAGTGTTTTGCTAACAATGCTTTACAGACATTTTTCAACGCCACAAAATTACTAATAAACCAAGTTTTATCGGTATTGGCCAAGACCATTTCCGGAGTTAAGTTGTAGGTGTTAATTTTGCTATGAAGAAGTCCTCGCGACGAAAAGTATTGTGCCACCACATCATCATGAAGTTCTGCGCCGCCTAAATGTTGGTGCGCAAAAAAGTCCTGTAAAAATATTACCTGCACTGAGAATTCCCTCCTCGGTGTTTAAAGTTCAGATACTTCGTTGATTTTTTTGAGCCATTCGGCCACTTCTTCATCTTGTTCCTCTTGGACAAAAGAGACAAATTTCTCATATAAAGCGTCAGCTGGAAAATCGGCGGCAATCGTCTTCTGAAGCAGCTTAGCTCTTTGTCGATAATGCTTCTGTTTGTCGACGGCCTCACGGAGTGCTCGTTTATAGGAAGTCTCGCGGGCATATGCCCACATCGCGTCTTTCTCAATAACGCCTTCCCATACGGCTGCTGGTTGAACTGGACCCATCGTATAATCTACAGGGATCACGTGAGGGACTGCCTTTCCCTTCTTGTTCGCACGACAGATGAAATCAAGTTGTCCACCCCACGTAACAGTAATTAGAGGAAGGCCTTCTTGGGCAGCTTCAAACAGAGGGAGGCCAAAACCTTCACCATGGGCGATGTTTATTAGAGCATGCATGCTGGGGTGAGCATAAAGCCACTTCAGCTGACCCGGAGTAAGTTCGCCATGAAGGAGATATATTTTACATTTCCGGTCTTCTACACCCCAAGAGGCCTGTTCTGTCAACAAGGCCTTTAATCGTCGAGTTGTGGCTTCGCGATCCATTGCTGAGTCAGCGGCGAGATTGGTTTTAAGTATCAATCCCGCGTCTTCGTCATCCTTAAATTCTTCAACGAACCATCTTATGGTATTATCTAGATTTTTGCGGGGGCCCCACTGTGAGACTACTAAAAAGTTTTTAGTTGTACTAAACTCAACATCTAAAGCTTCCACTGTATGATCTAGGGTGGGATAGCCCACGACTTCTACTGGGACATTGAGTCCCCAATTGGTAATCTGTTCTCCGGTTTGTTGATTGGTGACATCATATTTGGTATTCAAAAATACGTTTTTAGAGTGCTCGGAGATAGTAATAATTTTATCTACCATATGGTTTGATTTTTCAAGCCACTGGCCCGAGACCTTCGTGGTCTCAATGCCGGCAGTGTAACCGATATTGACGGGAGCCATCTTTTCAAATTCTAAAGGAATCGTCACCTGTAACGAAATATCTATAGGAATAGACCCCTTGTGCTGTTCTAGCTGAGCTGCAGTTTTTTGAAGCAGAGAATGAAGCCAGTCGACTTCCTCCGTTTTATGTGCGACATGTCCTGTATGCCCCCAAGGAATATTAATGAGATATATATCAAATAGGTCTTCGCGCGAACGTAAAGCTCGGAGGGCAAAACGTGTTTGTTCTCCATAGCCTGATCGGGACATTGCTGGTCCCTTCACTAAAATCTTCTTTAACATTAAAAGGCCCTCATTTCATATGAACGATAACCTGTTCGTGTATCCCACGAACCGTGAGTTTCATATACATGTTGGAACAGGTCGTCCCACCGTTGAGCATACTTGTCGAACCCAAATTGCTTGTCCACCCACTTAATCGCCTTGGTGCCCAGCTTCTTCCGAGCGGCCGGTGTCATCTCGTACATCTTGGTCATGCCGGCAAGGAAATCCTCCTTGCTAATTCGATCCTCATAAATATAGGGCACCTCTTGCGATCCTATAATGGCTTTAGAAGATGGTTCGATTCCTACACCAAACTCCATTTTGCCATCGGTAATCTGGTCCTGTAACCCACCAGTAAGTGTCGCAATGACTGGCGTCCCGCATGATAGAGACTCCAGAGCGGATAACCCAAATCCTTCGGCGTCCGAAATATTAATGGTAAGGTCGGCCATATTATAAGCCAGCGCCAAGTCCCCCAATGACACCTTCTCTTGTGAAAAGAGAACTTCGCCGTTTATTAATCCTAATTCATGAATAATGGCCTCCAAGTCCTGACCATGAACATCTTTAACATCAGTATGCATAATCAGGGTAGCTTTGTCGTGGCCGATTTTATCTAGAAATTCTTTAAACCACCAGATGATGGTGCCCGACTGCTTGCGTCGTGCGTTACGACTATTAAAGAAGCATAGGAATTTCCCGTCGAGGCCCCTCTGGGCTTTGTGTCCTTTTATCTCCTCTAATGCCATAGGCTTGAAAAAATCAGGATCAACTGCGTGGGGGATATAACTGCTTTCGACTTCGGGGGTAACTGTTTGGACTATGTCATGGGTTAGCTTGGAGATGCAGGCTACGTGATCATTAGAAATATAGTATGGCCGATTAAAAGTGGGATAAGGATAGTTGTCCCACACATGATAATAAACCATAGGAACGTGCTGACGGATTTCATTTTCGATTTGCCACAGCCACCCGTAAAAACGAGGGTCGGTCATAAACCAAAGAATGTCCGGCTTTTGTTGATGGATCATGGCGCGCACCATATCAGCGGTACCGTATCCGTCGACGGGCCAGATCACCCAATCATGCCCCCATTCTTCGGTATGCTGGGGCTGATGTTCCTGGTGTTTGATCGCACCTCCAAAAGAGACAAACCTATACTTACCAGTCTTTAGCATTGCCTCGATCATGTATTTTGTTTGCGTTCCGACTCCCGACGGCGAGAGTGGGTGATCGCTGATCGTGAAGATCTTTATTTTTTCAGACATATTAGTTCCTTAGGGACAGTGTTCAGTATTAAGTAATTTGCAAGGATAGGGTTTATGGCAGTGCAGCCTATTCTTAATAGTAAATCTTTTAGTGATATTATAAATTGCTTGATAGAGAAGTTTAAGGGCATTCTCAGTTTTCTTGGGGCCGCTCGTTACTCTAAATATCTCGACGCGACTCTTTTTGGCCGTTCTTTTTAGCAACGCAAAGTGAGTTTCCACGCTGGCTGGGTCGATTTTATGCTTCTGACAGAAGAAGTGTTTGTATAGTGTGAGCTG
>JGI25130J35507_1000557_pt1 | contig 11884 bp, 13 predicted proteins | sample ETNvirnome_2_300_FD_35507 | JGI IMG/M metagenome (IMG submission 35507)
GCAAATGTGGATTCGCCCGCATCACGGCTAGTGGATTTTGCCATGATGGGTGCGGCAATGGCGCAATGTATGGATGGTATTAATTGCCCTCGGGTCGCGCTATTGAATGTTGGCGCGGAAGCGACCAAGGGCAGTGCGACGGTGCGAGAGGCTGACCGGCTGCTGCGTGAGCGCGCTACCACATTAAGTTTTGCTTATCAGGGGTATGCCGAAGGTGGTGACATCTTCCAGGGCGATATTGATGTCATGGTCTGCGATGGCTTTGTTGGTAACGTGGTGCTCAAGGCGAGCGAAGGTTTGACCCGTATGCTGGTGGAGCGTGTGCAGATGGCGTTTGAGTCACGCNTATGCGGGCGCTTAGCAAGTTTACTGGCCAAACCTGTGCTGAAGCGGCTAAAGCAGGAGCTTGACCCCGTTCGTTATAATGGCGCAAGCCTACTTGGGTTAAAACGTATTGTGGTGAAAAGCCATGGTGGCGCCCGTGCAGATGGGTTCTACTATGCTATTCAGCGAGCGCTGCAGGAAGTAGAACATGACTTGCCTACTCAGCTTGCCAAACACTGGGCTTAGCTCAGTGGGCAGATGAGTGGGTTACAGCAATGCGTTGCACGACTTTTGCGGGTTATCGGCGGCAGTAGGATGTGCCAACAGCCGTTTTATAACGGGGCCGATAGCCACGCCTATCGCTCAACTGAGCAAATGCCTACAAGAGCAAAGGTGAACGACATGTCTCAACCCCTTGCCCTCATTTTTCCCGGGCAAGGCTCTCAGCAGCTTGGAATGCTGCGAGAGCTAGCCGAGCGTTACAGTGTGGTGGGAACGACATTTGAGGAAGCGTCTGACGCGCTGGGCTACGATTTATGGNAAGTAGTCCAAGAAGGGCCGGAAGAAGCGTTGAATTCCACGGCTTGCACGCAGCCTGCGCTGCTGACATCAAGCGTTGCCATCTGGCGCGTCTGGCAGGAGCTGGAAGGCCCTCGCCCCAGCGTGATGGCGGGCCATAGCCTGGGTGAGTATAGCGCTATGGTCTGTGCGGGCGTGATGGGCTTTGCAGAGGGTGTCCAACTGGTGCGCCTGCGCGGAGAGGCAATGCAAGAAGCTGTACCTGCTGGTGAAGGCGGAATGGCCGCCATTCTTGGGCTTGATGACAGCGCGGTGGAAGCCGCTTGCACAAGCGCTGCCCAGGGCGATGTCGTTTCTGCAGTTAACTATAACTCCCCGGGTCAGGTCGTCATTGCTGGTAGCAAAGCAGCCGTTGAGCGTGCCATTGCTGCTTGCCAAGAAGCGGGCGCTAAGCGCGCACTTGCCCTCCCTGTGTCTGTTCCTTCTCACTGCGCGCTGATGCGACCTGCTGCTGAGCGTCTTGCCGAAGCGATGCAGGCGATTGAGCTACGTGCCCCTCGCTATACTGTTATTCAGAACGTCGATGCCCAGGCGCATGCAGATGTTGATACGCTGCGCACTCGTTTAATTGAGCAGCTCTACCAGCCAGTACGTTGGTCCTCCTGCGTTGAAGCAATGTCTGAGCAAGGTGCTAATGTCTTCATTGAGTGTGGCCCAGGCAAAGTGCTGACAGGTCTTAATAAACGTATTGTGCGCGGTGCCAAGGGGCTAGCGGTGAATGACCCCGATAGCTTGGATGCAGCGCTTGAGCTTGCGCGAGAAACATTAGCAGGTAGTGCGTGATAAACGGCTATTTTCAGCTACCCTTGCTTAGTTCAGTGGAAGGAAACGTGTTATGACGCAAGAAAAACGAGTTGCCTTGGTGACCGGTGCGAGCCGCGGCATTGGTCGCGCTATCGCCCATGAACTGGGCCGCCAAGGGCGTATTGTCATCGGCACAGCGACCAGCAAATCTGGCGCAGAAAAAATCGATGCCGACCTGAAAGCTAACGGGGTTGAAGGCGCTGGTATGTGCCTGAACGTGACGGACCAAGCGAGCATCGATGAGGTCCTGAAAACCATTGGCGAGCGTTTTGGTGCCCCGACTATTTTGGTTAACAATGCGGGTATCACTCGTGATAACCTCCTGATGCGGATGAAAGAGGAGGAGTGGGATTCCGTCATGGATACCAACCTCAAATCTGTATATCGCGTCAGCAAAGCGTGTCTTCGTGGCATGACCAAGGCGCGTTTCGGGCGGATTGTATCGATCAGCTCTGTAGTGGCAACCATGGGCAACCTGGGCCAAACTAACTACGCTGCTGCTAAGGCAGGTATGGAAGGCTTTAGCCGGGCGTTGGCGCGAGAGGTTGCTTCCCGTGCCATTACCGTAAACGCCGTTGCGCCTGGTTTTATCGCCACCGACATGACCGAAGCGCTGCCTGAAGCCCAGCATGAAATGCTGCTAAGGCAGATTCCGCTGGCACGCTTAGGTGGGCCGGAAGAGATCGCCGCAGCGGTTGGCTTTTTAACCAGCGATGCCGCAGGCTATATCACTGGTGAAACGCTGCACGTGAACGGCGGTATGAATATGCGTTGATGGCCTTAGGCTTGGCGGTTGCGTCAACTTAAGGGCGTCTATAAACTACCCCGCAGCTTTTGGCTTGCGGTTTCCAAATAGCTGGTTATCTCTAACAGCTAATGTGAACGACTGGAGTACGTTGATGAGTACTATTGAAGAGCGCGTTAAGAAAGTTGTGGCAGAGCGCCTGAACGTTAAAGAAGAAGACATCCAGAATAGCTCTTCTTTCACTGAAGACTTGGGTGCCGACTCTCTGGACACCGTTGAACTGGTGATGGCTTTGGAAGAGGAGTTCGATACTGAAATTCCTGACGAAGAAGCTGAAAAAATCACCACGGTTCAAGAAGCCATCGACTACGTAAACGCCCACCAGTAAGGGCGCGGTCGATGCTGTGAACCAGGGTGGGGTGCTCACCCATCCGTCTTAAAAAAGCCGTCCTGATATGGGGCGGCTTTTTTGCTTTACGCTCACAATGAATATAACGTTCAATCTCCGTTATACTAGTCACCAAACTTCTGCAGCAAATGACCCAGATGGGTCGTGTCACCATGGATGCCTGGAGGAAACTGATGGCGCGAAGAAGGGTAGTGGTAACTGGGTTAGGCCTGGTGACCCCAGTGGGCAATAGTGTCAATGAGTCGTGGGCGAACATTGTCGCCGGTAAAAGCGGCATAGCGCCTATTGAGCACTTTGATACCAGTGGCTTCAATACGCGGTTTGGCGGTTCGGTAAAGAATTTTGATATCAGCCCTTACCTGAACCCCAAAGACGCTCGCAAAATGGATCTGTTCATTCAGTACGGCATGGCTGCCGGTGCTCAGGCGGTACAGGATTCAGGGATAGAGTGCACAGAGGAGAATGCTGAGCGAATCGGCGTGGCGATTGGCTCTGGAATTGGCGGGCTGCCAATGATTGAGCATAACCATAATGCGCTCAATAAAGGCGGTGCACGTCGGGTATCACCATTTTTTGTGCCTGGTTCTATTATCAATATGATTTCCGGCAACATGGCGATCCAGCACGGCTTTAAAGGGCCGAATATTGCGATTACCACGGCTTGCACCACCGGTACCCATAATATTGGCTACAGCGCGCGCACCATCGCCTACGGCGATGCGGATGTCATGATTTGTGGCGGCGCAGAAATGGCCACCACACCATTAGGTTTGGGTGGCTTCTCTGCCGCGCGCGCGCTCTCAACGCGCAACGAGACCCGCAAGCAGCGAGCCGTCCTTGGGATGCCGACCGCGATGGCTTTGTGTTGTCTGATGGTGCAGGGGTGCTAGTGCTAGAAGAGTACGAGCATGCGAAAGCCCGTGGCGCCACTATCTACGCGGAGCTGGCTGGCTTTGGTATGAGTGATGACGCCTACCATATGACCGCTCCGCCCGAGGATGGTCGCGGTGCCGCACTCTCCATGCGCAATGCGATTAAAGATGCCGCTATTGATCCGGCAGACGTGCAGTATATCAACGCCCATGGCACATCAACTGCTGCCGGCGATTTGGCTGAAAGTCGCGCTATTGAAAAAGTGTTGGGCAGTGCGGCCCAGCAGGTGGCCGTTAGCTCAACCAAGTCGATGATTGGCCACCTATTGGGTGCCGCCGGTGCGGTAGAGGCGGTATTCAGCATTCTAGCAATCCGTGACCAGGTCGCCCCGCCCACCATCAACCTGGATAACCCCCAGGAGGGCTGCAACCTCGACTACGTACCCCATACCGCGCGGGATATGCGTATTGATATCGCGCTCTCCAACTCGTTCGGGTTTGGTGGCACTAACGGCTCCCTGCTGTTCAAAAAGGTATAACTTTTTATGCCCATGCCCCAGGTGCCATTTGATGACCGCGGGCTAGCGTATGGCGACGGTGTATTTGAAACAGTGCTGCTGCGCGATGGGGTACCCGTACTTTGGGATTATCACCTCGCGCGCTTGGAACAGGGCTGTCGGCGCTTGAATATCCCGTTGCCTACCTCTCAACAGCTGGCGCAGGTGTGGCAGTCGCCCCCTGCGGCAGCGCTGGAAGTACTTAAATTAATATTGACACGCGGAAGCGGTGGCCGAGGCTACGCGCTGCCTGATCCTCCTGAGCCCAGGCTGATCTTTCGGCGAACGCCTTTTGTTACCAACGGGCAGCGGTGGCAACACGGTGTCTGCGTACGTTTGTGCCATCTTCGTTTAGGGCATCAACCGCTGCTTGCGGGCATCAAACACCTTAACCGTTTGGAGAATGTGCTAGCTCGCCAGGAGTGGCAAGAGAGCCATATTGCCGAAGGCCTGTTAGCGGACCAATCAGGCGAAATGGTGGAAGCAACCAGTATGAACCTCTTCTGGTCAACGGAAGGGCGTCTTTTGACCCCTCGGGTAAACCGCTGCGGCGTGGCAGGTACTCTGCGCGCTGCGCTATTGGCTAACGGCGTTATTGAAGAAGAGGGGCTGACAGTCTCGGAACTACCACAGGTTGAGCGCCTTTGGGTAGGTAATTCGGTACAGGGCGTGTGGCCTGTGTGTGAATTGCTTGATACGCAGGGCGGCCTGATCGCGACTTGGCCTGTGTTAGCAGGGCCAGACCCACTGCAGGGTGAGGCTCACCGCCTGCTGGGCTATCCCAGTGTGTTTCCCGCATCAGAATCCAAATAAATAGATTGAGGTGTCAACGTGAAACGGTTACTTACCGTCTTTGGAATATTGGTTGTGCTGGCCGTTGCCGCTGCGCTCGGCGGTTATGCTTATTGGCAGCAGCGTCTAGCGGCGCCAATTGCGGTAGAGGAACCCACCCTATATCAAGTGCCTGCCGGAGCTGGTTTTAATCAAGTCATTCGCGATTTAGAGGCGCAAGGAGTGCTTGAGGATGCCTGGGCATTTAAGCTACTGGCGCGGATAGACCCAGAGCAGGTGCCAAGTCTACGGGTTGGCGAGTACCGCCTCACACCGGGGATGAGTGGGCGAGAGGTGATGGCCCTGNTGGGCAGTAATAACGTGGTGACTTATTCGCTGACCGTGCCTGAAGGATGGACCTTTCGCCAAATGCGTGCGCTGCTAAATAGTGCGCCGAAGCTTGAACACCGTACGGCAGACATGAGTGACGAAGAAGTCATGACGCTGCTGGACCGTGAGGGCACCTTTCCTGAAGGTTGGTTCTTCCCCGATACCTACCGCTATCATCTGGGCATGAGCGATGTCGATATTTTGAGCCAAGCGTTAAATCGGATGGAGCGCATTTTGGAGCAAGTGTGGGCGGAACGGGATGACGATTTAACCATTGAAACGCCCTATGAAGCGCTAATTATGGCATCGCTGATTGAGCGGGAAACCGGGGCGCCTGAAGAGCGCAGAGAGATTGCTGGGGTATTTAAGCGCCGGATGGAGCGTGGCATGCGTCTGCAAACAGACCCCACGGTAATATACGGCATGGGCGAGCGCTATGATGGCCGCATCACACGGGCAGACCTNCGTGAAGCCACCCCTTACAATACTTATGTGATTGACGGCATGCCGCCGACGCCGATTGCCATGCCAGGGCGAGCCTCATTGGAGGCGGCGGTGAAGCCGCTACCCGGCGAAACGCTCTATTTTGTGTCCCGAGGTGACGGCACGCATCACTTCTCGCGCACATTACGCGAGCATAACAATGCCGTGAATCGCTATATTCGAAACCGTTAATAAATAGCTAAACACTGAACATGTCGATGGCGTATCTATTGAGTAAGGGGCAGCAATGAGCAAACGCGGACGCTTCATCACCCTAGAAGGCGGTGAGGGAGTCGGTAAGTCTACCAATATGGCGTTTGTCGAAGCATGGCTAACGGCCCAGGGAATGGAAGTGGTNCGAACCCGTGANCCGGGNGGNACCCCCCGCGCAGAAGCAATTCGTGAGCTGCTGCTTGACCCTGCCCCCCAAGAGCCGCTGAGCGTTGATGCCGAGCTGTTACTGGTCTTTGCGGCCCGTGCACAGCATCTAGCGGAAAAAATCCTGCCAGCGTTGGCACGAGGTGCCTGGGTAGTATGTGACCGTTTTACCGATGCCACCTTTGCCTATCANGGCGGCGGGCGCGGGATCAACCCCGCACGCATTGCGCAGTTAGAGCAATTTGTACAGCAAGGCCTTGCCCCNGATCTCACTCTGCTGCTGGATATGNCGCCCGAAGCTGCCAAAGAGCGGTTAGANGGCCGCCTACGCGANNTAAATACCCAGCGTGACCGGTTTGAGCAAGAGCAGNCGGNTTTCTTTATGGCGGTACGCCGAGCTTATTTGGATCGCGCGGCCGCTTCGCCTGAGCGCTNTGCGGTGATTGATGCAGCTCAGCCGCTAGAGNTGGTTCAAGCGGCGCTAAGCCACGTATTGGAAGAACGGGTTGCCCAATGGCAATAACTGGCGTATTGCCCTGGCATCAGGCCACTTGGCAGCAGCTGGTGCGCCTTGCCAACAGCGGGCGCATGCCCCATGCCTTGCTGATTAGCGGTGCCCACGGGGTTGGCAAGCAGCAGTTGGCAGAAGCGTTGATCGCTAGAACGCTATGTGCCCAGCCCGGCGAGCAGGCTTGCGGGCAGTGTCACAGCTGCGCCATGTTGGCCTCTGGCTATCACCCTGATCTACTGCGGGTGTCGCCAGAAGAGGGCAAGCGCCAAATCCGCATTGACCCCGTTCGCGAAGTGAATCGGTTTGTCTCGCAAACGGCGCAGCAGGGTGGCTACCGAGTGATTGTGATCTCACCTGCTGAAGCCATGAATATTGCCGCCGCCAACGCGCTGTTGAAAAGCCTGGAAGAACCCGGCGATAAAACGTTATTTATCCTACTTTCAGATGTGCCCTCCCGCACGCTGCCAACGATTCGTTCGCGCTGTCAGCAGTGGCCCCTAGCAAGCGTGCCCTTTGATGACTGTAAAGGGTGGCTGACCCAGCAGTTGGGTGGCGATGAAGCTCACTTCTGGTGGCAAGTATCAGGCGGCCTTCCCCTGTTAGCGGTTGAGCTGGCCGCTCCCGATGAACGGGCGCTGCGCCACCAGATTCACGACTGTTTCGAACAGTTAGTGCGCGGGGCAGAGCCTGTTTCAGAGGCGGCGAGGCTGGATCGCCAAGCGATTGATGCGATCTTATGGTACGGTATTGCTTGGCTTGAAGACTTGATTCGTCTGGGACTATCGGGCGAGCAGAGCGTGCTACACAATCCTGATTTAACGCCGCTTTATCGCCAGGCGGTGAAAAATGGCCGCGTACAGGACTGGTTCCGGCTATTAGATTACGCCAGAGAGCAGCGCCGCTTGCTGGCCGTTGGAGCAAACCCGAATCCACAGCTGGTGCTTGAAGCTTGGCTGGTGCGCTGGTCTGCGCTGCTGCGCTCCTGACAATCTAATGCAATGAGGTAGTGATGGCTGCTCAAAAAGCACTCTCTTTAACGATACCCGACGTGCCCACGCTGCTATCTGCCTATATGCCGTTTTTGGATCGAGGCGGTATTTTTGTGCCTACCAAAACATTGTATAGCCTCGGGCAACCCGTTGTACTGCTGCTAACGCTGCCAGGGGAGAGCGAGCGACTCTCCGTCACCGGTCAGGTGATTTGGATCTCGCCAGAAGGTGTTAGTGGCCGAAGACTGCCAGGCATTGGCGTGCACTTTAGTCAGCAAGATTACTCTGTGCGTGACCGTATCGAGACCCTGTTAGCCGGGCAGCTTGATAAAGCGCCTCCCTCGTTTACGCTCTAAGCTAGCTACCTCCTATTTACTTCCAAAGAGCACTGCATGTTTGTCGATTCTCACTGTCATCTAGACCGTTTATCAGAGCATACACATGGCGGCGATGTGGCCGCCACGTTGGATGCTGCCCGTGCTGCCAACGTTAGCCAGTTTTTAGCCATCTCTACGACGTTAGAAGAGCTGCCGGGCTTGGCCGCCATTGCTAGAGCACATCACGATGTGGCTATTTCCGCGGGCCTTCACCCGCTCCACCAAGAGCCAAATGAGCCGACAGTGGACGATATCGTAGAGGCTGCTGAACAGTATGGGGCGGTAGCGATTGGTGAGACAGGGCTGGATTATCACTACCAGGAGAGCGTGTCTGTCAGCGTTCAGCATGAGCGATTCAAGCGGCATCTCATCGCTGCGAATGAGCTAGAGTTGCCGGTCATCATTCATACCCGCGAGGCCAAAGAGGATACGCTGGCGCTGCTGCGTGAATACAGCAATCCTCAGGTGGGCGGCGTCATCCACTGCTTTACTGAAGACCTGGACATGGCGCGGGAGGCGGTTCGGCTTGGATTCTATATTTCTCTTTCCGGCATTATTACGTTTCGTAATGCGGCATCGCTCAGAACACTGGCGCGTCAGCTTCCGCTGGATCGGCTGTTAATTGAAACCGACAGCCCTTATTTGGCCCCTGTCCCTTATCGCGGTAAGCCCAATGAGCCTGCCTGGGTCGTTGAAGTCGCGGAGTGTATTGCGCGTGAACGAGGCATCAGCGTGGATGAAGTTGCCATGCAAACGACCGTTAATTTTTACCATCTGTTCCGCGCTGCGGCACCAGACGCGCCTGCCCATGTCAAAGAGGCCTTGGCACAGTCTGGGCTTGTGGTGTAACACGCGGTGACAACCACTGGAGGTCGGTGATGAGTATTGATCGACTATTGCAGCAGTCAGAAGGCTCAGCATCTATTCCCCCTGTTGATACCTGGCAGCCCGCGCTATCAGGAGAAATGGATATCCTGATTCAGGAGGATGGCTCCTGGCTGCATGAAGGGCAGCCGTTTGCTCGTCCTGCGATTGCCAAGCTGCTCTCCAGCCTGCTGCGTCTGGATGCCGATGGATACTGCCTGGTCACTCCCGTGGAGCGCTGGCGCATTGCCGTAGTGGACCGCCCCTTTGTCGTGGTCGAAGCGGATTTCCACGATGATGCCTGGTGGCTAAAGACTCAATTTGACGATGTAGTACGTCTGGATGCCGAGCACCCCATGAGGTTGACTGCTTCTCCCAGCGGCGAGATGGCGCCCGAATGTGCTATCCGGTTCGGTTTAGCGGCTCGACTGCACCGCAACGTGTTCTATCGCTTGGTAGAGCAGGCGCGCGTGCAAGAAAATTCGTCAGGCCAGAGCGAGTGTCAGCTCTATAGTGCGGGAAGCTGGCACCTGCTTGGCCAGTGGAGCGATAGCGTGCCAAGTGAGGCGCCGTGAAGTTAACCGCCGAGCAGCAAGCTGTTGTTCACCATAGGGAAGGGCATGCGCGTGTAGCCGCCGTGGCGGGCGCAGGTAAAACCACGACCATGGCTGCCCGAGTGCTTCACCTGTTAGGCAGTGGCGTTTCTCCCAAGCGAATGCTGGTGCTGATGTTTAACCGCTCAGCGAAAGATGACTTCCAGCGTCGCCTAGCCAGCATGGCCCCAGCAGGCCAGCCGTTGCCCGACGTTCGTACTTTTCACTCCCTAGGCCACCGGCTGACCCAAAGCCTGTGCCGCTGGGGGGCGCTCGCCCCCAGGCGGCTACTCTCTGCTGAATGGCAAATGGAGCGCTTGCTTCGTCAAGCTAGCCTGAATGTGCTTGCCGGCCAGGTAGATCGTCGCGACGCTGCGCTGGAAGGTGATCGGCTAGAGGCGTTGGCACATTTTTGTGGCCTAGTGAAGGCTGAAATGCTGCCTGCGGCGACGCTTTATGAGCGCCTTAATTACGATCCGGATACCGACTATTTTCCTACGGCCTTCGAAGAAGCCGAGCGTCTGCTGCACGCTGAAGGCGTCATGACCTATGCGGACCTACTCTACCGCCCGCTGCAGGCCCTGGAAGCGGACGCAACGCTCCGCAAGCGGGTCGAAGGTTTCTTGGATCATGTGATTGTTGATGAGTACCAGGATATCAATACGGTTCAGCAGCGGCTGCTGGCCGTGCTTGCTGGGCCGAGTGCGAATGTGATGGCTGTGGGCGATGCTAACCAATGTATTTATGAGTGGCGCGGTGCTCGTCCAGACACGATGCTGGAGAACTTTACCGCCACCTTCGGCAAAGCCACCGACTATCCGCTCTCCATGACCTTTCGCCACGGGCATGCCTTGGCGCTGACGGCTAACCACGCCATCATGGCCAATCAGCGTCGGCCCGATCAGCTCTGCTTGGCCGAAGCAGGTAATCCCGATACTCGCGTAACCGTAGGTCAAGGAAGCCGACTGTTACTGGATGCCTTGATGCACTGGCAGGCCCAGGGGAGGGCGCTCAGTGATGCTAGCCTGCTAGTGCGAAGCTGGGCACTCTCGGTGCCTTTCCAGCTTGCCTTGCTGCAGGCGGGTATCCCCTTTCGTCTGCTGCGAGAAGATCGCTTCGTGTTCCGCTTGCCCCTGGTGCAGGCGTTGGCAGGTTATCTGAAACTCTCCAGGCGTCCAGAACTGCTTCACGACCCAGAGCAGTTGCTGCTGCTGTTATCTCAGCCAACCCCCTTTGTTGCCCGTGAACGCCTGCAGCGTCTGGCTTACCAGTTAGCGACAACCCAGCAGTGGCCGGAGCGGCACGAGCCCGTTCTGGCAGCGCTAAAACCGTTACAGCGGCGCACGCTAAAAAAACGCTGGGAGCTACTGTGTGAGCTGCCCAAACTTAACGCATGGCCCCCGGCCAAATTGCTCGGCCATGTGGTAGAGGCGATTGACGCTGAAAAAACGCTGAAACGTGCCGCCGCTAGACGCGATAAAGGAGAGGAGGATGTGCGTTTGCTCGACGTGCTGATTGAGCAGGCTGAGAGCGTACAAGATCCAGACGCCTTCATTGAGCTACTTGAACGTCCGGTGGAGAATCAGGCTGGCGGCGTGCTGGTCAGTACCGTGCACGGTGCCAAGGGCCTCGAGTGGCCGCTAGTGGCCGTTGCAGGCGTTAATGAAGAAGACTTTCCCCACTATAGCCGCGATAACCCGCTGAATGATGAGCGCTTAGAGGAGGAGCGGCGGCTGTTTTATGTGGCCATCACGCGTGCCAAGGAGCAGTTGCTGGTTCTTCACGACGGAGGAGCACATCGGCCAAGCCGTTTTATTGCCGAAAGTGCCTGGCAGGATGGTATGCGTGTCGCCGCTTGTTTAGCTAATCAGCAGGCGCCAGATACGCCGTTAGAAGTGCAATCCCCTAGCTTAGTGGCCCGTTACTTGGAAAGAGTAGGGCGCGCCGACATTGCCTTAGCCGCACCACAGGTGAAGGAGTCTTCAGCTGGTTACCAAGCGGGTAGCCACTACTACCCCGGTCAGCGCTTGCTGCACGCAGTGTTTGGAGAAGGCGAAGTGGCGGCAGTAGAGGGTAATCCGTCCGACCCGGTGATTGATGTGCGGTTTGTGCAAGCCGGGCGACGTCGTCTCATCGCCCGCCGTGCACCTATTGAGGTGATGGAGCCTCCGGTGCAGCCAGCGTAGCCAGCTGCACCATTGCTATCCCTGTTATATATTTGGCCTGTTACATATTTGG
>JGI25130J35507_1000562_pt1 | contig 11854 bp, 19 predicted proteins | sample ETNvirnome_2_300_FD_35507 | JGI IMG/M metagenome (IMG submission 35507)
AGCAGGGTTTGACTACAACGGTTTCCACGAAGGAATCCAGAAGAAACTAGAAGCATATGGTGTCTATCGTGACATTGCCGGTGAGATTGACGCAGAGAAAGAACGCGATCGCGAGGACCAGCTGGGCCTTCCCCTCCGCCAATCAGCAGGAGAAATGGATTTCGACTATGNNCNNTCCAAGAGNNGCGNATTATACAGCGTTGGCAACAAATTATTAAATAAATTCACGACATCTTCCGTCAAAGAGGGATTGCTTCCTAGTTACTAATAGGTAATTGGGTTAGAAAGGACTCGAAGGTCGTATGCAAAATGGCATCCCGCGGGAGTATGCAGGTATAAATACACTTATGAAGTGATGTGGTAACCTCACACGGAGGAGAATTCGTGCGTAGGTGGTTTAAAAATTTAATAATTTTATTTGCTTTATTGAGTTTAGCGGGGTGTACGACCCCACATCAAGAAAATTCTTCCCCCCCTCTTGCTGATCAGACAACCCATACTGAATCGGCCACCACTGTAACGGTAACTGATTTTTTTGGGACGTCTATCGAAATTTTAGACGCCTCTCGCCTGACGCAAGCGGAGCGCCGTGCACGATCTGCGGCCGTTAAAGTACGTCCGGTGATGGGCGACGGACATGGCTCTGGTACTTACACATACATGTTTGGACGCCGAGTTGTCGTAACGGCCGCTCACGTCGTCGACGGCGCAACCACCATGCGCATCGAAGCTCGCGATGGTGAAATTGTAATAGGCCGCGTGGTGCTCCGCGACTTTGATGCAGATATAGCTTTTATAGTTGTTCCTGAAATAAAAAGTAGAACCGCCATTCCCTATCGACCTGAGTTACGCTACGAAGGCCTCGTGGGCACCCACCTCACTTATACAGGATTCCCCGGTCATCATGATCTCTTAACAATTCGCGGCTATGTTGCGTCTCTGGAACGCGAATATATTGTAACCAATATGTTTGGGTGGTTTGGATCTTCGGGCTCCGGGGTCTATGATCAAAAAGGCAAGCTTGTGGGGGTGGTATCAGGGATTGATGTAGGGAGGTTCGGACCGGGCTACCCTATTCCTTTAGAGCAAATCGTTTGGGTAGCTCCTATTAGTAGGATAGACCAAGATACATTAAGAGCTAGGATAAAGATGGCACCCCCCGTGGGAGTTCTCAAGTCCTTTCCGGGCGCCGCCGCTCCGCGAAGGGGAGAAGCGATACCATGAAGCGTATTATCTTTGTTCTTACCGCCATGTTGCTTTTGGTTTTAGGGTGCGAAGGCGATTATACGATTTATGATATGCATCCCCCCGAGATCATTGAAGTTGAAGTTCCTGTTGAGGTCCCGGTGGAAGTACCAGTTGAGGTAATTGTAGAAATCCCCGTAGAAGTCCCTGGCGACGGAGGGGACGTTTGGATCGATTCGTTCGAGCAGCCATACACAATGGACGGTATCGATATTATTTGGTTGATTGATCGATCGGGATCAATGAATGTTTTTACGAATGATGTAATTCTCGGCATTGAATCCATGATGAATGCGCTTCCTCCGTCCGGATGGCGCCTTGGTATTGGGACGACTAGCCGCTATCAGACAACACAAGTATCTGACTTCCCGTTGGTCCCCGGTGACACCGTACAAGACGCCTGGGATACCTTCAACGGCTTAAACGCTTCTGGATACGAGGCCGGCTTTGACGCTCTGATCGGCTACATGGATCATAATTCCTACAACCCCACCTGGCTTCGCCCCGATGCAGGATTGTTGGTAGTATTTGTAAGCGACGAAGAGGAACAAAGCAACTACTATACCCAAAGTGTTCAACAGTTTATTAATTGGTACGGATCTCAACGAGACTCCGTTTTCCTCGCCAGTATTGTTAATGTGCCAGGCCCAGAATCAGTTTGTGCAAATCCGCCTCACGCTATAAATGTTGGCGATGGTTACATTGAAGCGACGAACTATTTTGGAGGAATAGTGGTCGACATCTGCGACGAGGATTGGGCACCCGGAGTTCAAGCGGCAACCGCACAAGTAGAGCCTCATGAGGAATGGGAACTGACTTATACACCGATTGAAGATACGTTGATAGTATTTGTAGATTTTATGGAATTTACGGATTGGACTTATAATGCATCCACAAATAGTGTAGAATTCGACGTAATACCCGCGGAAGGGTCATTGGTTGAGATAGGCTATGTTATTGATTATAACACTGGCGACGACGATGACTCCGCGGGAAACTAATTATTTATGAAGAACAGAAAGGTAATTGTTTTGAAAGATAAATGGAATACGGAAGCAACGGAAGCGCCCGCAGCCCGCGCCCTAGAAATGGTGCAAGTGATGGAAGATGAATTCATAGAAACTCCCTTCCCCCTCTCTCTAAATGCACAAAAAAGACTATTAGAATTAATCTATAATCGAAAGTCAGGTATAATTACTAGACAGGAGTTAATAGATGTTCTCTTTAATCCAGAAGATGCTCCAAAAGGCACGATCATACGATGTCTTGTGTGAGCGCATAGAAACGTTAGAAGCTAAGGTAGAAAGATTCGAGAAGCTCGCAGACGAGAATGAAGCGCTGTGGCAGTTTCTCGACGACCAGCCGGATCTGGTAAAAATAAGCCCGGGCCCCCTAGAAGAGATCGACGACGATTTTACCGACATGATGCTGCGCAACGCTAAAACATACGGCGATGCCTGATGGAAAGGGTTTATTTGTTTGATGTTGATGGCACCCTAACAAATCCGCTTGAACAAATAACCGAGGAGTTCGCGGATATTTTCCTCACTTGGGTGACGGAGAAGAAGAAGAAAGCTTACATAGTAACTGGGTCGGATATNGAAAAAACTAAGAAACAGGTTTTTTCATCTTTCTTGGACCAATGTGAGGGAATTTTTACTTGCTCCGGGAACGTCTTTTATGCTGCCGGAAAGCTTATATATGCAAACCAGATGGAAGTTTCTGATGATTTTATAAAGGACTTAGAACTTTATCTGGAAAATTCGGAGTGGAGAGCAAGAAGTAGTCGCCACATTGAACTTCGGCATGGAATGGTAAATTTTAGTATAGTTGGCCGCGATGCGAGCCCTAATTTGCGAGAGGCATACCACAAGTGGGACCAAAGCTCGCGAGAGCGAGAAGATATTGTTGAATATATTACCGGCCTCTACCCGCACCTTGAGGCATCCATCGGAGGCACAATNTCAGTTGATATATATCCAGCCGGCCGCAACAAAGCCCAAGTGGTCGACAAAATACATGAGCTACACGGAGAAGATGTGGAGATTGTTTTCGTAGGGGACAGAAACGTTCCTGGGGGAAATGACTGGCCGCTAGCTCTTAGATTAGAGGCGATGCCAAATTGTACGTGGTTTCAAGTAGGTGGATATGAGGAAACGAGGGCTCTAATAGAATACAGCGAACTATTTAGTTAGTATGAAACACGATCTGGAAATATTTGAAAACTCCATAAGGGAGGCCAAGGATTCNTCCTATTATCAGGAAACATTTTATTTTAATGTTTTAATTGCAATGAGTAAAGATGTGGGCGGATCCCGCGACGAGACTAAAAATGATATTCGCGCGCTAGCGGAGGTTCTTACAGTCACTCTAGTTGAAAAAGAAAAAGGAGGTATCCAGAGAGATCTGGGCACCAAATATCTTTCCACACTTAAAGTTCACATACGTAAGCCAAAAACAGTTTCAAAGACAATAATGATGAAGCGACTTGTGCGCGCAATCAACGCTTTCCGAGGAGTTAGCGTTTTAAGATATAAAGAGAAAAAACCCAAGCCACGCAAGAAAGTCTTCCGCGGCCCCGGCTCTTATAAAATTACCGAGGGGAACTACTACCAGTCAGCACGCCACAAGAAAGACCTGAAGCGTAAGTTCAACAGGCTGACGAAAGGAGGCCCCCAGACAAAAGGTAGCGCGCCCTTTAGCCAGACCAATAACCCCGATTGGGAACAAGCCCCCCCAGGCGCCAGGGGCGGCGGCTCTGGCCCCCAGGGCGCACTAGAAGAAAATCAGCCCTCTCTTCCCGAGACTCCACCAAAAGTTGCTAAAGGTTGCAAACAACCTGATCAGCTCTACGAAGATATTCTTATAAGTATTGGCGCGGAACACGATGACTTGATGGCGTTTGATATTCAGCCGGAGCTTAATCAGAAGATCTGGGACGGTAACGAAAGCGTCCGCGCGGGAGTCAAAGGCGCCTTATTGGATGTTGTAGAAGAGTTTCTTGAAGGGCTCGATTTAGATTTGGACATCAAGGATATCATTATGACAGGATCGCTAGCGAATTATAACTGGTCCAAATTCTCAGACATTGACCTACACATTCTTGTTGATTTTGCCGAAGTTAATAACAACAAAGAAATGGTAAAGAAGTTCTTCGATGCAGTACGCTCTAACTGGAACAAGCTTCATAACATTTTAGTTAAAGGCCATGAAGTTGAGATATATGTTCAGGATGAGCATGAGCCTCATGTTTCAACCGGTGTTTATTCCCTCAAGAACGATCGATGGCTTGTGGTTCCTAAAAAGATCAGGCCGGCCATAGATCGCGCGACTGCGACAAAAAAGATGAAACAAATTGCGAGAGAGGTTGACAAATTAAGTTTAATATACGATAATGGACAGTATGCTGACGCTTTGGGGTTGGCCGAACGATTAAAGGAAAAAATCAAACGCATGCGACAAGCTGGATTAGCCAGTACGGGTCTCTACTCTCCTGAAAATCTTGCTTTTAAGATGCTAAGGCGCTCCGGAGATATCGAACAATTATTTTCAATTTATACTCAGGCATACGATCGAACACACAGCTTAGATCAATGATAAAGATCAAGATAAAGAAAAGAGTGGAAACATTAGGTGCGGTTGTGCTTATTTTAGGAGAAGACGATGANCTTCTTCTTCTGAAAAGGCCGAAGTGGATTACTTGGGCCGCNGGCAANTGGGCCCTCCCCGGCGGAAAGTTAGAAAACGGGGAGACCCCTTTAGATGCTGCCATCCGCGAGACAAAAGAGGAAACCCGGCTAGATGTAAGAAATTTACAACTAGTTAATGTGTGTCTTGACAAACCAGTCACTACATACTACACGAGAGAATTCTCCGGGGATATAGAAATAGATTTTGAACATGATGCGTGGAGCTGGGCCTCTCGGTCAGAAATTGAAACATATGATTTGGCGCCGGACGTTTTAGAAACGTATGATTGGGTATTAGCACATGGCAACTAAAAAGAGAAATTCGAAGCAGCCTGCGACTGAGGCGCAGCCCGAGGTAGAGCCGGCAGAGTCCCTTAAACCAAAGACGCTCCCTCGTCTTGCCCCGGAAGGTATCCGAACCTTTACGGTGGCTCGGCAATATGATGAGACTGGTGTGTCTGGCGAAGGAGTTGTGATCGAAGGGGTCACACTAGCAACAGGACAGTGTGTNGTGCATTGGCTATATCCCCCNCCGCGCGGCGGCATTGCGATTTTTGACTCCATGAACGACTTTATAAAGGTGCATATCCAGCCTCACCCCTCTAATCGTACAATTATTACTTACGATGATGGCGAACAAGAGCGATTTGGACTATTTAATGAAGAGGAAAAGCCCGAAGATGAAGATCTCCCGCTCAAGACTTAGACAAATTGTAACAGAAGAAATTAAGAAGGGAGTGTCTGAATCGTGGTTCCGGCGCCAAGCGCGCCAAGAAGCATGGCGAGAAGGAATTCCCTCCGGCCGCCATGGCGAAATATTTCATTTATTTTTTGGGGACGAGTCCCTAGAAGGAGGGAGGGGCTCTCACGACCGTGTGCGTCGCGCTCGGGATCGAGCGAAGGAAGCCGGAGAACATACTGCCCAGGACCTCCGCGCTGCCCAGTCTTTGAGGGACAAAGCCACGAAGTCGCGCCAAGACGGAGAGGAGTGGAAAGCTGACCGATGGGAGGACATGGCACAGGAGGTCGACAAAGATGTTGAGAAGCAGGTTGCCAAAGCTCAGCCAGGTTTTAACCTAATTGAGATATATGATTGGTTCCTCGAAGGCAAAGATGCGCTTGCATTACAGGTGGCGGAAGAAATGATAGCGGAAAAGGGAGCGAAGTCAATGTCCGCTATTGCTGTCAGCCCTGACCTTGCGGCGGATTTTGTTGATCGCCATGTCGCCAAAGGTGATGCCCGGGCTCGCGAAGTANTGCGTACCGGCGCGCTCCCCGATGAGTGGGTATAGTAAGATATATCTTGACACGTGACGTTGGGTGTGTTATACTGGAAAGACAGTAGGAGATTAAATGGTTTTTCACGGCGACTACGAGGTAGAGTTTGAAATTTACGAAGTTGGAGAAGGTGAAGCTCATGGGAAGCTTCTTGGTCATATGGCTGCAGTCGATGCTTACGATGCGAAAACGCGGTGGGTGGAAAACTACGAAATCTCAGACGAAAGATACCACCAGATTTACGCAATGTTCCCCACAAAAGAATGGAAATAAAAGTTGGGGACCTGGTAAGGGTCCGAGGGTACGATTGGCTTCAAAAGCCCCTCGGAATCGTCACAGAGGTAAAACAGATGCTTCATGATCAATCGGGGACCAAGTATACGGTCGTTACAGCGTTGGTAGGAGGAAAGTATCTTTCGTTCGCTAAGGAAAGCTTTGAGTTAATAAGCAAAGCAGAAAGAAAAAAGAATTGAGAAAAATTATTATTTTATGTTTGTTGTTGAGTGGGTGTGCTCACGTATCTGCCCGCGCATTCCCGCACTTGGACGGGGATTGCCCATGGGATTTCCCGGTTAAGGGGAACGATAGTCGCAATGGCTTTATATATCATACCTATGAGAGTCCATATTACGAGAGGGCGTTAGCAGAATGGTGCTTCACGACGGAAGAAGAAGCCCGCGCCTATGGGTATCGACGCTTTAAGGANCCAACGCGCCGTCGCTAATTNTTTCTTGACATCGCCTTGACACTCTGCTACACTAAGAGGGTAGGAGGCTACAGTTATGGATAGTCACAAGACAAACGAACTTTATGAAAAGTTCCCGCACTTATATAGAGAGAGAATGGTGCCCCTTAAAACCTCTAAAATGGGGTGGGGGTTCCAGTGCAAAGACGGCTGGTATAAGATAATCTATGAGATGTCGAAAAAGATTAAGAATCTTTCGGGTGAAGGAGAGTTTGCACCGGCCGTTACAGAGGTTTCTAAAAACGAAGATGGAACCCTATACGTTGAGGTACGCAATCTCACGCCACCCATCGCAGATATTATTGCAGCTGCTCATGACAAGTCGAAACTGACGTGTGAGTTGTGTAGTTACTCACCGGCATTCTTGCGCGCAGAGGACAGCTTTCTGGCGGGCCACATCGCCTGTGGGCGTTGTGTATCCAAAGCCACGCCCCCACGTAAGGGAAAAGCAACTAAGCGCAACAGAAAGCCTCTCAGGGCCCCCGACACAATCATAGTAAAACGCTAATGGAACAATTTGAAGTTGGAGACTTGGTGAAAGATGCGCTGAACGAAGGCGACGGAGCTTATGGGTTGGGAATTGTAGTGGGCATCAATGAGGATACCGAGGATGAAGAATCCTACCACCCCGAGAAATTCCCTCCCCTGAAATATAGAGTATATTTTACAGAGTTTGAGAGAATAATAACATTTCACGGAGATTATCTTGAAAAAGTTTGATATGAACATGTACAGAAAGCGCAGAATGAAGGAACTTCGCGGGGAAAAGGTTTATAATGAGGGAATCGATGACGAAGTTGAGCGTTATATAAAACGACGTCTGACAGAGATACACCGAAGTGGAGATAAACAACGAGAGCTTGACAACAGCCGCTGGGGGTGCTATACTGTAGGCACAATGGGAGATCGCGATGGCGAGACGTAAGTATGTAACGGGCGCTCTGGTAGAGGCCCGAAACTCGAAATATGGAAAGGGGTTTGGGATTATTGTTGCCGGACCCGAGCTAAAGAAGCTGAGCGCTCATGGGTATCAAACCTTTGGGGAGCCGCAAGAATGGTTCAAAGTTCATTGGTTTGAGAAGCCGGGAAGCGTGGATTCATATTATATGCGCCGCGGAAACGGCATTGTCGACATGACGAAGAACCAGATTAAAGTTGTGAGGAAGTCATGACAGATTCGCTGGATGAATTAGAAGGTTTTCCCAACAGGGTGGGTTTCAAAAATTTCACCTGGACGCACCAAGCCATCAGCGATTGGGAAAAGGTGTGGGACACGCTCTGGCATCTGGGGGCTAAGTGGGAGTGGCAAAATATAGATAAATACGCACGACGCCGTGGCAAAGAATACGACAGGTTCATTGTGCATAACGACGCGTATCGCTTGGATATGGCAATTCCCCTTCCCGAAGTACATACTGTTAAGAAAATAGGAAACTGGCTGCTCGGCGCGCATGTTGATGATAATGTGGCCTCCGAAGCGGCGAGACTAATCAGAGAATGGATAAATAAATATGTTGAATAAAATAAAAAAGCTTTTACGCAAATGTGTAACTGTCTTAGCGGTGCTGCTCCTTTTTGTAGCTGGTCTACTATATGTTTGGGTCAATAGTGTGTTGGTGACGCTAGTCGTCAATGAGCTGCGTCTCGATACGTACATTGGGTTGGAAACAGGCTTTGGTATCGTGATGCTAATCTTTTTTGTAGGGTGGGCGCCGGCGTGGTTCCTGGCTCAGTATATCAGAGAGTAGTCATTGGACCCCTAGCTCAACTGGCAGAGCAAAAGGCTTTTAACCTTTAGGTTCAGGGTTCGAGTCCCTGGGGGTTCACCAATAAATTATGCTTTTAAATATTATTGAAACTATTGCTCTTGTGGGATGCGCTGCTGGTTTAGGCTGGTGGATTCTTCTGGAAATCCAGAGGGGCATCGACACATACGACGAGGAGGATTAGATGAGTAAGAAAAATACCTTGGCGGTGGTGAAGCCGCTTACATGGGAAGAAAGAGCGAAAGCAGACGGATACGATAATCCCATGCTCCACCCCAAGTGGCCGAAGGGATGCAGAATTGTAGATTATCACCCTGCGCTTCCCCTCTCTGGCCTTCGCCGAAAGCCACAGAAGAACCAGCCCCGACAGGTCGAACTCGATCTGTCTCATGTTAAAGACACGAAGAACAGCATTCTTGAAGAGGGTCTCAAGGAGCCCGTCTATCACGAGAAGGCCAAGAACGGTGTCGATAATGAGCTGTACCATGGCCACCATCGCTCAGAAGCGTGCTCCGAGCTAGGTTGGCTCACTATTCCCGCCTGGGAGATCGAGTTTGATGCGCCAGGGCTGGGTGAAATCAATCCGCGCAAGGCTCTTAACCAATACTTGAATAATCATCCTCCCTCCATGCGGAGCAACAAAGAGGATGGCGTCAGATTTCTCAACGATGTGTATAATAATGATACATATTTTGACATGGCAAAAAAGATTGTTGANCTGGATGACCGAAAGAAAGAGATCAAGCGGTTCGCCCTCATCCTTCTTAAAGAATATTACAGTTCCTACTCCGCCCAAGCCCGCGGGCATATCTTCAGGCGTTTTTGGACTGGTCAAAACCCCAGCATGATGAAGGCATGGGATGCTGATAAAGTATGGACGACGGGTATCGGCCTGGGCATCCTCCCTTCGCGTGATGGCAACAAGAAGATAAATTATGACCTTAAGACCCACCAGCTGTATGGGGTTATTAGCCACCACGCACCGGATGGTCTTTATGGCTCCATCATTAAAGAGGTGATGGACCTGAAGAGAAGCTGGTCGGCTTCCCCCGGACTCAATGTACACCAGCATCTGCGCCAGATGGGCATAACGATGGTGACTTATGTGGAGAAGACGCGTCTTACGAAAATTCTCACTACAAAGGACCTTGATGCCAGTCGGCAGGCGTGCCTAGACGAGATTGCTCGCCTCAACAAGGACACCTACACATCCATTTGCATTGATACTGTGATCTTCATGCATCAGTGCTTGGTGCAGCCCACGGAAAATATTCCTCTGGAGTATTCCTGGGATATTGCGCAGAGCATTTTTGTGAAGAAGCCCTAAGAGAACACTTGGCGCGGTGGTGGAATCGGTATACACAGCAGACTTAAAATCTGCCGCCATTAAGGCTTGCGAGTTCGAGTCTCGCCCGCGCTACCAAAAATAAGGAGAAAAAATGATTACAATTAAGGAAGTGGGAGAACTTTTTGTTGAAGAACTGAAGACCTACGAAGCAATCCTGACTGAAAATGAAGACGGGCGCCTCGAATCCCTTAACTCGGAAGATGACGTGACCAATCATTTGCGAAAAACATTTGGCAGTCATTCGGGTTTTACAATCCTTTCTAAAGGCCACAACAGGGCGTTCGGAGATATGGATATTGAGATCAACGGACGCGTATATCCTATTAATATAAAGATGGTTGCCCCGACGACAGGGACCTACAANGGAGGNGGNCCAAAGGTGTTCAACTATGTGCTTCAGGGCAAGAAGTCTTCCAGCGGTTGGGACCGGATGGTAAAAGAATTGGCAGAAAATCCTCCCGACAAGATTGACAGTGACTACTATTATCTGGTATACTATAAAAGAAGTCAAAAAAAGCCTCAATTTGTGTCGCTAACGGAAATTGCATGGGAATCTATTGTAGCCAATCCTGCAAATCCGATTCAGCTTAAGCAAAATCTTACGACTGTTAGAAGAAGTGATAAGGAAAAAGTGAGTTTTATGATGACGCTTATGAAAGAGATCTTGTATAAAAAGGCAAAGCCGTACCTGAGACTTGAGGGGATGATCTAGATTGTCAGAACCACAACTATTTCATGGCGATTGTCTGGAGATTTTGGCAGAGTTGCCAGACAACTCTGTAGATTTGGTGGTAAATGACCCACCTTACGGCACTACGTCCCTAAAATGGGATGAGGTCTTGGATTTTGAGGAGGTTTGGAAACACCTCAAGAGAGTTATGAAGCCCAAAACACATGCTATCTTCTTTGGTTCGCAACCCTTTACATCGAAGCTGATTGTGTCCAACGAAAAGTGGTTCAAGTATGAGCTTATTTGGAACAAGAACAAATGCGGAAGCCCGGGNCTCGCCAAGTATCGTCCGCTGAAGGTCCATGAAAACATTATTGTGTTTGCCAATGGCGGCGCAGCCACCTATAATCCTATAATGGAAACAGGAAACGCATACATCAGGGAATGTAAAACTGAAGACGGCTATGGAACCGGCACGAACACCCACAGTTATGGTTTCGGAAAAAACAAAGTGATGAAGATGGAGAATTCCGGAACGCGATACCCGAAGAGTATCCTCCATGCTTCTAGAAATTTCTCTGCCCAGCAAACAGTACACCCAACCCAAAAGCCAACCAATGTTTTGAATTGGCTTATCATGACATATAGCAATCCTGGGGAAACGGTGCTAGACTTTACTATGGGCGCTGGTTCGACGGGAGTTGCTGCGAAAATGACAGGGAGGACCTTTATTGGTATCGAGCAGGACTTAGGATATTTCCAAATCGCCCAACAAAGGATTGATTTATGCGAAGATACAGTCGAGCGCTCCGACGCCCAGCTTACTACTCAAATTCATGAGGATATGACTACGACCCCCAGCGCCGCACATGAGAGGGAATTTAAGGAGGACCTTAAATCTCGTAAGAAGGACGCCGCNGCAGCCGCCAAAGCCGAAACAATGCTTGACATACGGGGATCCTCGTGATATACTGTGACTAGAAGGTGGGAAAAAAGATGAGCGTGATGGCGCCAGACGGAGAGAAAATGAACACAAATAACCTTGAAAATATGATTCGCGATAAGCTGACTGATGATGATCTGATTTCAGGCCTTATTGAACAGGATGATGTC
>JGI25130J35507_1000569_pt1 | contig 11804 bp, 4 predicted proteins | sample ETNvirnome_2_300_FD_35507 | JGI IMG/M metagenome (IMG submission 35507)
GTAATTCAACTCCGGGGGGTACCTTATTAATAGGGGGTAAATATGCGAAATTGGGGGCCCCAGCCATCCTAGGGTCTAGATGAAACGGATCCATATTCGTAAGATACTCAACCGAAGTCAGGCCGTTTTGTTGGTCCCCTCCTTTTACTGTATCTTTATTGATCTCAAATTTTAGTGAGCCCGTCGATAATTGTAGAGATTCTCCGGCAAAAACTGATCCTCTATCATGTATGATCATCTGGTCTTTAAAATTCATTCTGCTCTGTCTGGCAATAAATGAACCCGTTGCCTCTAGTCGGTCGCCCTTTACAAATGAACCCCCCAGCTCAACGCGACCCTGTCCATTAGCCGGGTCAGTAATTACAACAAAATTGGCCTCATCAGGTATATTTTTTAATAGATTACTCTCACCGGGGACAGTTTTCACTGGAAACGGAGAGCTCAATAACATCTGTCCTTCCTCACCAACCTCTAGACAAATCTGGTCTTGAAATCTGCGTGTGGGAGCCTCAAAATATAGTCGTTCTGATGCATCTTCAGCAACATTGAGGGTACCGGTTGCTGAGCCAGTTAAAGCATAGAATGAATGACGATCGGTAAAGCTGGCAAATTCAAAGCGCAACCGACCGGCGCGCGCCTGTGCCAGGCCAACCGGAGTTATCACAGTATCCATTATTCGCGATTTCTTGTCTAAAATTCCAGCCATCTTAACTAAGTACTACCTGTCTCCTATTTTGAGGTTGAATCATTATATAATTTAAATTGTCATAATTTAGTTCTTTTTCACTATCACTCATATAGAATCCTACTAATTTTTTCATAAAAAAGATACATATAAGCACTGGATGTGGTCAGCGTCTGTACGCCAACATAGGGAATAAAGTCTTCACCATCTTTCAGAGCAACTGATTTTTGCCTCGAGTCACTCTCGACAGTCCCAGTTGTACCACCGGTCTGTGTAAGACCGTATTGGGTATCATTAATGAAGACACTCACCTGTCTACTGGAGTCGATGCTGATCCTGAAGCGATAAATGGTCGTGGTTGCCACTGCTAGGCCTAAATCGGTAATATAGTGGGTGCCATTTATGCTATAGACAAAGTTCCAATTGGCGGCAGCGGCTAGCGTTCCAAATGTACTGCCATCCGAACAGTACGTGAAATAAGCCTGGTCGGCATCCACGTTAATAGTGGAAGTGTTGCTCTGTTTTAACCCGGCCCAAAAACCCCTGCTACTAATGTTTCCTGTGGTCATAATTGCAGTCTCCCACTCAACCTGATTTTCAGTACCCCAAAGGACACCACGCCACGCACTATCATATTGGGAATCCGCGCCTTGATCTTCATGCGGAGCAATAATCTGTTGGTCATCAGCGCTGTTATCAGTAATCAATAACAGTCCCGCCCTGCTCGGACCCCAATCAACACCGGTGTCGACCTTTCCTGTTCCCTGTAATTCAAAGAGCTGGTTACAGGCCCGGACGGAGTCCGTATTCCAAGTTCCATTTATCGTGGCATTTATCTGGGGCCGCTTTGAAAAGAACTCCTCCAAATAATATCGACCAGAACTACGACGGAGGGTGTTTTGATCTCGAACGTCCACACCGCCCTCAACGAAGACCGCTTCGCCACCGTCAGCAACAGTAAAGACTTCTGTGGCACCATCGAACAAATTGAGAATGTCACCGGTACCGTCCTGCTGGACCAGGAGTGTGGTCTGGGTATTTGATGTATGATCATCTTTAAATTCCACTAGCGGGTTGGAGCCGGCCTCATTGATATTTCTCCTCACATTCAGGCCATGCCCGTCTGACACATCTTGAACGAAAATGGCGACGTACTTTCCCTGGACTCTTAGTACCGTCGCTCCCAGCTGCTCAGATGAAATCTGCACACAGTGTTCGCCCGATATAGTTGAATCGTTTTGGATGAATAAGGCCCCGAGACCACCCCCGGTGTTGGCGTTGTATTCCGTATTTTCCTCCTCCGAGATGTAGACCTGGAGCTTTCGTCCCTCTGAGGGTCCATAGGGCCGACCGATACCCACAGACCCGGTCGTATACATTCCATCCTTGGGGGTGGAGCCAACCAACGGGTCGGCAATTCCGAGTCCGGGGTGCCACATGTTAACTAGCCTACTGTCAGCAAATTTTAGTTCACCATTCTCATTGTACAATTTATTAGTAGTAGTGCTCGGTGCGGTCCTGGATGGAAATATAATTCCTCGGGGTGGATATTTTTCGTCCTCCAGGCCAATCTGTAGGTCTGGAAGGCTAATATGTTTCTTGACCTGGTTATTTATCGTGTCGCGGACTGTAAGAAACGTCTTCTGTAAAAGCTCCAATAAATTCTGAATTTTACTCTGTTTTTGTCCTGTTTCTTCAGCCATTGAGTTCTCAAGACCCCCCTTCCGTATCAATTACCACTACATTATTGCCGGAACCCTCTCTATCCACAGCGGTTGGGCCGGCATCGTTATAGGGTAGTGAACTGGTTGAAAACTTACTCAAATTCTGTGAAGTCGTACTTTGTGCGTCGACTGGATTGTCATTCTGATCGACAAAATTAATCATTATTGGAGCGTCACTCAAATTACCTCCGTCAACTTCATGATTGAAAAATCTGGAGTCCTTTCTCTGTTCCAACATATCTCTCAATTGGCCATATTTATCTCTACGTGATACTATACTGGGGCTGGTAGGCGTCACATTCTTAAGCCCGTACCCATATCCCCTTAGTGGCATCTCTTTCGAATTATCATAAAAATCGGTGGAACCGGCAACCTCTAGAGGTTTTGAGAATATGGAATTTCTGAGGCCATCACCACGACCGAATAAGACCCGGGCGAAGGTTGACGGGTCACAATTTTTGACAGTCCCACCCTCTGTCAACATGGCCGGAATTCCCCGAACTTTTGTCCCAGCTCTCAACATTGATGTCCCAGTAACTGCAATTGCGGACATCAGTTGATTCGCGCCGGGAGCAGTCCCGGTAACGGCAGAAAATGCCGTCTGGAACATATTAGGTGTTGCTTTATTAAGCAGGATCCGATCTATGTCTGCAAATGAATCGAAGGGTGTGGCTGCCTTGGGAATGAAATCCCATGCGACATAATCATCATATGTATTAGTGCCGGCTGTAGCGGATTGTGATAGGAACCCGAGCAACATTGTATTATTACCCTTAATTCGAATATTCTTTCCACCTAGCGACTCATATGCCTTAACCGGATTCGGAATTAACGAATCATAATAGAAGTTTGACTTCTCGATGGATCTGAATGTGCGCTTGAGAGAACCGGTGGAACCCTGGGTACCTTCAGAAGTGCGTCCCACCACCCCACGCATGTGCCCGGCAATTGAATCGGCAATTGAGCTGGCCTTGACATCTGTCATTGAACCGGAGTACACTTCGTCACTAAATGTTCGGGCATATGCGGCCGGCATCTCAACATCAAACTGATCGACAACCGGATTATCAGAGTGCAGCGCTTCATGGATGGCATTGCTGGTGAGGGGCTGATTCAGGGTCTCGTGATACTCCTGTGAATCTTTTATGAGTGATCCAAAGAGGGTCACCTTAAATGGGTATGGTGCCAAACGGAGTGAATATTTATTCTGAATCTGGTCCTCGGTTGTCAGATCATTTGATTTCGACTCTGCACCCGCCCCATCATATAATTGCTTGACAACTGCCAGCACCAGCTTATCATTTGGCATGAGAACATATGGGGACACGCGCTGGATTGGATCAACCACTGGCATTAATATATTACCGGCATTTACAGCCGCAGCGGTACCTATTACTGCACCACCAACCGTCGCACCCACATACCTACGACCGTCCGGTAGCCCAAAGAGGCTGCTGCCTCCAAGTGGATTACCAAAAAACATGAGATCCCAATTATACTGGAATGTGGGATCGGACCATTTGCGCCGCGGAAGGAATGCATTACCATAGGAGGCCGCCGTTGCACCAACCCGACAGGGAGCTTCGAGTCGAATTGATCCCGTGAATGCTCGGGGGCCCAGTCCCTCCTCTAACCACAGATCAGACCCCTTCCAAAATGCGGAATACGATGATGATAGTTCGCTTTCACCCCCTGAAAATCCGTAGGTAGCCTGGGGCCTATAGGATGCGACACGACCGAACCAGACAATATCACGAGGATTGGAGGCAGAATAAAAAGCATTCAGGTCTTGCATTGCACCGCCGCCGCCGGCGCCGGGATAACGATAACACCTGAAAGTTGTCGACACTGTTGACAGACCAGTCTCGAGACTTGGTGGGTACGATGATGTCAGCGCTACGTCCGTCTGGCGCAATAACATAAATGTAGTCGTTGCCACCTCCCTATAGGGATCCGCTGTGCCTGCATCACCCGAGGCATGTCCGAAACCTGGTCCGCCAAATGCCCCAGAAATCTCTATGCTCACCTTCTCCAACAGAAATGGGTGTGTCAGAAACTGTGACATATCCAACAGCTGCGATCCGGTGGCGTTGAACTTTCGACCCCAGGGAAACCCACAGGTATTCACCGGCAATCCAGTGGTATCTTTCTGCTGGAGAGACGAGACAGGTGTGGCTACACTAGGATATGCCGCAGGATATGTAGCCAGACAGGATGCGGTAACAATATGCATCTGCTTATTCATGTAATCGATATTACTACCGGTGGTGAAATCACCAACCGGTTCCCACTGCGACTTTGCCCAACTAAAGTAGGCAATCCCGGAATTCACCCCCTTTTGCCAACCGACGTCACTGTCCGCATAGGTTGTGTTTGCCAAGTTGCCGGTTGAAAAGAAGACGTCAAAGGTGCCTGCCTTACGGGAATAGGTACCGGTAGGATCCTCCGGTAGTGGAGAAAATGAGCCGGTCACCACAATTATCGTCTTATCGCGGAGGGGAGATGTAAAGCCAGGTAGGATATCCACCCCTGTCCCTGTTGCATAAAATTTAATTTCCTGTGCGCGAAGACCGTTGGAAGAGGAAGCGTGAATTCGAGTTTCGTTGAAGGGTGTTAGGGTCTGTCCAGGTACGTTGTTCTGGTTGATGTCTATGAGATCATCAGAGACACCGGCCACCATTGCCCGAGTCAGGGTGATAGGATTCATGCGGGGCGTTGCAACAATGGGATCGGAACCTAATTCACTCCTTTTAAAATTTAATAGACCGGGATAAATTAAACTATCTGCATAATTGGATGCACTGAAGATTAACGTCTCAGTATCATCGAAATGGACCGGGAACTTGCCCAGAAAGTCCGGGTCGCCGGTCCTAGCAATTGTAGGATATCGGCCGAGCGCGTTATCACGATCCTGTAAAAGTAATCGAGTCGGATTATTGATGTAACCAGACGTTTGCCTAGCGTATCTAGTCCTATTGTATATTGCACGTACCTCACCTTCAGCTAGCTCATGATTCCACCAGTACGCAATCTCTGCCACCTCACCCTCTAGCTCTACTGCGCCACCCTGATTGGCTCCAATCCAAAGGGGCTGATCCCAGTCAGGCTTTACTCCAACATATCCGGAATCGTTATCCTCTACCACAGTGGTATGAAGTTCACCATCAATGTATATTTTCAGTCCGGCATATGCGCTGCTGCCCCCACTGCCATCGTACGTAATCACATAGTGGTGCCAACTGTTAGTAAGCGCCTCCGACTCAGCCCCTGTCAGTGCGACAGCGCTAGCAATAGACTGCTTTGCCCATGAGTTCTCACCGTCCCCGAGTCCAAATAAAAACTTATTGTCGGTTCCATGTTTTAGATGCCACTCCCACACTGTTGAGCCATCGTGTGTGGCTGCTTTGAAGAAAATATTCTCTAGGCTTCCGCGCAGATCCTCAAAATTAATCCAGATGCTAGCGGAAAACTCCAAGTCCGAGCTAGAGGTGGGTGTTCCATTATTACCCACGGAAGAGGGAGAAAGGTACTTCTGCGGAAAACCGGATCCAGCATCGCCGCCCCCGCCGGCTCTGATGCTCCATGAATATGATGAAATGTGATCGCCTAGTATCACCGTATCTCGTGCAAAATCACCCTTGGTTAGAATCTTTTTCGTATGCTGGGGTGGGGTAATGTCGGAGCCTGCCCACTGATAAAGTGCCGGCATTTGACCTCTTGCATTTACCCATGGTGCTAACGAAGTGGGTCCGGATGTGCCTTCGGCAGCATCGCCGCCAGGCGTCACCTGCAGCCACATTGCGAGCAGTCCAGCAGCAGTGGAGGTATAAACACTACGTGGTGATCTCGATCCTGCAAAAGAGTCGAGTAGATTATAAGTCGCCCCAATCCCATGGGGCACAGCGGGGAGGAGTACACCACCCTCATATCCACCGTATTTCTGTGGGATGACCTGGATAGGTGCCCGCTCTAACTTATTGAGGCCACCAAAGGTGATTGAATCTGTTCCGTACTTATTCTGATTGGTATAGGTAAAACCAGCACCGGTGGATCGATAACCGTCTATAAACATTGAGTCCGTTGATGACGTCATAACACCCACTGCATCTCTTATCACAGTGTTGTCCGAGTCATGTCCGGACCCTGTTGGCAGTCCCTGCATTTGGAATATTTCAATACTAGTATCAACGAAGGGTGTAGTAGCACTACTACTGGCCTCCATTACCAACCCGGGAAGTGATATCATTCCATCAGATGAAGATCCAAAAATTTCCGGAGCATCCAAGTATGGCTCTATTCTCCTAGGTGAAAATGCCACCTGTTGTAGGATTGGAGTACTCCCCCTAAATGTCAGATCAACATCACCCACCAGTGCACCACGAATTTTATGGAAAACGTCACTACCCTCGAGGGCCGAAAATTCTATCTCCCTACGAATTGTGAGCGGCTCAATAACACCGTCCATTTGGGCCGGATTTTTTAAGGTCTTATTAAATAAAACGTTCGGATATCGCGATTCCTTATAAAAACTATCAACTTCCCCCAAAAATGTGGCACCGGCGCCCCCGGATACATACTGACTATCTATATCCTTAAATGGCACACCTTCAACAAATTCACTTGGCTGTCCATAATTTGACTTCTCCAGATCATAGAATATTTGTGTGACAGTATTTTTCCCGCCCAGCCTCTCTGAACCGAATCCGGCAATCTCATCATCAAATATCGTGTAACTATAACTTGACCCACTGGCAATATAGCGAAAGGGTTGGCTAGAAAATATTTTTGGAGCCAGTGATGAACCAAATAGCTGTCTAGGCGTCCGGACTGAAACACCTTGACGAAAAAAGTTGATTGACTGACTTAATGTAGCTTCTGAAGGCATCTTTTAAAACTCATCCTGGCACAATGATTAGGTCCAGTGTATTGGGATCTTGGTCATATTCCTGACCCGGGTCATTTGTGCTAAATGCATATGCACTCTGGTCCTGCCCGTGCTCATTCCAGCCCGGGCCGTCTATCTGTGAAACACCTTTACGCAATAATAAATTTGCCGGCATTTCGGCACCGATATAATTGTATTTGAATTTTGTTCTCTCCAATACATGAGACTCAATAATAAAATTCATTCCTAAAAAGTTAGTCTTCGAAGGAAGCAATCTCTCAACTAGCATTCCAAATGAATCATCAAGCCATCTGAAAATTTCAAAGAATGCCTTTATGTTAATTTTTCCTGTTAATCGATTAAAGTAAACATTTCGCAAATTTCGCAGGTCACGATAATTATCGGAAAATAATAGCTCAGGCCGACCAATGTAATCATTAAACTTCTCTAAAGTTGCAAAAATTTTAATGATGTCCTCATCCAAGGCATGACATACTGAGGCTTCAATACTGAAGCGAGTATCGTCGGCAATCACTTCACTCGGGGGTACCTCATATACCGGTGTTGGCATTCCTCCAAGCCTTTTAATATTTTCCTCCTCTTGAAAACTCCTAATTCTCACCTTGTTTGTGGTACCACGCTCATCAAAGATAGGATTAAAAAAACTATATGCAAAATGAGCCGGCTTTATTATCCTGAAACTGGGTTCCAACCCTGCCATCCCGGGAACAATTGCCTGGTTATGTGAACTAATTGATTCTGATGCATGAAACTGCTGTGAGAAATCGATCAAGGTAAGCTCACCACTGGAATTTGACTTAGTCACAAACTGATCAGTGGATATGTTCAGTCGCAATTTGCCGAATGATCCTGAGGGTGTCGTAGAAAAATTAAAATTTGTTAGTGGATCTTTTACACCCAGCGATTTGAAATTTCGAGCATGCTCGACGGTCTCAGTTTCCGTAAGGGCCTTGGACCAGAATCTCAGATGGCCAAATTTTCCGGAAAAATCAGTCGCCCTGGCCTGTAACCTAAGCGCCTCTTTCGGCTCTATACTAGTTGGAAGCCTATTAAGAAAGGAATTCATCCCGGCCAAACTTTGTGAGCCTATCACCACAAAACAACCTAAAGTGTTACTCGTTGAGATATTCTCCTGAACGTCCAATTCGCCCGAGTCCTCGACGGACCCGGTACCAAAAAGACTCGATGTGACTGCAAGTACCGCCAAATCTCCATTCAGTGGCCTAGCGGCTCTTACAAAATATGATGAAGAATGAAGTGAACCAATTTCATCGTTACGAACCCTACCAAAAGAAACGTACCACTTATTTCCATCAAAAATATCTACCCCAGTTAGTACTAATTTAAATAGAGGTTGCTCTTTGGCCACCGCCGTTGTCCGGGGTCTTGCATACAGTCTCAATGAGCCAGAGTCTATGTGCTTATTTGATGCGGAGAGTGCCACTAAATTGAACGAAAGATATGGGAAAACTCCTGAACCCGTCGTCTCAAGCCTCGTCAGGGACTGAGTCGCAAAATGCCTCAGTGACCCTGAGGGTTTTGAGAACTGATAAAAGCTTTCATATGTCCATGAACCCGACGTGAACAGACCGTCATCCTTATTTTGTGATATGCCATGAAAGGCGTGAGGAGTAAAGTAAGAACTTGATACCACACCCTGATTTGCCATGAAATCCATAGGGCCTTGAGCTTCCGGAAAACCCACCTCATACCTGGTCCCTGATAGAAAGGGTGAAATAAACCTAGGCAATTTGGCATGAAATCCCTGTACACTTACAGTTTCCGGATCGGAGACTGATGTCAGTCCACCGGACATGTCTAACATTGTTGACTGTTCAACAGAGTCCCTTCTTGGGGCCAAATCTGAAAATGATTCCCTAGCAACACCTCCCCCAAATTCACGAAGCACGAAACTCTTGTCCGGATCAATTCCGGCTGAACGAAAAAGTGCCCTAATGCTATAAGTGGTCCCCTTACTTCGTATAATGTCTTTCATACCTGTTAGGACACGCCGCCAAATTTTATCCTGTAGGTCTTTTAAGGAATTGTTGGAATATCCTGCCTCCGTAAGTAAATTTTCACCCTCCAAAAATTGTGCAGCAGTAGGATTGCTGAATATATTAGGGAGTATAAATCCTTCGGATGCAGCCAAAAATGGCAAGAATGGGGACGGAATACCCTCAGTCTGTGAATAGTCGACATGACCCATCTCACCAAAATAATCAATGTACATTTTAATTTCATCGAAAAATTTGGCCCACAGAAATAATAGGGTTGCAATAATCTGGCCAGAATTTAACCTTCCACCCCCCGGGAATGGCTCAGAGCCCGTTGAATACAATTTACCAATATCCGCAGTTTCATTCGCAAAACCCTGGGCAAAGCTTTCCTGCGTCAAGTAGTGTGGGGGAATTAGTTTAGTTATCAAATTCGGATTAGAGACGTCATAACTGCTAGCCGAACTTAGTAATTTTGAATTCAGTAAAATTAAATCAGTGAATGTGGGAAACAAGACAGGGTTAAATTTCGCTAATTCATTTTTTATCGACTGAGTCAATGGTGGAATTCCGGACTCTTCCCTTAGTGGTACACTAAAATTAGTAATAGTTGAATGTAATGACTTTCCGGAACTATCTAACACTATATTGTTTGACTGATATGACCCCGTAGGTTCATTAAATCTATAATATAATTTTAGAGAACCAGTGGCAAATATATTTTTTAACTGAAAGGCTTTTTGTTCCGCACTAGATCGAACATCATGAAAAATCCTGAATTCATCCATGGCACCGGAAAATGTCTGTTGGGGATTAAACGTTGTATTACCATCCCCATCAGCACTACTTTGTGATAGGTGTTGACTACCGGTGCCTAGGTACAGAGGATTATTGGCAAAATTAAATAAACCAATATTTCCTATCGAGGACGAAGCCATAAGATTGCCACTCTGATATAACCTAATCACATTATGGCTGCTGTTTCTATCAAACACACAACATACATGGCGAAAACCACCCTTTTCAACATTCATTGATGCTGTTAGGACATTATTAGACCCACATGTGATTATCATGCATAAATTGACATCCGATGTTGATGATGTCTTTTCCAACCCAATGGTTATCCCCCTGTCCACCTTGGAACCTAGGTCGTAGCTGCTAGAAAGCTTCTGGGCAATAACCTGGGGTTTATTAGCAATCTTGGGTAAGAATAAATGCATCTCAAATGAAATCGATTCCAGCCCAGGATCTATAATGACGTCACCGGTCTTATCTTTTGATAGTGTTGGTTTTAAAACACCAGCGTGATCCGAAACCTTTATGTAGGAACCTTTCTCAGACTTACCTTCTTCAAAATCCTCCGATCCAGAAAACCACAGAAAATTTTTGGACTTTGGAAACTGGTCAAAGACATATTTTTCGAAACCAGTGAGGTTATCAAAAAATTCTTCAACCTCTTCTTTTTCACCATCAAACGGAAATTCGTTGATAATTTTATCAAATGCTACATTGACTTTTACCTCAGCCGAATTAAAAAATGTGTGATTTTCAAATTTAGCAAAATCAACCGGCAATTGTTGGGTTGACGAAAGTCCATCTCCTGGAGAGTGAAATCGAAATGACCCTGAATTTATACCCAGTGACTGTAACGATGCATTGGTTTGGTCAATTATCCTAGGGGAACTACCCACAATTCTATTAACCATCCTAGGACTGAAAAGACCTGCCCTGAATAAATCTTTATTCTCTACACCCATCTGTTATTTTACAACTCGAAAATTAACATTTTTAGCCTCAAGTACCTCTTCAAATCCATGGTCATTTATTAAGAACTCCAATGTGTAATTTCTACCTATAGGTAACGTGTCCATGTACACCTGAAATGACATTCCATCACTATCTACAGATAACCTAGTACCATTATTATCTTTCTTAAATGGTATTATAATATCCCTAGTATCAACATCCAGAACCCTGAAGTATATTTCATTGAAAATTAATGACTCTCTTCGATAGGGAATTCTGTGGGCACGCTCTTTTCGAGCAAATTCGCGACCAAAGACCCGAAATTGTACTCTCTCAGTAGAATTATAGAGAGAACGTGCGTTCGTTACAATCAAATCAAGCTCTTTTCCAATACGATCGAACGAAGACCTCTGAGGAACCTTAATAGTGAGAGTGCCGGTGTGATACCCAACTATTTCATCAATATCCGACCAGTATGTTGTAAAACTAACTGAACCTGACTCAGAGGCTTTGGAGGTTATGGTTTCACTTCCTGTCACTGTGCTGGAGTCTGAAAACGGAATTGAAAAACTAGCAGAATACACACCGGTCACATAATTGTAGCTCTCACCTCCCTTGTCTGCATACGATAATTTAGTTCCTGCCTGGTGCTGAGAAGCTGATATCACTTTTTCATATGACCCTGTTACCAATTTAAGGTGCATACAATTTGCACCGGTGACAGGCACTACGTCCACAGCTCC
>JGI25130J35507_1000579_pt1 | contig 11725 bp, 13 predicted proteins | sample ETNvirnome_2_300_FD_35507 | JGI IMG/M metagenome (IMG submission 35507)
GCATTTGGAGTTGTAAGAGTTAAAACACCAGAGGGTAATGAGTATGAGATCGCGACATTCAGGCGTGACATTGGTAAGGGACGACGCCCAGCCGGTGTAGAATTTTCTGACATAGGGACAGACGCAACTCGAAGAGATCTTACAATTAATGCTCTTTTCTACGATATTGATTCTGGTGAAATCTTAGATTATGTTGGAGGAATAGCAGATATAAAAAATGGAATAATACGAGCTGTTGGCAATCCAGAAGAGAGATTTGACGAAGATAAATTAAGAATTTTAAGGACAGTTAGATTTGCTGGAAGGATGGGGTCTGATTTGGACCCTGAAACAAAAAATGCTATTCTTAAAGATAACGAATTGGTGGGTGTCGCGGAACCTAGAATAACTGACGAATTTATAAAAGGCGTCGAGTCTTCGAAAAATGTAGAGAGATTTTTAGGATTACTTAAAGAGCTTAATCTTTTTGGACAAATTTTCCCCGGCCTAGACATTGACATAAGCGGAGGAGGCTCACACAACTACTTTGTACAGATCGCAGCTCTATTGAGAAATAATCCGATAGAGATGATAGTTCCTGTTCTGAAGAAGATGAGATATTCTGGCGCTGAGATAAAAGTAATTAAATTTTTATTACAGTTTTATCACTTGAGTGACAATACAGCGCCGCGGCTTAAGAAAAGCTTTAATCTACAGAGAGCCCGGGGCGTTGATCCTGAATATCTTAAAGATCTCGCGGCCATCACTGGAACTCCCCCTAGGGTAGATGTTCAGAGATTTATTCAATTTGCCGCTGCGCCTCCTGCAGCTAATCCGCGTGAGTTAATTGCTCAGGGGTTGAAGTATGAAGAGATTGGCAGGGCTATGGAACAGGCTGAAATAGATTCGTACAGACAGCTATCTACATCTGACGTCGAAGGAATAAATGAGCAAGCTACCATTGAAAGCGATATAGATATGAGTCTAGTTGAATTTATAGTGAATTCAAATGCGATAGAGGGATATCACGTTGATCCTCGATCAGTTATAGATGCGCTAGAGGGACTACGCGCGGGATATCCTTTATCATATGTCTCTTCAAATCCTCACATTACTGGGCACTTAGCGGGATTAGATGCGGTTAAAGATATGAATCCAAATACTTTGGACACAGCAATATCTGTTCACTCTGCAATGGGCCCTGACGTATTAGAAGCGGGTACTCCGGGAATGATTAGAAGCGGAGTTGAAGCAAAGGCTTCCGGAGGAATTCAGTACGCGCCCTCCGCTGATATTCCTACCGCTATGACCTGGTGGGAATCTCAGAAATTTTCATCTCCATTCGAGAGGCACACAATGTATGAGCTAATACATCCATTTTCTGATGGGAATGGGAGAAGTGGAAGAATTCTTCTCGTTGCAGACATGGGATTTGACTTTAGTGCTGTGAATAAAATGATATCAGATAGGTCAAAGTATATCGACGCATTGAATGATGTTAGAGAAAATTATACTGGAAATTTTTGGAGCAACTCTTTATCAGAGACTATTGAGCCTATTAGTCAAATGACACTAAGTAAGACAAAATTAAAAAAAATAATCCTACATGAGATAAAATCATTAATGGGTAATCAATCACATAAGCTACCTGACTTTCTATATGCACCTCTTGAAGCAGCAATAAAAAATTCAAACTTTTGGGCTAAGCCCAACACAGAAGACGAGTCAGACATGGAAAGTGTTAGGGGTGAGTGGCATAATCAAACACCTGCTGCAACCGATCTTGGTTGGGCTATAGAGGATTACCTGAAGTCATCAGGTATTCCAGTTAAAGTAATTGTCATCTCATTAGAGGAAGAGGATTCTGATATAGGTCTACCAGTGGATCCTGACCACAGACTTTATCCTAATCGAATAGTGGTCGCCGGCCAGCAGGGAGTTGGGCCTAGGGGACAATTCAATATGTATCTCTTCCTAACACCAGTTAGCAGTGACTTTAGGCCCGGTGATGTAAATCCCGAAGAGATATCAAGAAGAATAGGTAACATTGTGAGACATGAGCTAATTCACGCAAAGCAATTCGAAAAGAGAAGACGTTCTCAAAATATCTCTAGAATGGTTGCGAAGGATAGATTCGAGGCGGAGGGAGAGATAGTTCCAGATGAGACTAGAGAGATACATTTACAGTCTAAAATGGAGATAGACGCATATGCACATGAATTCGCCGAGGAACTTCTTCAGATATACGGTAAAGATAAGGCGCTCAACATTCTGAGGGGCGCAGTTCCTCTTGACAGTCTTAATATCTCTGATCAGTTTAAAGAATATTTAGATAAGATTCCAGGAGAGGCTGCTGTTATCAGGCTTAAGAAAAAAATCTATAGTAACATAATTGACCTTGTAGATAGAGGGATATACGCAGAAGCCAAAAGAAAAAAGAGAAGATCACGGAAACATGATGAAAAAACATATCGCGTGGGCAACAAAAAAAATCTATATCTAGATAGACCAACATCACACGGCGGGTGGCCTGAGGGACCGAGCAATAGTCCACTTAGTAACAAACCTGTAAATGTACAAATTTCTGATTGGCTAAAGGATATGGATCTATTAGAGGCAATAGCTTTAAGGGTGCTATCTGAGAGCATGGGATACTTTGGAGCGGGATTTGCTAATTTTAAAAAGCTTGTTGATTCGGGCGTGGATGCAGAGTCAGCTGCAGATGAATCTGGGTTTAAGGAGATCGACAGAGGATATACAAGAAAAGTGTACGAGCATCCGTCCTCCAAAGAATTTGTTCTCAAAATAGCCCATGATGGTGGTGATAGACTTGATGCTCGGACATCTAATGAGCGTTTAACGCTAGCTAAAAGAACAAATAGAGATGAAGCACGTAGTGGTAGGGAAACTGCTTATGATGTATTTCCAAAGGTTTATCCCGGGGATTCAGAGGGCAGCTGGATTTTATCAGAAAGGGTTATGACACTAAGCGGTAATGATGAAATGTCTGAATTTTTTCCAGAAGCAAACATTCCCAATGCACGCTACATATGGATTCTTTTACTAGATATGGGAATGAAATATGCAAAGGAGTTGGGAGATATTCACGCTAGCGGAGACTGGCAGGCTGAGCCCAAAGAGTTTAAGGAACAGATGGAAAAGCTTAGAACGACTTCGCCAGGAAGAGACGTCGCTGAGAGATTTTTAAATCTCTGGAAAAATCCAACATTTAGAGAAGTTTCAGAAGCGATGGCAAAGTATAATATTGCTCCGGTGGAGATTAGATATGACAATGTGGGATTCGTTATGCGAGGCGGAAAGAAACAATTTGTAATTTTAGATGTCAGTGTGGGATTAAATCCGGACGAAGCGACCTATTAAATTATAATTAGATTTTGACGAAATACTTGCCTTCTTCTTCCCTGAATTAACACCTCATAGACATCATATATATCCCACTTTTGATCTTCAATCACCCTGAGCGGCCGGCCGATATATTTGGTGATAACTACAACGTCTCCCTGACTAACAAGAGTTGACTCTCCCTTGAAATCGTTGCACGATGGATATGATGTAAGATCTATTATTTCAAATATTTCTCCACGTCCGCTGGCTCGTCTTCCAACTGTTGTAAATCCTTCTCCAGTTATAGTTGAACCGCCTAGCTGAATTTTACAAAGAATGCCAGGCTTAATCTTATTAGCCATCATATGATTAAATAAGCTGATTTTATTTATTTTCATCACCTTTAAGAATATTTAATTATACGGAGTGATAAAGTGAATAGATACGTGATTATATTCTTGATTTGTGCATTGGGCCTTGGATGCGCACCTAAGACTAAGACAGATAGTGGCCAAATAGATTCGACTAACAGTGTGCCAGAGGGATCTTCAACATCTGGCATTCATGGTGGAAGTCCAGCTCCAGAGGCGTGGAGTGATTGTGGTGGAATGATTGGTGATCATCCGTGTGATTTTTCTCTAGTTGATCAAAATGGAGATACGTTTACCCTCTACAACAATTATGGAAAATTAATAGTGTTAGATTTTTCTGCTGTATGGTGTTCTGTGTGCAATGACATGGCTAGCGATGCTAATAGGCTTGCGAGTGACTATGGCAATAGAGATTTTTTGTGGGTGACTGTCTTATTAGAAAATTCTCAGGGTTATCCCACTACTAATGAGGATGTGGCTGGTTGGGTGGCTAAGCATGGGATAAGTGATTCTCCTGTTTTGGCTGGAAATAGTGATCTTATAGATTTGACTGCTGAAGCCGGCTGGCCAATTAATTCTTGGCCCACACTAGTCATATTAGATAGAGAGATGATAATTAAATATGGCATACACGGATGGAGCGAAACAACTGTGAGAGGCTGGGTGGAGTCAGAATTATGAAATTAACAAGATCTCAGCTTAGAAAGATCATTCTTAAAGAGTTTATGACAATTATGAATGAATCAATTGATGTCAGGGGGGTTAGGGTTAACTGGAATAAAAGGGTTGATGGTGATCCAGCCGTATCATTCGATGGAAATCTATACACGCTAACAGGCCCTGGCGGCATCCCCATCGAGATAGAAGACATGGAATATTTTGAAAAGCCTGAGCGTGTTGAGGTTGTGGCGACCGCAGATCTACCAGGCCCAATTAATAAGCGAGTCAAAGATGAGACTGATCCGTCTGGAATAGATACTATTGTTAAGGGTGTGAAGTCTGGTGGAGACTTCAAGGTTAAAGGTAAATTCGGAACCATAAAGTACGAGAAAGCATAATGAAACTAACAAGAAAACACCTTAGAAAGATGATTCTTAAAGAATTTAGAATGGCTAATCCTGGCGTGTCTAAGATGAAGTCAAGAGCATCTATAGAGCTTATAAGGGCGCTTGGAAAGGACGTCAGCAAATACGACGAAGGGATATATGAGCAGCAAAGAACATCTCAGGCAGGACATCAGGGAGATATGACAGGTTATGTCGCATCCCTGGGGGTGGGTGTTAATGTTAGCCCGCAAAGAATAGGCCAGATGATTCAAAATGTTACAAATCAAATAAATGCTCTATCTGGTAAGGATGATCCTTCTTCACAAAATGAAAAGAAAATGTTAGACGCTCAGCTAGCAGAACTTCAGCACCTTAGAAGTAAAGTTTCGTCACAGTAAAAGTATTATACTTTAGCATTCATGTCACCAATTGCATGAAAAAATAATAATGGAATGAATAGGTATATAGGTCTCTACCAGATCTTGATTACCTGATGGTGCGACGGGGAGTTAGTACATGAGTAAATATTTTGAAATCAACGTTAATCAAATTTTAAGAGAGCAAAAAGAAGATCTTGAAGAGGGACTTTTTACACAAGCACTCAAGACAGCGGCCATTAATCTAGTTCCTGGAGGCAGAGTTGCTGCTGACTTTACCAGAGCTAGAGGGTTTGAACAGCTCGAGGATGCTGCTGAGCAGATGGAAAATAGACTTGACGACATTGAACAGCGGCTAAGCTCTCTAGAATCGCTTCTAAGGAGCGCTTCAGGTCCTGCTCCCGGGCCAATCCCCGTGCCAGACGTCGCATAGAAATAATATCGTGGCTGATAATGACATGAAAGATTCAATTCTTAAGCTCAGAGAACTAAGGGAAAAGCTCTGCTCAGAGTATGATCAGTCAAAAACCTGGAAAGAAGCTTATGAGGCACGAGATTTTGTTGTTCAACACCTTCAAGAGCTTCATGTTATGATAGTCAATAGAAAAGTTAGGCGACAAAAGNTAGAAGATAAATCTTCTTTTATATTAGATCAACTTTCTGCGTGGTCCGACTCGGATTGTGGGGGGGAAAGCTAATGTCTGAAGAAGACGGATGGAAGGAGTATTCTAAACTTGTTCTCAAAGAACTAGAAACACTTGCCAGTAGCATTCAAGCACTAAATTCTGAAATTCAGGATCTCAAGCAAGAGATCACACGAATGAGAGAAAGAGAGGATCGGGTGGATGAGCTTCGATCGTGGAAAGAAAAAATAGATGAGGTTGCATCACCCTCTCAGTTACAAGTTGCGATAAAAGAAATAGAGAGATTAAAATTATTTAAAACTAAGGCTGTTACAATTTTTGCTGTGGTTCAATTTGGCATGGCTGCACTTGCTTGGGCACTTAAAGTGTTTGGTTAATAATTAATTACATGAGTACAATGGAGATATCATCATGAGAACAATAAAGGTCACGCCTGGCTATATTAGACAAATTATTGCAGAAGAAAGAGAGCTAATGCTTGAGCACGACAGATATAGGCGCGTTCTTGTGAGAGAAGGCACTAGAATGCGGACCGACGGATATTCTCAGGAAGAGATTAATGAAGGAATTCTTGCTATAGCTCAGAGTCTTGGCGGAGGATTTCTTGATGTATTTAAGCATGATATTGCACAACAATTACTCATGGCTCTCGGTATTCAGCCAGAGGGGGTTCTATCTAAGATAATTTCAAATATTGTTGAACGCACAGAGATTCTTAAGTTTAAAGAATATTTTAGTCCCGGAGGTTGCAAAAAGTTTGCAGATGTTATAATGGATTCTTTGCTTGAGGCAACAGTTATAGAGCCGCTTGTCGATGGGCTTGTTGATAAGCTTGGAATTAATCCTGACAGTAGGCTTTATGCTTCCGTAAGAGAGGCTGGATCAAACTGGCTTCTTCAAAAGGAGGGCGGTTTTGCACAGGAGCTAGAGAATAAAATAGCTGACTTCGTTTGTAATCTAGACATATCTAATATATTTGGCGGATTCAAAAAGGCTGTTTCTAAAGCCGGAGATGCTGGTGGCGGCATCATGGATAAGGTTAAGGGATTCTTCGGTGGTGGAGACAAAGGTGTGACTGGCGGCCTTCCGGCATCAGCGGCAACTGCTGCGATGCCCGCAGAATAATGGATGAGGGCCAGCTCAGGCGTGCAATTCAGATAATTCTTGAAGATCTGGGCGGCCTTAAGACAAAAGGATTTAGAGGATACGGCACCTCACAACCCACATATGTTAGATCAACTAAAAAGTCTCTAGGCAATGTGGAAGCTGAGGATGCTGGTGATGTGGATGAGCAGGGGCCCGTGAAGGTTAGCAGGGCATTCTTTGCTGCAGAGGAAATTGCTGATCCCGCCACTGCTTAATTCACCTGTTTGCGATGTAGTATCTTTCAAATCTTTTAGCATCTTCCTCCGCTATTGGTAGGCAGTGCATATCCTGCCAGAAGTGAGACATTTCGTGAGCAATGGTCTCTTCTAGCTTTGCCTCTCCTACATCTCTAGATACGAATATAGCTGCTGTTCCGCCAGGGGATGCTCTTGAGTCATATGTCCCGTAAATATTTGAATTATTCCACAGACTCCAGTTTAAAAATGACATCGACTCCCTATTATTAAGAATGCTATCTGGCATCTCATACACATTCAATTCAAGTGGTCTGCACTGTTCAGCTCCGTTATAATATTCACCAAATAGCAAGATTACCTTTTGAATGATGAGCTGAGTGGTGTCGAAATCAGATGTCGATCTTCCATGAAAATTAATGTCTATATTATTAATTCTATAGGATTTATTGATATGAAATGTGTGAGATTGAAATAGGGAGCTATAATCACTCGCATTCGCGCTGGAAATGGTAAGCGATATTAAGATAAAGATAAAGATGTTTGTAATAAATTTCATTGATGTCACCTATTTAATAATAAAGCCAAAGTGCGTTATTTACACACTTTGTTATCAAAATAGAAAGGAACTAAATTTTCATATATTTATCCATGAAAGCTTTTCAAAATGAGGTATTACAAGTGAGACTATCCGACAAAAGAATTAGACAGATCATTAGAGAAGAAATCGGCAGACGCTATAGTCTTCTCAGTGAGAAAGAACTTCAAGAAAGATCTACTGGCGGTTTGGCCGGTGCAGCTGCAGCAGGTGCTGTTGCAGGTAATTTCATTCCCATACCTGGTCTCGGTGCCATGACTGGGGCATTAATTGGAATGACTGTTCATCAGTTATTTGCAAAAGGAGACTCTTCAAGTATCGAGTCTGATGAAAAAGCTTCCGCTGCATTTAATCCAGATGTGTATGGAGAGATGGAGGAAGCTGTTCGTCGAGGAGAGCTTGATGCACTAGATCTTGACTCGGAATCAGATATTAGACAGAGAGCGTCGGCACTCTGGAAAGCTGTTAAGGGAATGGGAACTGATGAAGAAGCTGTATATGATTCTCTTTCTGACTGCTCTTCTATTGTTGATATATCTCACGTCGCATTAGTCTTTAGGGATACAAATAACAAGGAGTTACTAGCTGCTTTGAAAGGTGATTTGAATGATAATGAAATGCGGCAGGTGTACAGAATTATCAGGGACAAGCCTTTTGCGATAATAAATGGACAAGCTACAAATGATGCAGCAGATATAGCCGAGGCTACTGGTCAGGGTGGTGATGAAGAAGCAGAAGAGGTGGCGGAAGAGGTTATCGATAAGGGTGTTAAAAGACTACAGCAGGCTCTCGGTAACACTGTAACAGGACAGCTTACTCAAGATGATCTTGACGCTATTAGATATGAAATTAGGCGTTCGTATGAGCCACAAGAGGGACAGCCGAGCAAGAAAGATGTTGCGATGGACATCCAGGCTCGTGTTCAGAATATTTCGGAACAAAATCCCCTCGGACGAGGGGGACAAGATTCTCTTCTTGACCTAGGCTATAGGGGTGCTAGAACTGACTATTGGGGAGCGGTTGCTGACTTTGTTACTAATAAAGGAGCTGCAGCAGGTGCACCAGTTGCCGAAGCAAAAAAAAATCTAAAAGTTAAAGCCCTCATAAGAAGTCTCGTTAAAAATAATCTCAAAAATCGTGTATTACGTGAGCAGTTAACATTTGATATGTCTGGGTTTGAGGACGAGGTCACGGTTATTGAACCTGGACCTGGACCTGGAGCTGAACCTGGTGAGACTAAGCCCAAGAGGCGAAGAAGTCGAGGAAAGCCAGAGGTAAGGGAGCTTCAGAAAATAGTTGGATCTAAGGCTGACGGTATCTGGGGACCCAAAACACAGGCTGCCTTTAATGAATTTGTTAAGAATAAGTCAGGAACCCTTGGCGGTGAGTGGGTATCTAGCGCTGCTTCAATATCCGGTAACTGGGCTAGCGGAGCATCTAAGGCGTCGGAACTCTCTGGACAGTCATTCTCCGCTAATCCTGCAGGTGCTCTAGCATTTGCCAAATGGCTGGGTGGGGGCCAGGCGGCATCAGCCAGGGGCGGTAGTACAGTTATTGGTGGTGGAAGAGCTCATCCCCTTGATCCTCGGCCAGCAGCTGCTGCTCAATCAGCAAATGTTTCAGCAAGAGTTGAACCAGCCGGCGCTATCACTAGTGGGGTTCTAGATGACATAAGAAGTCTTGTTGGAAGCATTGCAAAGAAACCTGGTCGTGTAACAATTACACGCAGACAGGCAGTAATACAAGTACAATCTGTGCCTCGAGGAGTTATTCGAGAGCTAGATAAAGGAACTATAAGGGGAGAAATCAGACAAAATCAAGTCCCTGTGGGAACAACTATATCAGTTACAGTTAAAGAGGCTTAAAGTGAAAAAATCTGAAGCTGATCTGAGATCGGTGATCAGATCGATTCTTAATGATACATCTGATTCAGATCTTCTAAATGAGAAAATGAGGGCTCCTTCGCGTGGCACTGCGGGTGGTTCGGCGAGAACATTTAGTCAGCCAGAAAAAGAGGAAGAGGAGGAAGTCTCATCTGCCGCCACTGGTGCTGCAGCAAATGCTGAGCGAGAATTCCAGCTATGGGGGAATAAAGATGAGAAGCACCCCTCGATGAAAGATACCTTAACTGCCTACTGGAAGAATGCTGGAGCACCAGATTATGGGACAAAACAGCCGTGGAGTGCAGCATTTATCTCTTGGGTCATGAAAGATGAGCCAGGATTTAACAAGTCGGCGTCACATAGCAATTATATGCGCGATGCGAAGAAGGCTAGGGATTCTGGAGCGACATCTGGATTTGTTGCATATCAGCCTGAAGAGCTGCCTGACAAGCAACCAGAGCCGGGTGATCTTGTGTGCCGGCCCAGGATGGGATCTGGGAATGCCTGGAGCAAGATTGGTTCAAGAAATCACTGTGATGTGTATGTGGGTGGAGGTCAGCAGATAGGGGGAAATCTTGGTGACACGTCTAAGAAGGTGCCCTATAAGCAGAATAAGACAAAAATGGTCATAAAGAAACTTGCAGAGTCTGAGCTAAGGGATATCATACGTGAAATTTTATCTGAGAAAATGAAGTCGCCCATGCGAGGAGCATCATCGGGCCGCCGCGGTAGATTTAGAGGTAGTGAAGAGATAGAGGACGTAGAGGATGTGACGTGTGATCCTGAGAATATTCGAGATATTCCTGGAGTTGTGGTGAATCCTGGGAAGAATGCCTATATTGGAATAGGGGGAGTGAAAGGATTCGCCGTGCAAGAGATGCACGGAATGATGAGAAGATTGCAGTCACATCTGGATAGTAATCTAGGACCTGGATATACCGTCTCTAGCAATGGTGTGATGAGAACAATTAGGAAAATATTTTCTAAGGCATCAAAGAGTAAGCTTGCCTCCTGGAATACAAAGCACGGTGTCGGAACAGCAATTGATCTTAAAATAACATCTCCGGCCATTTCAAACTACGCCGGACCCAGCATAACAAATCCCAAACTAGTGAATGATACGAAACTCATGAAGGCATTTAAAAGCTTTGAAAATGCAAATCCCAAGTTTAGGTGGGGCGGTACCTTTACATCTAAAAGCCACCCTCATCAGGACGTTCCCGGCGTTGGAAGCGTAGATGTGGGAGAGCTTCATCACTGGGAGATTAGAGATATATCGCCATATATCGGACAGTTAAAGCCAGCTCTTGTTAAAAATAATCTTCCGGTGCCCACGCCGAGCGGTGATCAGTATAAGCTGGAGCCTCTCTATCGGGCCATTGCTGGATGTGATGGAGGAAGGCCTAAAGTAGCAGAGGTAATAGTCCGTCGAAAGAAGAGAAATAAAAATACTAAGAAATAATCTTAGAGAGATTAATTGACTCGTATATTCTCTTTCTCTCCGGGCTACTCTTGGCATAGAGCTTGATTAGTTCACCAGCTCTAGCATTTGCCTCATTCTCAATATCACCACCTGCGTCCTGAATCATACCGACAAGCATGTCATTTTCATCTTGCATTAGATGAGTTAATTCATGTGCAATTGATCTGAGCACATCAACTAGTGCTCTCTTTTTGCCATAGATTTTAATTATATTTTTACCCCTGTGGTATGCAGCAGTCGTAGTTATGTCATGCTTATCTCTATCATGCACGATATAAATCTTAAATGAACCGGATAGCGGAAGGCTATTTGCACAAAAATTTATAAAGTCTCCAACAAGCAATATTTTATTCGCCGGAAAGCTGAGATTTTTTGCAATGTATAGTTTTCTCATTGTTATTTTCTACAAAAACATGTAATCTGATTTGTCCCTTAGATATAATTATTAATGTCTGAATAAAAATTTGGATTCAATAGCTGTGGAGATAATAAATGTGACCACTTATAATTTTTGTCAGAGGTTTAACTAAGTTATTTAAGAGGTGAAAAAATGAGCAACAGATCTCATTCAGTAACCAACAGCCATAGGAGATATGAATGACAATCGCTAAGAAGACCAAAGCTAAAATTAAAATGATTGAGATGGGAATAGTTCCAGC
>JGI25130J35507_1000584_pt1 | contig 11640 bp, 15 predicted proteins | sample ETNvirnome_2_300_FD_35507 | JGI IMG/M metagenome (IMG submission 35507)
GACCATATCTCCATGATCTGGCCATCTAACCCATAATATCTCTGATCTGCCACTGTATCAAATGTTGTAGCTGAATCTAAAAGCCTTGTTCTCGTACAGAACTCATCTGAAGCACGATTCAACATTTTTATTATTTCCTGTGCTCCCATCTCTGGATGATGTTGTTGCACAAGTTCTACCATTTCTTTTCCCTTCATTTTCTAGGTCTCGCATAAGAAGTATTCTGATCTGACATAGCACCCTGATATGGTGCCCAGCATTGTTCATGCATCTGTTGTACGTATTGCAACTGAGTCTGTAACCACTGATAAGCTGTTGTCTCTTTTTGAATTTTCGCACTATAAGACTGAAACTTCCTCGCAACATTTGCCTGATATTCCGCAAGCTCACTCTGTACTCTTGCTGATTCCTTTTGAACCTCACCTTGATACTTAGACATTTCTGCCTGAATCCTTGCCTGTTCCTTAGAAAGTTCTGCCTGATATTTTCCGATCTCCTCCTGCATTTGTGCTGTTTCCTTAGAAAGCTCAGCCTGATATCTACTTACGTCTACCTGAGTTCTTTGAGATTCTTTGGAAACCTCTGCTTGATATTTGCTCACCTCCTCCTGCATTTGTGCTGATTCCTTAGCAAGGTCAGCCTGATATTTTGCTAACTGAGCTTGCATCCCCTGCACTTCTGATTGTACAACAGCTTGATATTGCTCAACTTCCTGTCTCCAATCATTCATTTGTACTTGCTGTGCATTCTGATGCTGAGCCAAATGAGTACTTGCTCTCTGCAATTCAGTAGCAACTGTCTGGAGAACAGACTCAACCATTTCGACATCTTCAGCATTTAACCAATCTTCAACATCTGTACTCACGCCTAATCCCGACTGATTATCAAATAAATTCTTAGCATTGGTCAAAGCATCTGCTACTTCCCCACTAATGCTAGGCATAGCTTTTAGAGAAGGAACAGTACCAACCTCACTCGTAATACTAAAATCACTAGGCAAACTAGTAGAAACTGATATCGCACTCGGTAAAGATGAAGACACACTAAAAGCACTTGGTAAGCTAGTAGAAACTGATAGTGCACTCGGTAGAGATGAACTTACAGAGACAGCAGAAGGAAGACCAATAGACATACCTATACCATCTGAAAAATCACTAATTGCATCAAAAGTAGTTTGATCAGCATCTAGATCAGTTGGGAGCCTACCATAAGTATCTATCATCTTCGCATGCAATACATTCATAGCTACCCATAAAACAACATGCTTTTTAAATTCATCTGGGAAATATGCAATAGTTTCATTGGTATCATTCACTGCTCCAAGTGACATGGTGCACTACCCCAGCCTCAGCCGCAGAAGGAGTGGGTTTTATATATAACGTACCAGCCTCGACATAATACTTCGGGTCTTCTGGGGGAGCATAATACAAACTTGTAGTGCTACTCAACTGATTTTTGAACTGCAACTTTACAGGCTTTGCAGTTCTTAAATCATCGTTAGTATTAGCAGAATCACTAGCATCCCTCTCCACCATTAAAATTCTACCCTTAGCAGCCAAATTTACCCCATTACCATCTGTAATAGCTGCTGTAGTAGCAAATTGCTCTAACATATCAGGAGCTAAAGCTCCTATTCTTGAGACAACTGTCTTGACACCATCTGTCAACCACTGTGCAATTTCAGTTGTATAATCTGACGTAGCACCAACATAGTGCCCTATTTCGGCAGTAAAGCTCACTTACCTCTCTTATTCCACACACCGCGAACAGCTCCAGCCATACCACGTACAACCTCAGCTTCCTTTAATACGGCTTTCTTCTTTTTCTCAACCTTTTTTACCGCTTTTTTTACTGCTTTTTTTGCCTTTGCCATTTGATCCCCCTTTTAGATCAAGCTTCCGCCTACTATTATCATTGTTTTCTTCCTTGCCTGATTGCCAAGGTCCACCAATTCCAACGCTTGTAACTATTTTCATCGCAGAAACACAATTTCACCAGCTGCACAAGCAGAGCCATCACCTTGATCTCTTGCACCTTTAGCAGCTATTGGAAGGATTGTCCCAGCAGGTACAGCTTTAAAATGTACCCAACCATAGGAATCGTCTGTTCCCCGAATATAAAATTCGTAGTTTCCTGCTACTCCAACATATACCGCAGTAGATTCTACAAAGGCAGTTGTATTAGCCGTTATAGACTCTGCAGCAGTGTGAAGATCAGCTACTCTACTCATCTTGCCCATATCAATTCTCCAAATTAAAGGAGTTAGGGGGAGCCGAAACTCCCCCGCTCCATTACCGATAAAACACTATGCGAACTTAAGAATAGTGTGGGTTTCTGGCAGATTGACTTCCAGACCGGCTTCGGTCAGGACCATATCCTTTCTACCATCAACATTGTTATTCTGTACGTTAGTGATAACGTGCGTGTCGCGAGACACACCGTTAGCAGATAACGGACGATAAGCCACGTTCTTAAGGTCCACCATGCATGCATAGTTCTCCCAAGGACCCCGGAACAGAGGTTCCATCACAAAGTTGAGATTGCCATAAACAGTGTTTATAGCAGTCACGTTGTGACCAAAAGAACCTTTGATGTTCTGGATGTCAGCACTAAAACCATTACTTCCACCACTTGTGGTGACAGTATGACCTAATGCAACATTGTTGCCCATGAAAGAGCTAGAGCCAAGTTTGTTCAGCCAGGAAATTACTTTCCTAGATGCAAGAACAAGCTTAGTTCCGCTATTGCCTGACTCAGGTGAAAATACGTCTTCCAACGCATCTACAAAGTCGTCATATGACGAACTAGCGTACGTAAAGGTTTTAATCTTTCCGTAAGCTTCCGTATATGGCATTAAACCCCAAGTTCTACGGATCGGACCAGTTGATGTTGAATCATCTGTTCCAATTCCGAAGAGCATAGCGTGCTCCATATCCATTTTGTGCTCCATGAGCTTCTCAGCGTATACACGCTTATACTCATTGGAGACCCCACGATAGCGAGTGGCGAGTGCTGTTCCCGAAAAGAGAGGTACTGCCGTTTTAAAAATCTGGCAATATCCTTCTCTATCGTAGAACTCGTCTTTCCAACCCTCAGGGTCAGTGCCACCTTCTGCGAACGCTGAACCAACCACCTGTAAGTCTGCATCAGCACGAAGAATAATCTTCGAGCCGTCAGCTGGTGTAATAGCACCTGCATTACTGCCATCTGGCACATAATACACTGCTTTCCACACCAAATCAATCTCAGCATAAGTTGAGTTTGAAACATCCGGTGCTCCAGTAATCTGGAAGTAAGCTACAGCCGCGGTTTCCGATCCGACACCAGCATCAGTACCGTTTGCGTCATATTCGCATTCTACGGCAATAATCTGGCTCTCGAGAAGGAACTGCGGGAGCGTAGCTGTTGATACGGTTCTACCGTATTTGTCATACAAACAATCCACTTGGACGTTGCTTTTGGTCGCTACAGCACCGCTGCTAAAAGCTGCGGTTGTTGCTGCTGTTTTGATTTGAGCAGTACGTCTCTGCCATTGATGACGCTGTTCTAAGAACTTAAACACAGGATCATCAGTTGGCTTTTTGCGGACTTTGGACAAATAGGTAAAGAAGGGGGACTGCTGAGGATTAAGCTCTGCGATCCGCTCCCCGAAATTAAACATTCTCCGGGAGTGATCTACTGACTAGACTGCATCGTACCACCTGCACTAATACTATATTGATTAGCCATGGTACATTCCCCTTACCTTGGTATTAAAAAAGACTAAATAATGTTCAGTCTATTTTGGTCTTCAATAATACTATCCATTAGTTTATCTTCTACCGACCGATCAGACACTTGAACATTTTGGCTCGGTAGAACGCCCATTGGACTAGGGACAGACTGTGCTCTTCGAGTTTGCTCAAATGCAGCACTAGGTGCCGCGGGAGCAGAAGGAACATTGGTCTGTACACCTCTATCCATTTGATATAACCTCCACAAATTATCAGGAGTGAGCGATTCTGGATTGGACATAATCTGTACGAACTCATCAAATTCAGNATCAGAAGCATTATATTTCTGCCTCAGATGTGTTTTCAACTGTCCCATTCTTTGATCATTTTCAGAAGCTTGTTGTCTCAACGCATCGTCCCTTTGGCGAGCACGCTGATATTCTTCGCGATCTGCACTCATCTTCGCACTCTGATATTCAGCTTGCAAAGAATTGTATTCGTCCATATCATCTCTCCAAGATTCAATGTCGTCTAAATAACGAGCACTTTCACTTGAAGAATCAGTATACGCTTCCTCTCGATTATATGTTCGAGGCTTGTCTGGCTTATTTGGGGGAGGTGGAAACTCTTCAACTTGTTCCTCTGGCTGCTGTTGCTGCTGAGGTTGTTGCGTATTAGAAACAAAAGAAGTTAATTGCTGAGTTAAAAGTTCGTTCGTTGCCCGAACTTTTGACAGCTCATTCTCTCTTTTATCTGCTTCGCTTTGCCAGTACTGATACCTAACTTGATCATTATCAGTAGTAACTGGTGTAGTATCCAAGATTGCCCCGCCTGTTTCCAGCACGGTATCGGGTGAGTCTGTTTCAACGACTTCCGATGGTGGTTCTGGGAATCCGAAAGCAGCTTCGACTGTTTCGTCTAATCCCGAACCTGTCATGATGTCGTTTAAGGCTTGGGTATCATCTGCTGGGGTTTCAGGTAAAACCTGAGCCGCATCCACCACATCGCCTTGTACTAGATCATTAGCCATAGTAAACTCCTATGATTTCCTTGCCCCTTGGGACTTCTTTTTAGGGGGTGAAGGTTTTTTAGTTTCAGTCTTGGAAGCCTCTGTGACTTCCCTACTGAGCTGTCCCGTCGCGTCATTAAGGCGTTTCTCAAAGACTGTTCCCGCAGCTTTCGCTTTAGTGGAGGTTGAGTCTAATTGAGCCTTAAATTTTTCTAATTCTGCACGCTGTTTTGCGTGATAAACTTCTCGTTCTCTAGTCTGGAGATCACCCTGTAGGTCTTTAATTGTCTCCTGAGCCTGTTCCAACTGTTGCTGGAGTTGAGTAACCAAATCTGTTCTCTCCAAGACTCCCTGCATATCGAACACTTCTGTTTTCTTTAATACTTCTACCTTATCAATAATACCCTTTTCGTATGAATCCATATACATCTCAAGTTGTGCATATCTATTAGTAGGCAAAGTTGAACCAGATACTACTACTATATCATAATGCCCAACAGTAATATCATTAACAACTCCCACCTCTTTTTGTTTATCATCATAGAGNTTCTTGTTCATTGTGAACTCATTTATAGAATTGTTTGGTTGAACCAATCGTATTACCTTCTCTTCTGTATATAACTGCTGTGCTAAAGGTATAACAACTTGAGCAATTCTTTTCAAACAATTTTCAAGGTCTGCCTGTTTTGACTTTATTTTTCTTTGACCAAACTCATCGAGAGAAACAGTCGCTTTATAAGTATGAGGAGCTGCTTGTGAGTTCCCCATCATCATTTCGTATAAACCTAATTGGTGGTCTATATCACTTTTGGCTTCTTTTTCATTCTGGTATAACTCATTCGGAAGAGGTGTAGGAGCTACTGAAACAGGTGGTCCCTGATCAAAATCTACTTCTATTGCAACTCCGGGTTGAGACCATTTAGTCTCAAATTCCCGCATATCCACAGAACCGGAAGGTATTAGTATCTTCGTATTCGTGCTTGTTGTAGCATGTGCTACTATTAAAGACCTTGTTTTATTAATGTATTCCTGAAGACCCTTAACTAATCTTACATCAGAAACTGGGAAAGGAGTCCTTGTATGGATATTCATTAAGAATACAAGAGGATAGTCCGAAACAGGTAACATACGCTGATAGAGCAACTGATCACCCATAATAACACACACATGAACTCTTACAGTCGGAACTGTAACAGTTTCGATTTTGCCCTCTTCTATCAAATCCTGTACTGTCATTTCTTTGATTTCTGGCAACTGAGGTGCACTTCCTCCCTGCCCCCTAGCCATGCCAATAGCCTGAGCATAAGATTCTTGAACCTGTGTAATTAAATCTTTAGCTATTAATGGATCATCAATGATCTGATTATTTACGACCCATACCTTCTGAGATGTATATCTTTCCATAGATTCTTCATCAATCAGGTCCTCTCTACCACTATAGGATTCATATATCCTATACATATCCACTATTTCTTTATAATATCTTTCGTATCCACGAACATACTCGTCAGTTTTACCCCATCCTACATCTGTCTTGGTACCGTCATCCTCTGGAAAAGAAAGCTCTCCATCATCCTGCCTCATTGTCTTAGGTCTGTCTGTGAGGAATTGATCTGTACTGGCATTCCCTATAGCTTTCTCATACATGGGATATAATGCCTTAGCCTGATCTTTCGTATATAGTCTTGAAATTATTATATTCTCCGCGTCATCACAAAATTTGCTTCTACAATTAGGATCAACATAGACATCTAATGGATCAATGTCTTTAACCTTCACATCCCCCTTACCCATATCACTCATGGGGTCCTGATAAACAAGGACACAACCCATACCTGTTGTGTAATAATCGTCCACAGCTGTTCTCAAGATATCATCCCCATTAGAAATTTGCCATATATACTCAAGTATACCATTCATAACCTGAGCAACCTTATTATCGCTATCTTCTCTAGGAGAAACCCTNAAAGAAGGTTTNTGGGATGTAAGCATTGCCTTCGCTGCTTCTACAGCAGGATGAATCCTATTAACAACTATGGCAGCCTGACCTCTCTCCTCAAGTGTTATCCGCTGTTCTTTAGACCATTGTCTCCCTAACCTAAATTCTTTATCTTCCTGTGCATGCTCTGCCCACACTTCCCTCTTATTAGAATAAGATTTAAAGAGTTCATGGGTCTCTAAGACCTTTTTCTTGCCTGATTTAGCTTTTTTACCGTATGCCATTTAGTATAGATATCCGGGCGAATATACCACTACATTGTCATCCAATCAAGTAATTTCTTTCCCAAACCGTCATCTGTCTGTTTTTCTATCTTTTTCTTCCTACAAGGGGTTGCTCCCTCTAGAGCAATCCATATAGCATCCAATATATCATCGTTCCTCCCCTTAGGATAAGATAGAAACTCTTGTTGTGCCGTTAAGTCTTGAGGTCTAAAGAAGAACTCCCCTTTTGCTAGCATAGGAACAAGACTGATCAATCTTTCTGACTTCCTAGTTCTNGGNTTAACACCCTTCTCAAGACCGGGGATATATAGGTTCTCTTTCAGCATTATAGCTCTTGTACTAGCTCTTAACGCTTCCTGATACGCAGTTGTTTCCACTTTCATCCTTTTTGGNCGATACTTCTTGTAATATTCAATAATTTTACCCGGCTGCTCCGCAGGAGAGATACGCTCCCTGAATAAATCCACGATATACTTATTATTGTCATTGTCAATACCAATGACAGAAATAACAAAAAAGTCTGCACGAGGATTAAGACTACTAGCAGGATCAATCCCACAATAAATTTCAATAGGTTTAACATGCTCTGTACTTCCTCGTTTCTTTACTAGGCAATTCTGACCTTCGATCCTCTTAAAATCATAATGATGCAATTTTACATATTCAGGCTTAAAAGGAGCATTATCAGGAGATTGAGCAATATTCATATACTCCTGATAAAATCCATTCAGGTTACCTACACTCTCAAATTCTTCCTTTATCTGCAGAATCCGCTCCCTAGGAAACCTTGCATTCCATATAGGCTTCTCATCGTCATCCCATATTGAATACCACAGAGTTTTCCATGCAGAAGACTCTTTTGCCCAGCAAATAAAGCAATCCTCACTAATAACCGTCCCAATCATGATAATTCTTCCATCATCGGCAAGAGAAGGGATAACAGCCTCNGTCATCCACTTTCTATTCTTACTCCTAGCTTCAGGAGTGGCAGCATTCAGTTCTGACTCGAAATCATCCACTATAATCAAGTTTGGACGGGTATCACCCTGAATAAAGCCACGGACACGCTGCCCAGTACCCACAGCTACCATTCTTGTCCCATTCTTTAGCACGATATCGGTTCCGGTCCATTTAGCAGCCGTATCACTACCTCTAGCCCCATATAGGGTCCTATATATCTCAGAATGGTCTAGATGGTACTTTATCCGGGATAAGAAGTTAATACTCTGTGCTTGGGACTCAGATATGATAACTATAAACAGTTCTTCTGCCGGTTGCTTGAATGTAGCCATATAAAGAGGGAGAATGAGACTACAGACCGTACTTTTCGCAGTTCCCCTTGGAGCAGCGATCATAACCCTCTTCGTATTAGTATCTAAAAGAGATTTGTATATCTCCTGATGGAAATCAGGGATTGTTCTTCTTAAAGCCTTAGGAAAACAGGTCTGACCAAACTTACCCATATTGCGGGCAAGCTCTAAACCTGTTTGGATTAGATGGTATTTCTCTTCGCCATCAAGATTCGTCAGACTTGGCTGACTGAGTAAGTTGCTCAACAGTACCCTCCGCTTCCTTTGATTCACCCTTTATCTGCAAAATCTCGCCAAGCATTTTCGTATCAAACACGCCTTCTATCTGTTCTTGCTTCAATTTGACCTTATCTTCCCTTGACCAACCCTTATAGTTCGATAAATCCTGTAATATACCCCGTCTTAGCTTAAACTGCTCTAAAAGAGCTACTTGATCAGCTGATGCGGATTCTACGTCTTGTTTTAGCTTATCCCACTCTTCTGCAAGCTTTTCATCCGTTATACCCTGCTTTTCAAGCATTCTGACCTTCTCATTCTGCACCGCCATCTGGAACTCCTTAGTATTTGTTACTCTCAGCCATCTATCTCTCTGGGATAAAGTTTCAGGTGCTACTACTTCATCTATAGCCTTTAAAATAGGTACCCTTCTAGCAACCATGTTCACCAAAGCTTTTGTAGCCTTCTTTGACATCTCCCTCTCCATCTCGCTCCTCTTGCTGGCAATATGAACACTTTGCCGTCCCTTCACAACGAATTGGGGGCTACTGGACCATGTTACACCACTTCCAAACTTTATATAGTCTCTTTCCCTGTTATTTTCCCTTAATCTTTCCCTAGAGTAGCATTCTGCTATTCTTCCATCGTCAGAGCAACCATAGTCCCCTACTTGGGCATGTTTCCAGTAAACATACTTAATACCCGCTTTTCTAGCCTCTTTCTCCGTATAAATNGGGTATACCCTCTTCCCAGCCTTATGATTTATAGTTACTTCATACATTAAAAGGTTTCCACCAACCCACCCTGCTCAGGAAGGACTGAGCCACTAGCCGAGGAGAGATCAAACTGCCAAAGCCCTTCGGTACCAGCCAAACCAGTATTTCTCTAATACAGGCTTCCTTGTCACCAAATCAGCATAATATTTCACTCTAAAGCTTCTTAATCTCTCCGGTTCTAAAATTTTTGCAGATTTAGCAGTATTCCTGCCCACTCTGCCGTCTACCTTGATTTTTACCTTGTTTTTATGGTTACAAGCCTTCTGAAGGATGGTAGCTGCCCTCTTTATCCCCATATTCACTGACATGTCAAAATATATAGCCCTTATGCTATCAGGGAGCATATTTACCTTCGAAGGAATCCAATAATGATCATAATAGAGTTTCGCAGCATGTTTCTTCGTCAGCTTCTTTATATCTTCATCAGGGAACGCCCTCTTGGAGATACCATACTTGGTCTCCCCACCCGGATCATCCGGATCATTCACATAACCACCCTCGTGCTTAAAGACCTCTTTAATGACCTGATCGAAAGATGTCACGCTTTTTACGTTCCCTCCGTATTCTATTTCGCCTAATCTGAGCGGGAGTACGACCATACTTATCCAAATCGTGATCTTTATCCCTTTTATCATCTTTTCTACGTTTTGCAGCCCTATTTACCATCTTCTTCGTCTTCTTCGTCTATTCCAGCCTCTGGATTGCCCTTTGTACGGTGATTCTCCTCTATTAACTGCTCTTCAAAGCAATTCTGGCATATATAAACCTCATCAGGGCGTAAAGGCTTATCACATTCAAAACATAAATTAGGTAGAGGCATTATTTTCCTCCTCCTTAGCCTTTATATGATGGTAATACCAAGTGGTAACAGCATCATATAAGTCTTTTCTCCTCTGATCACTGTAAAACCCGCGTATTCCAGCAATGTCACTCCAGAGCTTCCCCTTATTTAAACTGTCATCATCGTCAAGATATTTGGAATAGTCAATGTCTACCACTATATTCTATCACAGGTTGTACGTTAATAGTAATTAAAGACATCCTATATCAAAAACAACTAACATGAATAAATTTATAACCAAAATATTTAAAAGTCAACAAAAATATATTTCCCACTTATCTCCCCTACCTGTTACCTGTTGGCTATTCCGACTTAAAGTATCAGTTGAGTAACGAACAAGCTGGGAAAGCACATCCAAATACCTTTTTCCAAAAAATAATATAGATTGTGGGTGTGTCATTTACCATCCGCACCACCCCTTTGAATTTCACTCCCTGCCATCTAATCCTCGTTGAAAGTTAAATTCAATGGTCGTAACTTCGTTACCAATCACCGATCTCATTGGCTGAGGTGTCGCTCAAGTGAACTGGATCGCAAGGCGATCACTCACTTGAACTGACACTCCCCTCGCCCATACTACCACCATGCTACTGTAGTACCTACGCTCGGCTCATCTCAATGAATCTATAGATTGCTGAAGTCCCATTGAATTAAACCTTTCTTCCTCGGATTAGTGCTAAGACAGGAGTGAAATGCAATGCGGTGGAAGATATGCGGATGATAAGACTTGCAGAGCATAAGACCCCTTCGGCTTCTATTGCTCTGTCCTTTCACGTGCAGGCATTAGTGATAGATACACTACTCCATTCAGGAGTGGTATTACTGTTAACAACCTAAAGAAAGGAGTCTATTATGGCTTTAATTAATGGTTCTCGTATATCTATCAACGTAATCGATTGGGGTGCAGAACTTGGGATATCTCTCGTTCAGTCACTCTTTAGCGGTTACACTTGCAAAGTCGCCAATACAGCTTATCCCGATGGTGCTGTAATCCCCGACGACGTACCTAAAGATTCCAGAGGCAATGCCTTTACGGATCATTTACGGTTCACGTTCACGGGTGCACAAATCCCTCTCGATGAGTTTCCAGACTGTCTCAGTTTGGGAAATCTCGGGTATCAAGCTGTATACCAACTGGCATCTAACCAGCCAACAGTTAATCAACCGAACTCTGATTCAACTCAGATGATCCTTGANAAACTGNACTGGGCGACTGAANCAGTCAATGCTGATGGTGAATCCGTCCGAGGCAGGCAATTACTCTCCAGTAATCCTGCAGATCATCCTTATGTAGTCTATCAAAAGGCTAACAAGTATGATCCAATGCAAGGACGATTCACAGACGAAGTCAGGCATAGCATCGATGATCCCAAACCAGAGTCCTTTGATGGTGCGGGAAAATCCAATAATGACGCAATGCCAGCTCGTACTTCCATCATCTATCGACCTGCATTTCAATCCCAATCCACACGGATGAAGGTTGAAGGCAGTAAGGTGGACTTCAGCAAGATCGTTACTGCATCCGCCTGATAGGCATTATAATCATCTGCAA
>JGI25130J35507_1000585_pt1 | contig 11623 bp, 9 predicted proteins | sample ETNvirnome_2_300_FD_35507 | JGI IMG/M metagenome (IMG submission 35507)
GTGTCTATGCGTACAAACTCTGATTCAGTCGGGGTGAATAGGGCATCAATACGGCCAGAACACGGGATAAAGTCATTGCTTGGGTCTTCTGCATAAATACGTGCTTCAAAGCTATGACCTTGCAGCTGAATATCCGCTTGTGACAGCGGCAGTTTTCCACCTGCAGCCACATTAATTTGCCAGCTTACTAAGTCAACGCCAGTGACCATTTCGGTTACCGGGTGCTCTACTTGTAAACGAGTGTTCATTTCCATGAAGAAGAACTCATCGCCACACAGTAAAAACTCAACAGTACCCGCACCACGATAGTTAATTGCTTGTGCACAGCGTACAGCGGCTTCACCCATTTCTTTTCGTAGCGAATCAGATAAACCCGGCGCCGGTGCTTCTTCAATCACTTTTTGATGGCGACGTTGTAAAGAACAGTCACGATCGCCTAAATAAACACAGTTGCCATGATTGTCTGCAAATACTTGTACTTCAACATGACGGGGTTTAGTAACGTAACGCTCTAGAAGCACTAAATCATTACCAAAGCCGGCTTTAGCTTCACGCTTTGCCCCTTCAAGCGCACTGATAAAATCTTTTGCATGCTCTACTACACGCATTCCTTTACCGCCACCGCCAAAGGCTGCTTTGATAAGGACAGGGTAGCCAATTTTTTCTGCTTCGGCTTTTAAAAATTCAGTGTCTTGGTTATCGCCATAATAGCCCGGCACTAAAGGGACATTGGCTTCGTGCATAATTTCTTTTGCACGCGTTTTAGAACCCATTGCTTCAATACTTGATGCTGGAGGACCAATAAATGCAATGTCGTTTTGCTCACAGGCTAGGGCAAACTCACTGTTTTCAGATAAAAAACCGTAGCCGGGATGAATGCAATCAACGGAGGTTTGTTTTGCAACATCGATAATTTTATCTGCGACTAGGTATGAGTCTTTGCTTGGTGCAGGACCAATGTGATAAGCCTCATCGGCCAGCTTTACATGTTGCGCGTGTTTATCTGCATCTGAATATACAGCAACCGTAGTTAGGCCCATTTGTTTTGCTGTGCGCATAACACGGCATGCAATTTCACCACGGTTTGCAACGAGAATTTTTTTCAACGTTTTTGTTGTCATAATGGATCCTATTTCTGCCAATTTGGGCTGCGTTTTTCAAAAAATGCGCTNAGACCTTCTTGTCCTTCGTCTGATACACGAATACGCGCAATACGCTCTGCTGTTAAATCGATTAGTGTTTCATCAATGGCTTTACCCGCAACATCATTGATTAGCTGTTTGGCTGCTTTCACTGCAATAGGCCCATTATTAACAAGGCTTTGCAAGTGCTTGTCTAATGCTGTTTGTAAGTCACCGGTCACTTGATGAATTAAACCTAATTGTTTNGCTGTGTGTGCATCAAAGATTTCTGCGGTTAAAAAGTAACGGCGTGCAGCACGCTCACCAATNGCTTTGATCACATACGGACTAATCACAGCTGGAATTAAACCTAACTTCACTTCGCTTAAACAAAATTGTGCATCGTCTTGGCAAATAGCAATATCACAACAGGCTATTANGCCTAANGCACCACCAAATGCAGCCCCTTGTACGGCACATAGCGTTGGATGAGGGCTTGTTGCAAGCACATGCATTAATTTGGCNAGTTGCTTTGAATCTGCGAAGTTTTCTGCAAAGTCATTGCCAGCCATCGATTTCATCCAATTTAAATCAGCGCCTGCAGAAAAATGCTTACCTTGTGTTTTTAATACCAAAGCACGTACATCACAGCTATTGGCGTGCTCAATGCACTGAATGAGTTCGCTAATCACGTCCTCATTAAATGCATTGTGTTTTTCTGGGCGGTTTAAAACGAGGACAGCCACATTTGATTTTGTTATTTGTAGTGTTACTGACATACGGCCTCCATTACATTCTAAATACGCCAAACTGAGAATCACGCTCTGGGGCGTTTTTAGCAGCACTTAAAGCAAGACCTAACACATTACGTGTATCGGCAGGGNCGATAATGCCATCATCCCACAGTCGTGCACTGGCATAATAAGGATGACCTTGTTTTTCGTATTGCTCGATAATTGGCTTTTTAAATTCGCTAATTTGCGCATCAGTCATGCTTTCGCCTTTGCGTGCTAAACCGTCTTGCTTCACTTGAGCAAGTACGCCAGCTGCTTGCTCGCCACCCATAACCGAAATACGGGCATTAGGCCACATCCACATCATTGTTGGTTCAAACGCTCGGCCACACATACCGTAGTTACCCGCACCATAAGAGCCACCAATTAACACGGTGAATTTGGGTACNTCAGCACACGATACNGCGGTAACCATTTTGGCACCGTGTTTTGCGATACCTTCTGCCTCGTACTTTTTACCCACCATAAAGCCGGTGATATTTTGTAAGAAGACTAAAGGGATATTTCGCTGCGCGCACAACTGAATAAAGTGCGCACCTTTTTGAGCTGATTCACTAAATAAAATGCCATTGTTAGCAACGATACCAACAGGGTGACCAAAAATTTTCGCAAAGCCNGTTACCAAGGTTTCACCAAAGTANCGTTTAAACTCATCAAANGATGAGTCATCAACCACTCGNGCAATGACTTCACGTACATCAAATGGCTTTTTAAGATCAGTACCAACAATGCCGTAAATCTCNTTAATGTCGTAACGTGGAGGTTTTACGTCTTCAAGTAATGGTGCAGTAGGGCGCTGATAATTAATGCGCTCAATACATTGACGTGCAATAGACAGTGCATGTGCATCGTTTTCAGCATAGTGATCGGCCACACCCGATGTTTTACAGTGCACATCGGCACCGCCTAGCTCTTCAGCGCTAACTTCTTCACCTGTTGCGGCTTTTACAAGCGGTGGACCCGCTAAGAAAATAGTGCCTTGTTCTTTTACGATAATGCTTTCATCNGCCATTGCAGGCACATACGCGCCGCCAGCAGTACATAAGCCCATTACCACCGCAATTTGCGGAATGCCTTTACCCGACATACGTGCTTGATTATAGAAAATGCGACCAAAATGCAGTTTATCTGGGAATACATCGTCTTGTTCAGGCAGGTTTGCACCGCCCGAATCAACTAAATAAATACACGGTAAATGGCAACGCTCTGCAATGTCTTGTGCGCGCAGATGCTTTTTCACTGTTAGTGGGAAATATGTCCCTCCTTTAACAGTGGCATCGTTGGCGATAATCATACATTCAACGCCTTTAACACGACCAATACCCGCAACAACGCCTGCACATGGAATCGCTTGCTCGTAAACACCAAACGCCGCAAATTGAGAAATCTCTAAGAACGGCGAACCTTCATCTAATAATGTTTCGATACGATCGCGTACAAATAACTTACCACGGCCAACATGGCGTTCGATTAAAGCAGGGCCACCGCCTAAGCGGATATCGGCCACTTTTTCACGTAAGTCGTTTACAAGGGCAGCCATGTTATCGTGATTTTGCAGAAATTGCGGATCGTGTGGATTAACACTCGATTTTAAAATCGTCATAACTTTAATCCTTATCGGCTTTCAGTGAATAATTCGCGACCAATCAGCATACGGCGGATTTCAGAAGTACCCGCACCAATTTCATAAAGTTTAGCGTCACGTAATAAACGGCCTGTCGCGTACTCGTTGATATAACCGTTACCGCCTAAGATCTGAATTGCATCTAATGCCATCTTAGTCGCTAGCTCTGCTGCATATAAAATGGCACCAGCCGCATCTTTACGTGTTGTTTCACCGCGATCGCATGCGCGAGCTACCGTGTAAACATATGAACGCGCTGCATTCATTTGCGTGTACATGTCGGCAATTTTGCCTTGAATTAATTGGAATTGACCAATTGGGCTATCGAACTGTTTACGTTCATGAATGTAGGGTACAACAATGTCCATACAGGCTTGCATGATACCAAGTGGACCCGCGGCTAATACAACACGCTCGTAATCAAGGCCACTCATTAAGACTTTTACGCCTTCGTTTAAGTTACCTAAAATGTTTTCTTCTGGTACTTCACAGTTTTCAAATACCAGTTCACAAGTATTCGAACCGCGCATACCCAGTTTGTCTAGTTTTTGTGCGGTAGAAAATCCTGGTGTGTTGCGCTCAACGATGAAAGCAGTGATCCCTTTAGGGCCTGCATTTAAATCGGTTTTGGCATAAATAACGAACGTATCAGCATCGGGACCATTGGTGATCCACATTTTGTTACCGTTAAGAACAAATACGTTGCCTTTTTTCTCGGCCTTTAATTTCATTGATACTACGTCAGAACCTGCATTGGGTTCACTCATAGCAAGCGCACCAATGTGTTCACCGCTGATAAGCTTTGGTAAGTATTTTTCTTTTTGCGCTTGTGTTCCATTACGGTTTATTTGGTTTACACATAAGTTTGAATGAGCACCATAACTTAGGCCAATTGANGCACTTGCACGGCTAATNTCTTCCATGGCAATAACATGTTCTAAATAGCCTAAACCCGCACCGCCAAATTCTTCAGCTACCGTCATTCCTAATAAACCCATTTCGCCAAGTTGTGGCCAAAGTTGATTTGGGAACGTGTTGTCTAAATCTGTTTGTTCAGCAAGAGGNGCAATCTCTTGGCTTGCGAAGCTATTAACGTGATCACGGATCATGTCTGCGGTTTCGCCAAGTCCGAAGTTCATTTCTTTATAAAGTGAAATAGTGCTCATAATATGTGTTCCTGTGAGAGTCTGTTGACGCGTATAAAAAGGGTGTCAGGTTATTCGTCTAGGTTATTGAGGGTTTCACGACAGCGACGTTCAGCGGTGACTAATTCCATAAGAACAACTTTAATGTCGTCCATTTGTTGGCTTAAATCCGCTTTCTTTTCTGCAATAAGGTCAAGCATAGTCACTAACTGTTTAGCGCTTGATTTATCTGCGTCGTAAAGTTCAAACAAACGGCCGGTTTCGGCAAGTGTAAAGCCTAAGCGTTTACCTCGTAGGATCAGTTTTAGCCTTACTTTGTCACGTTTCGAGTAAATACGGGTTTGACCGTTTCTCTCAGGTGAGATCAAGCCTTGGTCTTCATAGAAGCGAATAGAGCGCGTTGTAATATCAAATTCTTTTGCTAGTTCGCTGATACTAAACGTTTGCTCATTGCTGGCAGGCTCGACTGCTGCACTTTCAAAGTTTGTTTGATTGTCTTGTTTCATGATTTATTTACCTCATTCGAATAACACCAATATAAGTGAAGTTTACGTAAAGGTAAAGTGTCATTGTGAAGTTATACTTTAGACTTATAAGGTTAGCGCTNAAAATTTATTGCAGCGCCTTATTTATATGGCTTTNTGAGGAAATGTTTGATTTTTAATACAGCAAAATACAGATAAGTTTACAGTTTTACCGGCCGCAAAAAAGTTGATTTTAGATTTACGTTGGCGTAAACGTAAATATTATGTATGCTGAATTAAATCGAAATTAAACTATAACAAATTAACTGTTTGGTTACACATGATTTGAACACATGATGATAACCACTAACATGGAGCCAATTATGACTACTGAAGCCGTTGTTATTGTTGCCGCAAAACGCACACCTATGGGTGGGTTTATGGGCGCACTTAGTGGCGCACACGCAACTGATTTAGGGGCGACTGCCATTAAAAGCAGTTTAGAGCACGCGGGATTATCTGCGGATAAAATCGACGAAGTGATTATGGGCTGTGTATTACCGGCAGGTTTAGGTCAAGCACCAGCNCGTCAAGCAATGTTAAAAGCGGGCCTAAATCAAGGCACCGGTGCAACGACGATCAATAAAGTATGTGGCTCAGGTTTAAAAGCGGCGATGTTCGCGCATGATCTAATTAAGTCTGGCTCTATTAATGTTGCTGTTGCTGGTGGTATGGAAAGCATGAGTAATGCGCCTTACATGCTACCTAATGCACGTGGTGGTATGCGTATGGGTCACGGTGAAGTNAAAGACCACATGATGTGTGATGGCCTCGAAGATGCCTATGACAACAAAGCAATGGGCTGTTTCGCACAAGACACCGCTGATCAATANTCAATTGGCCGTGAACAAATGGATAACTTTGCATTAAGCTCGTTAACCAAAGCCAATGCCGCCATTGAATCAGGTGCGTTTGAGAGCGAAGTTGCTGCACACACTATTTCAACNNGTAAAGGCGATGTAACGGTTTCTATTGATGAGCAACCAGGTAATGCTCGCCCAGATAAGATCCCAGGCTTACGTCCTGCATTCAAAAAAGATGGCACTATTACGGCGGCTAACTCGTCGTCAATTTCTGATGGTGCTGCTGCTCTTGTATTAATGCGTGAGTCTGACGCACACGCACAAGGTTTAACACCGCTTTGTCGCATTGTTGCTCACAGCACACATTCACAAGCCCCTAGCGAGTTTACATTAGCACCTGTTGGTGCAATGAAGTCTTTACTAGATAAAGCAGGTTGGTCTGTAGAAGANGTTGACCTTTGGGAAATNAATGAAGCATTTGCCATGGTAACTATGCTTGCAATCAACGAGCTTAAACTCGACGAAAGCAAAGTGAATGTTAACGGCGGTGCATGTGCATTGGGTCACCCAATTGGTGCCAGCGGCGCACGTATTTTAGTCACCCTAATTCATGCATTAAAGAATCGTGGTCTTAGCAAAGGCGTTGCCTCACTGTGTATTGGTGGTGGTGAAGCGGTTGCGATGGCCGTCGAAGCTATTTAAGCATTTTTTAGTCTCTCACAGCCGCAACGTATTTTAAAAACTATCATGTTGCGGCCTCTTAATACCCACTGGGGAGGAGTGCCTCATGCACCAAGTACCTTTATTTATCAACGGCGAATTTACCCAATCAAGTTCAACGCAGCTTATTGATGTTATTAATCCTGCAAACCAAGAAGTTTTAGCACAAGTGCCTTGTGCAACAGATGCCGAAATGGATGCCGCAATTGCTTCGGCTAAAGAAACGTTTAAAACGTGGAAAGAAGTGCCTATTTCTGAACGTGCGCGCATTATGATGAAATATGCCGCGCTATTAAAAGAAAATCACGATGAGCTAGCAACGATTATTTGTCATGAACTGGGCAAAACATTCGAAGATGCGAAAGGTGATGTATGGCGTGGTATCGAAGTTGTTGAACAAGCCGCAAATGCNCCTTCGTTNATGATGGGCGAAACCATGGAAAACGTGGCGCGTAAAATCGATACATANTCGTATATGCAACCGCTTGGTGTGTGTGCTGGTATTACGCCGTTTAACTTTCCNGCGATGATCCCACTGTGGATGTTCCCACTGGCTATTGTGTGTGGTAACACGTTTATTCTTAAGCCATCAGAGCAAGACCCACTTACACCAATGCGTTTAGCCGAGCTGTTTGTTGAAGCGGGTGCCCCTAAAGGTGTTTTACAAGTTGTTCATGGTACTAAACCACAAGTAGACCGCTTACTAGAAGACCCTGCTGTACGTGCAATTTCATTTGTGGGTTCGTGTGGNGTCGGTGAGTATATTTACTCAAAAGGCACTGCGAATCTTAAACGCGTTCAAGCTTGTGTTGGCGCCAAAAACCACATGGTTATCATGCCTGATGCGAGTAAATCACATGTTGTAAACAACCTAGTAGGTGCTTCGGTTGGTGCTGCGGGTCAGCGTTGTATGGGTATTTCGGTTGCTGTTTTTGTTGGTCAAGCGAAAGACTGGGTTGATGAAATTAAAGCGGGTTTTGAAAACGTGCGCCCAGGTGTGTGGGATGATGCGAATGCAGCATATGGTCCGCAAACATCAAAAGCGGCAAAAGACCGTATTTTATCGCTTATTGCTGGCGGTAAAGCACAAGGTGCAACCTGTTTAATTGATGGCTCAGACTTTACNGTTGAAGGGTATGAGCAAGGTAACTGGGTTGGTCCAACGTTATTCACTGATGTNACAACCGAGATGGATTTATACAAAGAAGAAATCTTTGGTCCAGTACTGGCGTGTATGTTTGTTGATACGCTTGAAGAAGCAATCGCGCTAATTAATAACTCACCATACGGTAATGGTACGTCATTATTTACCTCAAGCGGTGCAGCCGCGCGTAAATTCCAACACGAAATCGAAGTAGGCCAAGTAGGCATTAACGTGCCAATTCCGGTGCCACTGCCGTTTTTCTCATTCACTGGTTGGAAAGGCTCTTTCTATGGTGATCAACACACGTATGGCAAACAAGGTATTCGTTTTTACACTGAAACGAAAACCATTACGTCTCGTTGGTTTGAGGACGATATTGCCTCGGGTCCAAACATGAGTATTAACCTTAAATAAGCGCCGGTAAGCGCGCTTTATAAGGAATGAGCGAGGCTGTCCTCGCTCTTTAAACACCGATTTATACAAAGAATAAGACAACAATTTAAGAGGTCTACTATGGACTTTAATTTAACCGAAGATCAGCAAGCCTTTGCTGAAACAGCCCGTCAGTTTGCAGAGTCTGAACTGGCACCTTACGCCGCTCAATGGGATCAAGAACACATTTTTCCAAAAGACACCATTAAGGCAGCGGGTCAGCTTGGTTTTTGTGGTTTATACACGCCAGAAGAAGCGGGTGGTTTAGGGTTATCTCGCCTTGATTCAAGCATTATTTTTGAACAGCTTGCGATGGGTTGTACAGCAACCACCGCCATGCTAACGATTCATAATATGGCAACCTGGATGGTAGCAAGCTTCGGTACCGATGCAGTAAAAGAAAAATACTGCGAACAACTTGTCATGGGTGAATTACTTGCCTCGTATTGCTTAACCGAGCCGGGTTCAGGTTCTGATGCTGCATCACTTAAAACAAAAGCCGTTAAAGAAGGCGACGAGTATGTGATTTCAGGCTCTAAGATGTTTATCTCTGGAGCGGGTGAAACTGACTTATTAGTGGTTATGGCACGCACCGGTGGTGAAGGTGCTGCAGGTATTTCGGCATTTGTGGTTCCTGCAGATGCAGCCGGCGTTGAGTATGGTAAAGCCGAAGAAAAAATGGGCTGGAATGCACAACCAACACGCTTAATTAGCTTTGAAGACGTGCGTATTCCTGCTGCAAACTTACTGGGTCAAGAAGGCGAAGGTTTTAAATTTGCGATGCAGGGCCTAGATGGCGGTCGTATTAATATTGCAACGTGTTCGTTAGGTACGGCGCAAGCTGCACTTAATACAGCGCGCGAGTATTTAAAAGAGCGTGAGCAATTTGGCAAGCCTTTAGCCGCTTTCCAAGCGTTGCAATTTAAAATTGCTGACATGAACACGGAGCTTGTAGCTGCGCGTCAAATGGTACGTTTAGCGGCGTTTAAACTGGATACGGGCGACAGCGAAAAAACCACTTACTGTGCAATGGCAAAACGCTTTGCCACTGATGTTGGCTTTAAAGTATGTGATGATGCACTGCAAATTCACGGTGGCTATGGCTATATCAAAGAATACCCNCTAGAGCGTCATTTTAGAGATGTGCGAGTACATCAAATACTTGAAGGTACAAATGAAATTATGCGTGTGATTATTGCGCGCCGTATTTTAGCTGAATCAGCTAACGACATTCTATAAGGAGCGTACTATGTCTAATCCATCTATCGATCTTGTTATTGAAGGCAACGTAGCGGTGTTAACAATGAATAACCCGCCTGCGAATACCTGGACACACGATACACTTACCGCCTTAAAAGACACGGTGACAGAGTTAAATGCCAATAAAAACGTGTATGCATTGGTTATCACAGGTCAAGGCGAGAAGTTTTTTAGTGCCGGTGCCGATTTAAATGTGTTTGCAAGTGGCGATAAAGGCGTTGCGGCAACCATGTCTAAAGTATTTGGTGATGCATTTGAAGCATTAACAAACTTCCGTGGTGTTTCAATTGCTGCAATAAATGGCTATGCCATGGGCGGCGGTCTTGAAGTTGCCCTTGCGTGCGATATTCGTATTGCAGAGCAACAAGCACAAATGGCGCTACCTGAAGCAAAAGTAGGCTTACTGCCTTGTGCTGGCGGGACGCAAAATCTTGCGTGGTTAGTGGGCGAAGGTTGGGCAAAACGCATGATCTTATGTGGTGAGCGTTTAAAAGCCGACAAAGCACTTGAAATTGGACTTGTTGAAGAAGTTGTTGCACAAGGCGAAAGTTTAAATGCAGCAATGGCGCTGGCTAATCAAGTAGCTGAACAGAGCCCTGTTGCTGTTACTGCGTGTAAAGAACTCATTCAAAAAGGCCGTACTCAGCCTATGGCTCATGCATTACCACTTGAGCGTGAACTGTTTGTTCAACTTTTCGACAGCAAAGACCAACGCGAAGGTGTGAACGCATTCTTAGAAAAGCGTAAAGCAAACTGGGTAAACGGCTAATGAGTAATTTAACACTACTAAATCATCAAGATGCGCCAGTGGTGTTCGAAACTGCAGAGGCCGCCAGCGGCCTCATTGCAATTGCAACACTTAACGCGCCAAAGTCGTTAAATGCATTAAATTACGACATGATCCAGTTACTTGAGCCACAGCTTAGAAAGTGGGCTGACGATGACTCAGTAGCGATGGTTATTTTAAAAGGTGCAGGTGAAAAAGCGTTTTGTGCCGGTGGCGATGTGGTTAGTTTACACAAAGCGATGAGCACAGGTGAGCCTGCCAGCTACATTGAAGATTTCTTCACGTTAGAGTACAAGCTTGATTACCTAATACACTGCTACGAAAAACCCATTATGTTATGGGGTAACGGTATTGTGATGGGCGGGGGCCTTGGCTTAATGGCGGGGGCAAGTCATCGAGTCGTAACTGACACTTCTCGAATCGCGATGCCTGAACTCACTATTGGTTTATACCCAGATGTTGGCGGCAGTTACTTTTTACATAAAATGCCAGATCAAGTGGGCCTATTTTTAGGTTTAACGGCGGCCTCTATTAATGCTGAAGATGCATTATTTGTAAACTTAGCCGATCATTATGCAACGGCCGATAAATTTGATGCCATTTTTTCTGCTATCACTGCTGAAAAATGGGGTAAAACAGCCTCATTAAACCATGAAAAGCTGACTCAAATTTTAGTCTCTATTGATAACATTTCTGGTCGAGTACCAAAGGGGAATGTGAAAGCTAACCTAGCAGCTATTCAAAAGCTTGCTGAGTTTGAAACCCTAGAAGACAAAATTGACTATATACAAGCAATCGACACAGAAGATAAATGGCTGTCACGTGCTCAAAAATCGTTGGCACATGGTTGCCCGCTGAGTTGTGCATTGGTAGAGCGTCAACTTGCTACATCGAAAGGCAAAACACTTGCCGAGTGTTTTAAAATGGAGCTTGGTATGTCGGTACGATGCGGTGAAGTAGGTGAATTTCAAGAGGGTGTACGTGCTTTATTAATTGATAAAGATGGCGCACCTAATTGGCAATTTAAGTCACTATCAGACATTGAACCTGATTTACTTGAAAGCTTTTTTACATCACGCTGGGATGAGCAAACTCATCCACTCAATGTGTTAACCAAGGGGTAATACAGATGGCTAAATTAACAATAGGTTTTATTGGTTTAGGCAACATGGGTGGCCCAATGGCGGCTAACCTAGTTAATGCCGGCCACACAGTACGCGTATTTGATTTAAATAAAGCGGCGGTCAGCGAGCTTGAAGCAAAAGGCGC
>JGI25130J35507_1000588_pt1 | contig 11603 bp, 8 predicted proteins | sample ETNvirnome_2_300_FD_35507 | JGI IMG/M metagenome (IMG submission 35507)
AAAAAAAAACAATTGAAACTAAGAGTAGTATAATTGAATTTTTGAAAATTTCATTTAATTTAAATTTTAAAAGTAGTGCGAATATTAGAGCTAAACATAATAATGAAGCTAATGAATTGCTTAAGAATAAGAACACTAAGTTTAACGTAATGGAAAAGCCAATGAGTACTTTGTATTTAGTATGTTTGTATATGTATAAGCTTAGAGGTAAGAGCAGTATCTGTATATGATTAAAGTGTCTAATGTTATCAAACTTCATCATTATGTTATGAGCTTTAATTGGCTGTTGATCTATCAATGAAAAAACAATATTTAAGGAGCATACGAGTAACAATGAAGTATGGATATAAAATAATACTCTATAAAAGTTAATATTGTTTACTGCAGTGTTTATTAATGAAAAAGTTAATAAAGCTAGCATTGTGTAATGCAGCGAGTTCATTATACTTGAATGTGGGTAACTTGATAAACTTGATGAAAAAAAACTTAGCGCTAAAAAAGCTGTAATACAAAAAGTTATGTTATTTTTGGGTATGGATATTTCCTTACGGCTAATAAAATGTAAGGCACAAGCAAAAAGAAGAAATATTTGAGCTATTCGCTGACCATTGTGAAAGTCATATGAAACACTTGGCAATAAAGGGAATAAAGAATAAAAGAAAAAGAATAATAGAAAAGTTAAGTTTAAAGGCAACATTACGTTGCCTTTTAATTTCTTCATATAAGTTATACTAGCTACAGTTGCCAGGTTTGAACTTTGCTTCAAGTCCAGAATCTGCTGCACAAGACCAAACTCCATCAGCCGTTCTGTTTAGTGTTAATGTTTTACCATTGATTTTATCTGCATTACCATTTTTCATTGTGCATTCAATTGCAGTATTACCTGTTAAAGCGAAGTCACAGTATGTACCACCAGATGCAGTTTGACCGATATAACCCTTATCAGCATTTGAAAGAGAAGGAGTTTTGCCTTCGTTCACTGCAACTTCAAATTGCGTCTTAAGAGATGTTAATTCAGCGTACGCAGAACCCGCTTGTGATTTTGCTGTGTAGTCTTGGTACTGCGGTAACGCAATCGCAGCCAAAATACCGATGATTGCTACTACAATCATTAATTCAATTAGGGTGAAACCCTGTTGCTTTTGTTGTGTCATTTTGTTCCTCTCCTAAAGGATATGATGTTTTGTAAGTTTAGCTGTTAGATCAGCATTGTAAAATCGATGCTAAACATACAGGACTATTCTTACAGTTTTACTTAAAACTTCTGTTAAAAATCGTGATTGTTAACAAGTTGATTTTAAACTTTTGTTCATTAAGTGTTTGTTAATTTACTTTAGCATCAATTAATGTATTTGAAAGCAATTTTCCGGCTAGATAACTGGTTTTTCTGAAGTTTCCTACTTTAGTTTGAGACAGATCAAGCTTAAAAATCCATAATTGAACTATTTATACACTGCATCCTTGCTGGAACTTATTGAATTAATTGTAAACTTACGTAAGTCATTAGGACACAATGATACTAAAGAACTAAAAGCACTGAAAAGTTATTGATTTTTTGTTACCNATTCAGGCTTTTTACGTATTTAATGCTTTTTTNATTTCNTTGTCAACGAATTAGGTAAACATTAAATACGCAAAAATGNGGTGNGGTTACGCGTTAAANCGCATCGATAGGTCGATTGATTGTAAATTTTTTGTAAGTGCGCCGCTTGAGATAAAATCAACACCTGCTTGCGAATAAGCTTTTAGTGTTTCAAGGGTCATATTGCCAGACACTTCTAATTTTGCTCGCTTATCAGTAAGGATGACGGCTTGCTGTATTTGTTCCACAGTAAAGTTATCAAGCATGATGATATCAGCACCCGCATGAATGGCTTGCTCAAGCTCATTTAAAGATTCAACTTCGACTTCTACAGGTTTTGATGGATGATTAACTTTTGCTTGTGCCACGGCTTTATCAATGCCACCACATGCTGCAATGTGGTTTTCTTTAATTAAGAATGCATCGAATAAACCAATACGATGGTTCGCGCCGCCGCCGCATTTGACTGCGTACTTCTGCAATGCACGTAAGCCCGGAATCGTTTTACGGGTATCAAGTAACTGCGTGGTTGTTCCTGCAAGTTCTTTAACGTAGTGGGCTGTGGTTGTTGCTGTTCCCGAAAGCGTTTGCACAAAATTAAGCGCTGTACGCTCTGCGGTTAAAATGGCACGTGCAGAACCAGACGCTGTAAATAAGGTGGCATTTGCAGCGACCTTATCACCATCGTTTACTAATACATCAACTTTTACCGTTGCATCTACTTGCTTGAACACTTCTAAAATAATGTCTTTGCCACAAAATACACAGTCTTCACGAGTAATTACTTTGGCATTCGCTTGCTCGTTTTCAGGGATGAGTTGAGCGGTGATATCACCGTCGTTTGCATTTTGGTAATCCAAATCTTCATCAAGGGCGAGTTTAACCAGTTGGCTAATTAAAGAGTGAGGGACTGACATGTCGAAAGCTCATTGTTTATTAATAAATTGACTAAATTTTACTATGTTTGACCTTGTATTAGAAGTTAAAGATTTATCGCTAACGTGGATTAAAAGTCCTTGTGGGTGGCTTCACAAATGAATGCGGCTAGACCCTGAGTAGCGAACCATTTACACTGTTTAACTTTATTGTCATTGTTAGTTTTTAATATGCATATAAACGAATTAGGCCAGTTAAACAGTGTGTTACAGCGGCCATGCAGGCATTATGATGCGCGTCCTGATAATGAAGTGTCATTACTTGTGATTCACAATATTTCGCTACCCGCAGGGCAGTTTGGCACGCGATATGTGGATGATTTATTCATGGGTTGCATAGACTGTGAGGCACACGATAGTTTTGTTGACTTAAAGGGGCTTAGAGTGTCTGCGCATTGTTTTATTCGTCGCACGGGTGAAGTGATTCAATATGTGCCATTTGAAAAGCGTGCTTGGCATGCCGGTGTGTCTGAGTTTAATGGCCGCCAGCAATGCAATGACTTTAGTGTAGGTATTGAGCTTGAAGGTACTGATACTGAGCCGTATACCCAAGCACAATATAATGCATTACACTTAGTGACAAAGGCACTTATGGATAAATACCCAAAAATAACTCGCTCTCGTATTGTCGGCCACTGCGATATTGCACCCGGTAGAAAAACGGATCCGGGCGAGAGTTTTGATTGGCCATACTTTTTTGATTTAGTGTTTTAATTTAAAGGATATAGGTAACAAGCATGATCTTGATTTCAATTATAGTTGCGCTAGTCATTGAGCGTCTTGGGGCGCGGGCTGATTACTGGCAAATTGGTTTTTATGCCGATCACTACCTAAAGCACTCTAAAAAACACTTATCAGATAAAGGCTTATTTAATTCGCCCGTTGGTTTTCTGATCTGGTTAATGTTACCAGTGATTGCTATTGCCTTAGTTTATAAGTTATCAGATTTTATAGTATGGCAATTAGCGGTTAACACCGTGGTGTTATTAACGTGTTTTGGCTGTGCTAAGCAACGAGCACTGTATAAGTCTTATCTCAATGCCCTAACGCGAAACGATCAAGAAGCTGCGACATTATTTGCATTACAAATGGGCCAAAAGAAAACAGAAGCTGAGCCCCAAGGGGAAACATTCGGGCAAACACTCGCATGGCTTAATTTCCGCTTTTATTGTGCTGTTATTTTTTGGTTTGTGATATTGGGTGTACCGGGCGCAATACTCTATGGCTTAGTGCGTACTTACGCTGACAAGGTAAGAGAAAACCATAATATGGTGTATGCAAAACGCTTTAAACTAATTCATACCTTATTATTTTGGTTAGATTGGTTACCTGCGCGCATTGCAAGTTTTGGTTATCTTGTTATTGGCAACTTTAATAAAGGAACCAGTTGCTGGTTGAAATACGTGTTGGACTTTTCAGTAAGCAATCGCAAAGTGGTTACTCAAACAGCTTTGGCTGCAGAGCAAATTGAGCAGCAGTATGTTGGTTGCACTTATGAGGCAACCTGTATGATGAAACTCGTAAAACGTAATGTGTTGTTCTTTTTAGTCATTATTGCCGCACTCACTCTATTTGGTGGGTTGGCGTAGTAAAGTTAGCAAGTTGCAAGGGCTGGCTTTAGCCGGGAGTGGCTTTTAAAGTCAGCGAGCTGCAAGAGTAAAGCTTGTAGGAATGATTTCAGTCATGAATCATTCTGTTAATGTACGTCGTTTGAGTTTTGATTTTTCAGCACTGTAATGCTTTCTACTTTGCCTTTCTACAAAGCCACTCAAATCAGCTAACATCAAATAGCTGACTTCTAAGAGCGTGCTTGTCAATCTGGTCTGACCATTTATTTTTTATTGTTTTCTTCTTCCGAAATAGCGACTTTCTTCCATACTGTTTAATCTTTATGCAAAATGGAGTACCGTGTCAGTTGGCGCTGAGCGCAGTGAAATTGACAGAAATACCGGTTTTTGATAACGTATGCTACAAATTTGGTATGACCAATTTACCTTTTGGTTGAGTCTTATGGCTAAAAACCCTGTGTTTAGCGGGCTTGGCCGAAACAACGCGGACGTTGATAAATGTCTTTAAAGATAAAAGCAGCAAAATTATCTGATGTAATTTTACAACAACTTGAGAATATGATTCTTGAGGGGTCGTTAGCGCCAGGCGAAAAATTACCTCCTGAACGTGAGTTAGCGAAACAGTTTGAAGTATCGCGTCCATCACTTCGAGAGGCTATTCAAAAGCTGGAAGCTAAAGGCTTAGTCACGCGTCGTCAAGGGGGTGGCACGTTTGTAAAAAATCAGCTTGAAGAGGGGCTTACTGATCCACTCTTTGATTTGATAAGTAAACATCCTGAATCACAATTTGATTTACTTGAATTTCGTCATGCTCTTGAGGGAATCGCAGCTTATTATGCTGCAATGCGTGGTACGACGAATGATTTTAAAAAAGTAAAACAAAGCTTTGACAATATTGCGCTTGTAAATGATGACATTGTGCAAAAAGCAAAAGCAATTAATGCATTTCATTTCAGCGTAGCTGAAGCGTCTCATAATGTCGTGTTGCTGCACTTAGTGCGTGGTATGCAAGCATTGCTTGAGCAAAATGTATTACAAAATTTAACTGTACTGTTAAAAAAGCCGCAAATCAGCCAGCAGCTCGCGGAGCATAGACGACTGTTAATGGATGCGGTTATTGAAGGAAACCCAGAGCAAGCACGCCTTGCTAGTAATGCTCACTTGGCCTTTATCGAAGAAGCCTTACTTGAGGCTGGCAAAGAGCATTCGCGGATTGAACGTAGTTTAAGACGCACCAAACAACATTAAGCAAGTGATTAGCTAAGTTTAGTTAACTACTTAATTTAAGATTTATTAAAATAATTAGTATTTTAAACATAAGGAAACCTCCATATGTCTGAAGTCAATAAAATTGACGTAGACGCGCTAGAAACACAAGAGTGGTTACAAGCCCTTGAGTCTGTTGTGCGTGAAGAAGGTGTAGAACGTGCTCAATTCTTACTTGAGCAAGTGTTAGAGCAAGCCCGTTTAGACGGTGTTGATATGCCTACTGGCACAACTACTAACTACGTTAATACCATTCCAGTAGATCAAGAACCAGCCTACCCAGGTGATGTGAATGTTGAGCGTCGTATTCGTTCAATCATTCGTTGGAATGCGATTATGATCGTATTACGCGCGTCGAAAAAAGATCTCGACTTAGGCGGCCATATGGCGTCTTACCAGTCTTCAGCGGCTTTTTATGAAGTTTGTTTTAATCACTTCTTTAAAGCGCCAAACGATGTAGACGGCGGTGACTTAGTTTATTATCAAGGTCATATTTCTCCAGGTATCTATGCGCGTGCATTCGTTGAGGGTCGTTTAACAGCTGAGCAGCTTGATAACTTCCGTCAAGAAGTTGATGGTAAAGGTCTTCCTTCGTACCCACACCCGAAATTAATGCCTGAATTCTGGCAGTTCCCTACGGTATCGATGGGTCTGGGTCCAATTGCTTCAATTTACCAAGCGCGTTTCTTAAAGTACTTAGATGGTCGCGGCTTAAAAGACACTAAAAACCAACGCGTATATGCTTTCTTAGGCGATGGTGAGATGGATGAGCCAGAATCACGTGGTGCAATCTCATTCGCTGCACGTGAAAAATTAGATAACCTATGTTACCTAATCAACTGTAACTTACAGCGTTTAGATGGCCCAGTAATGGGTAATGGTAAAATCATTCAAGAGCTTGAAGGCCTATTTAAAGGTGCAGGCTGGAACGTGATTAAAGTTGTATGGGGCAGCGGTTGGGATATCTTACTTGCTAAAGATACAACCGGTAAGTTACTACAGTTAATGAACGAAACTATTGACGGTGACTACCAAACATATAAAGCAAAAGACGGTGCCTACGTGCGTGAGCACTTCTTTGGTCGTTATCCAGANACAGCAGCACTTGTTGCTGATATGACAGACGAAGAAATCTTCGCACTTAAGCGTGGTGGTCATGAGCCATCAAAGCTTTACGCAGCATTCAAAAAAGCAGAAGAAACGAAAGACCGTCCAACTGTTATCCTAGCGAAAACGGTTAAAGGTTACGGCATGGGTGAAGCGGCTGAAGGTAAAAACATCGCACACCAAGTTAAGAAAATGGACATGACACACGTAGCACACTTACGTTCGCGTCTTGGTTTACAAGATCTTGTGTCAGATGATNAATTAGCTGATCTTCCATACTTAACACTTGAAGAAGGCTCAGAAGAGTACAAATACTTACACGCTCGCCGTGAAGCACTTCAAGGTTACACACCGAAGCGTATTGCTAAATTCTCTGAAAAGTTAGTCTTACCAGAAGTAGAGGCATTTAAACCATTACTTGAAGAGCAAAAGCGCGACATTTCTACAACAATGGGCTTTGTTCGTGCACTTAATGTGTTGCTTAAAGACAAAGGTATTGGCAAAAATATTGTGCCTATCATTGCTGACGAAGCACGTACATTTGGTATGGAAGGTTTATTCCGTCAAATCGGTATTTATAACCCACATGGCCAAAATTACACGCCTCAAGACCGTGACATCGTTTCTTACTACAAAGAAGCTACATCAGGTCAAGTATTACAAGAAGGTATCAATGAGTTAGGTGCAATGTCGTCATGGGTTGCTGCTGCAACATCATANAGCACCAACGATTTACCTATGATCCCATTCTATATCTACTANTCTATGTTTGGTTTCCAACGTGTTGGTGATATGGCATGGATGGCGGGTGACCAACAAGCACGTGGTTTCTTATTAGGTGCCACTGCAGGTCGTACAACGTTAAATGGTGAAGGTTTGCAGCACGAAGATGGTCACAGCCATATTCTTGCTAACACAGTGCCTAACTGTATTTCTTATGACCCAACTTACGCTTACGAAGTTGCAGTTATTATGCAAGACGGTATTCGTCGTATGTACGGTGAAGATCAAGAGAACGTGTTCTATTACCTAACACTGATGAACGAAAACTACCATCAACCAGCAATGCCTGAAGGCGCTGAAGAAGGTATTCGTAAAGGTATCTATAAGCTTGAAACCGTGGCTGGTGATAAAGCGAAAGTACAGTTGCTAAGCTCGGGTACTATCATGATTGAAGTACGTAAAGCTGCCCAAATCTTAAGTGAAGAGTACGGTATTGGTTCAGATGTATTCTCAGTNACTTCATTCAATGAATTAACACGTGATGGTCAAGATGTTGAGCGTTTCAATATGCTTAACCCAGANGCAGAGCAAAAGACTGCTTACATCACTGAAGCATTGTCAGACGCTGTAACAGTTGCCGCAACGGATTACATGAAGAACTACGCAGAGCAAGTTCGTTCATTTGTACCAAGCAGTAACTACAAAGTACTTGGTACAGACGGTTTCGGTCGTTCTGATAGCCGTGAAAATTTACGTCGTCACTTTGAAGTTAATGCAGGTTATGTTGTTGTTGCAACATTATCTGAACTTGCTAAACGTGGTGANGTTGAGAAGTCTGTGGTTGCAGAAGCAATCAAGAAGTTCGACATCGACACTAACAAAGTTAACCCGCTATACGCATAAGAGGTTCCAATGAGTATTGAAATTAAAGTACCAGATATCGGTGGCGATGACGTTGAAGTAACCGAAATCCTTGTTAGCGTTGGTGATAAGGTTGAGGTTGATCAGTCGTTATTAACGGTTGAAGGCGATAAAGCATCAATGGAAGTTCCTGCTGCACAAGCAGGAACGGTTAAAGAAATTAAAGTAGCCGAAGGTGACACTGTTACGACGGGTTCACTTATTATGATCTTCGAAGGTGAAGAGCAAGCTTCTGCATCTTCTGAANNAAAAGAAGAATCAAAGCCAGAGCCTGCTAAGCAANCTTCAGGTTCAGCGACGCAAGACGTAACGGTACCAGATATCGGTGACGACGAAGTTGAAGTGACTGACATCATGGTTGCTGTTGGTGATACNGTTGAAGAAGAGCAATCTTTATTAAGCGTTGAAGGTGACAAAGCGTCAATGGAAGTACCNGCACCATTTGCGGGTACCGTTAAAGAGATCAAAATCGCGACAGGCGATAAAGTTAAAACAGGCTCTTTAATCTTTGTTTTCGAAACAGCATCNAGTGANTCTGACGCTCCGACAGCAGAGTCTGCACCTGCTGANGAAGCGCCCGCTGACACTGCATCAAGCACAAAAGAAGTTAACGTGCCTGATATCGGTGGTGATGAAGTTGAAGTAACCGAAGTNATGGTTGCTGTTGGCGATAGCGTGTCAGAAGATCAATCAATCTTAAACGTTGAAGGTGATAAGGCTTCAATGGAAGTACCAGCACCNTTTGCTGGTACGGTTAAAGAAATCAAAGTTGCTGCAGGCGATAAAGTTTCAACAGGTTCTCTTATCTTTGTATTTGAAGTTGCGGGCAGTGCNAAAGCNTCAGCGCCTAAAGCGAAAACAGAGTCNNCACCTGCGCCAGCAGCAAAAGCAGAGGCAGCCCCTGCGGCTAAGCCNGCTTCAGCACAAGCTAGCAAAGAAGAGTTTGCCGATAACAACGCGTATGCACATGCATCGCCAGTTGTTCGTCGTTTAGCGCGTGAGTTTGGTATTAACTTAGCAAACGTTAAAGGCACGGGTCGTAAAAANCGTGTTGTTAAAGAAGACGTGCAAAACTACGTTAAAGAACTTGTGAAGCAAGTTGAATCAGGTAATGCAGGCAAAGGCAATACAGGCGGTGGTGAGCTGGGTCTTATTCCATGGCCAAAAGTTGACTTTAGCAAGTTTGGTGAGATTGAAGAGAAGAAATTATCACGTATTCAAAAACTGTCAGGTGCTAACTTACACCGTAACTGGGTGCAAATCCCACACGTTACACAGTTTGATGAAGCTGATATCACCAGTCTTGAAGCATTCCGCAAAGAGCAAAATGCACTGGCTGAGAAGAAAAANCTGGGTGTTAAAATCACGCCACTTGTGTTTGTCATGAAAGCAGCAGCGAAAGCTCTGGCTGAGTTCCCGACATTTAACTCTTCGTTGTCTGAAGACGGTGAAAGTTTAATCTTGAAGAAATACATCAACATTGGTGTTGCAGTCGATACACCTAATGGTTTGGTTGTGCCAGTATTCAAAGATGTTGATAAGAAAGGCATCATTGAGCTTTCTCGCGAGCTAATGGACGTGTCGGCTAAGGCGCGTGATGGCAAACTAACGTCATCTGACATGCAAGGTGGTTGTTTTACAATTTCAAGCCTTGGTGGTATCGGTGGTACCGCATTCACGCCTATCGTAAATGCACCAGAAGTGGCTATTTTAGGTGTCTCTAAATCGGAGATGAAACCTAAATGGAATGGCAAAGAGTTTGAACCTAAGTTAATGGTTCCATTATCAATGTCATACGACCATAGGGTTATTGACGGTGCACTAGCAGCACGCTTTACTGTGACGCTAGCAAGCTATATGAGCGATATTCGCCAATTGGTGATGTAATCGCGTCATAATTTATAAGAATCAAATCCCAGCAAGGTGTTTTTTGCTGGGATTTTTACCATTGGCAATGATACAATCTTTGCCATAGAACAATCTTTGTATAGATATCTGCTCTCACTTTCTGCCTTGCAGAAACATGGCAGTTTAACTTAGGGGCAGTGTTCCCGTTCAAACATTTAAGGTAATAGCATGAGCAACGAATTAAAAACTCAAGTTGTTGTACTAGGCGGTGGTCCTGGTGGTTATTCTGCAGCTTTCCGTGCTGCTGACTTGGGCTTAGAAGTCACATTGGTAGAGTCTCGCAACACATTAGGCGGTGTATGTCTAAACGTGGGTTGTATTCCTTCAAAAGCACTTTTACACGTAGCTAAAGTGATTGATGACGCAGCAGAAATGTCATCTCACGGCGTTACTTTTGGTAAGCCTGAAATTGACCTAGACAAAATCCGTGATTGGAAAGAGTCTGTAATCGGTCAGTTAACTGGCGGCCTAGACGGCATGGCTAAAATGCGTAAAGTGAAAGTGGTTTATGGTTACGGTAAATTCACTGGTAGCAACACCCTGGCTGTTGAAGGTGAAGAAGGTACTACAACAATCACATTCGACAATGCTATTATTGCTGCAGGTTCACAACCAGTAAATCTACCTTTCATCCCTGAAGATGACCGTGTAATTGATTCGACTGGTGCGCTTGAGCTTAAAGACGTTCCTGAGAAACTACTTGTACTAGGTGGTGGTATCATCGGTCTTGAAATGGGTACGGTGTACCGTGCACTGGGTTCTGAAATCGACGTTGTTGAGTTTGCTGATCAATTAGTACCCGCTGCNGATAAAGACGTTATCAAGATTTACCAAAAATACGTTAAGAACAAGTTTAACGTAATGCTATCTACTAAAGTAACTGGCGTTGAAGCAAAAGACGACGGTTTATATGTAACATTTGAAGGTAAAAACGCACCTGCTGAGCCTGTACGTTACGACAAAGTACTTGTTGCTGTTGGCCGTACTCCAAACGGTAAACTACTTGATGCAGATAAAGCGGGCGTTAACGTTGATGAGCGTGGCTTCATTAATGTTGATAAGCAACTTAAAACAAACGTTGATCACATCTTCGCTATCGGTGATATCGTTGGTCAACCAATGCTTGCGCACAAAGCGGTTCATGAAGCACACGTTGCGGCAGAAGTTATCTCTGGTCAGAAGCACTACTTCGATCCTAAGTGTATCCCTTCAATCGCTTACACAGATCCAGAAATTGCATGGGTTGGTGTAACTGAAAAAGAAGCGAAAGAGCAAGGTTTAAGCATCGAAACAGCTGTATTCCCATGGGCTGCGTCTGGTCGTGCAATCGCTTCAGCACGTACTGAAGGTCAAACTAAGCTTATCTTCGATAAAGACTCTGGTCGTGTTATCGGTGGTGCAATGGTGGGTATCAATGCTGGTGAGATGCTAGGCGAAATCGGCTTAGCAGTTGAAATGGGCGCAGACGGTGAAGACCTTGCGTTAACTATTCACGCTCACCCAACGCTAAACGAATCAATCGGTCTAGCTGCTGAAATCTTCGAAGGTTCAATTACTGACCTTCCAAACAAAAAAGCAGTTAAAAAGAAGTAA
>JGI25130J35507_1000590_pt1 | contig 11592 bp, 6 predicted proteins | sample ETNvirnome_2_300_FD_35507 | JGI IMG/M metagenome (IMG submission 35507)
GCTACGAGCTACGAGCTACGAGCTACGAGCTATCAATACTTTCATTTTATATTTTTCTAAACTGTATTTTTTGCACGCAGAATAAATTCTCACCTAGACCATTTGGCATTTAATTTTTTGGCGTTTAAAGGTCTTCTTCGGTTTATCTTTAATCTTTAGAATTTGCTAACTTATTGAGTTTTTCTGCACTGGGCTCAGCCTACTCACTCTGCTTGCCAATAAAAAACGCGGAATAANNCCGCCGCCACCTTTTTACCTGTAGCAGCNGGTTTACCCCGCGTTATAGCACTGAGTACTTGTATTTAGAATCTAATAACGAGTACCTAGTCTCAAGCCTATTTAAACCANCCCTGAAAACGTTCCATCAATAAGTAATTAACCGGAACAAGTAATAAGGTNATAAGGGTTGCAAAAATAATNCCAAACCCAAGGCTTACCGCCATCGGAATTAAGAATTGTGCTTGTGTGGCTTTTTCAAATAACAACGGCATTAAACCAATAAAAGTGGTTAAACTGGTAAGCATTACTGGGCGAAAACGCGATGCTCCCGCCATTTTAACTGTTTCGAGAAGGTCACCGCCCTCCTCGCGCTTTTTATTGATAAAATCAACCAGCACCAGTGAGTCATTCACAACCACGCCAATCAAGGCCAGCATACCGAGCAAGCTCATAATGGTAAGCTCCATCCCCATGATCCAATGCCCCATTACCGCACCTATCATGCCAAAGGGGATNACACTCATGACAATCAATGGCTGCATATACGATTTAAACGGTATTGCCAACAGCGCATAAATAATGAAAAACACAAACACCAGCCCCCAAGCAAGCGACCCAAATGACTCGCGNTGCTCTTTAGCTTCACCTTCAAGCGAATAGTCTGCACCNGGGAATTGCTGCATTAGTTCATCAAGGTACGATTTTAGGTCTGCCTGCAGCACTGTCATGTTGGTGTTTGACTTTTCAACATCGGCAGTCACATTAAGCGTACGGTATCGGTCAATACGGTAAATTGATGACGGGCTTTGTCCCGGCACTAAAGTGGCAACATGCGACAATGGCACCGTACCACCGCTAGGTGTATTTATAAGAATATCTTTTAAATCGGCTACTGAACGNCGCTCATCAATGGGTAAGCGCACCATAACACGTACATCGTCACGACCACGCTGAATGCGCTGTACTTGCGCACCAAAAAACGAGTTACGTATTTGCTGCGACACATCAACGCGATTCAAACCAAGCGCTAAACCTTGCTCTGTTAGCTCAATTTGCAGCTCTTCTTTACCATCGGACATGCTGTCGGCAATTTCGTACACTGTTGGGTATGTTGCCAAACGTTGCTTTACTTTTTCTGCAACTTGCTCAAGTGTCGATATTGAATTGCCTGTTAGCTGTACGTCGATAGGGCTCGATGTTCGACCAAATTCAGCACGAAAGGTTACGCTTTCCGCACCGGGGATAATACCAATTAAATCGCGCCATTCACTCGCAAGTTCTCGAGAGCCAATGTCTGATTCGCGTTTTTCTGCTGGCATAATTTCAAACCGAACACTCCCCGAATTAGACGCGCCACCACGGCCACCTGTAGTAGCCAAAATGTTTAAAATAACACTTTGACCGTCTTCGTCACGGTACTTATCTTGCAGCTCTTTTGCTTTATCAGACATTTTAATCACGTATTTATTAGTGACTTCAAACGGTGTACCCGCAGGAAATGTTACTGATGCCCTCACTGTTTCACTCGGAATGCGTGGGAAGAACACAAACTTTGTCCAGCCACTGGTAATTAACGTTAAAATAATAACGAAAATACCCACAAACAAGCTGACTGTTGCCAGTTTATTCTTAAGAGCGTGATTAAGCAGCGGTTGGTAATATTTCATAATGGCATGCTCAAAGCCATCGGCAAAACGCTGTTGTAAGCGCTCCAGCTTAGTAGGCTCACCCTTTTCGTGGCGCAGCTTTAAATACTTTAAATGTGCCGGTAATACAAACTTAGACTCAATTAACGAGAACAGTAATACAGGAATAACCACCACGGGGATTTGCGCGAAAATAGCACCACGCGCACCTTCAATAAAGGCAAGCGGTAAAAATGCTGCCACCGTAGTCAANACCCCAAATGTCACTGGGGTCGCTACTTCTTGTGTACCACGAATTGCAGCCTGCTCGCCTGTTTCGGCTGTTTTTAAGTGGGTATAGACATTCTCGCCGGTGACAATCGCATCATCCACAACAATACCCAGCACTAAAATAAAGCCAAATAAACTAATAACATTTAATGTGATACCAAATAGTGGCATCACTAAAAATGCCCCCATAAACGATACCGGTATACCAATAAACACCCAAAATGCGATAGCGGGACGTAAAAACAGTGTCAGCAAAGCAAGCACCAGAATGCCACCTTGAATCGCATTNCTGGTGAGGGTTGCAATACGACTTTTTACCACTTCTGAGTCATCATCCCAGTAGCTTAATTCGAAGCCTTCAGGCAGGTTATCTTGCTGTGCGACAATAAAGTTTTTCACGGCATCNGCNACTTCAATCGCACTTTGTGGGCCAATACGATAAACATCAATAAAGGCGGCTTGTTTACCATTAAAACGCGTGCGTACCGGGGTTTCTTCAAAATCGTCTTTAATGCTAGCAATGTCTCCCAANCGAATGATCGTGCCATCTGCTTGATGCTTAATTACAATCTTTGAAAACTCATCTTTACGATATGCCTGCCCTTTAGAGCGAATAAGCACATCNCCCCCTTCTGTTTTTAAGTTACCTGCTGAGACATCGGTACTTGAATTACGAATAGCAGAAGAGATATCCGACAAACTTAAATCGTATTGACGCAAGGTATCTTTGCTTACCTCAATNGCAATTTCATAATTGCGCACCCCACTTAGCTCAACCTGAGTCACGCTAGGTANGCGCAANAATTCATCGCGCACTGTTTCNGCATATTCTAAGGTTTCTTTTTCACCATAAATACTTGAAACAGTGACCGCTATTACTTCACGTTTCCATTCAGCGAGCGACACTATTGGCTTTTCAGCATCAACCGGAAAGGTATTAATCGCATCGACTCGGCTTTTTATATCCGCTAATAACTCTCGCGGGTCATAACCTGTTTCGACTTCAATTGTGACAGAAGCCGAGCCTTCAGCTGAGCGACTCGTTATGCGTTTTACACCTTCTAAATCTTGCACCGCTTCTTCGATTCGGATNGTGACCCCTTTTTCGACGTCTTCAGGTGTAGAGCCACGTAATGAGACGCTGACGCTGATGCGATCAGATTCAAATGATGGGAACACCTCAAGCGGTATTTGCGTTGAAACGCTAAATAACCCCGCTAATAAAATGCTGATCAGCAATAAGTTAGCTGCAACATGATTTTTTGTGAACCAAGCTATCATTATTGCGCTCCTTGCTCACGAGCGGCGCGGCGTTGCTCAATCAATTTTTNAACCGTAATGCCTTGCTCTTTTGCTTNNTTTTCAAGCTCTTCGCGGCTTAGTCGCGGTGTATCNGCGCGCGTAGCTTGATAAGCTTCGCTGCCCATTACCGTTACTTGCGTACCTGAACTTACTTGCCCAAGTGGTGTAAGCACTAAATTATCTCCAGCCGATAAACCATCAGCCACGATTGCCTGAGTTGCATTTTGCCAAGCCAGCGTAATGTCTTTTCGACGTAAAACCCCTTTTTCCTCGGTGTACACATAGCTGCCTTGGTAAATTGCACTGTTTGGAATAACTAAAGCATTCTCAACGGTTTTACCTTTAATCTGCGCTTTAATATATTGACCAATTTTAATGGGGTACTGGTTATCGCTTGTGGCTTTATACGGGTCGTGAATTTGNGCCACAACATAAAGTTGCTGAGCACTTTCATCAATCGCACCTTCGGTACGAATCACTTGGCCTTGCCAATGCTGTTTGCCTACTAGGTTTGAGCTGAACTCAACAAGTGAACCCGCACTATTTTTAGCACCATCGCGGAATTGCTCCGGCAAATTAATAAACGGTAAGTCTTTATTTTTAATNGGTAGCCTAATTTCAACACTNTCTACAGCATAAATAATGGCTATTTCCATGTTATTGCTAACAACTTGGCCTAAATCAACACTACGGCTTAACACTCGTCCTGCATAAGGCGCGGTTATTTTAGTTCGCTCTAAATCAAGTTTTGCTTTTTCAAGGTTGGCTTGTGCCGATAATACACTCGCCTCTGCGGCTGCCAGTTGAGGTTTGCGAAGTACTAAGCTACTCGCTTCTTCGCCTTTACCTAAGCGCTGCCAATCNGTCATTGCTTGTCGGCCACGCGCTTGCTCTTCAAGTAAACTTTGTTCAGCGGTTAATAGTGCGGCTTGCGCTGATTTAACTTCAGCGCGGTGATCTCTATCATCAAGCTGTACAAGTACATCGCCTTTTTCAAAAAAGCCCCCTTCACGGAATTGCTCACTTATTTTAATGATTTGTCCTGAGGCCTGCGCAACCAACTTACTCTGTGTGCGCGGTTTCACTGTACCAAAACTGTCGATCATAATTTGAAAGCTTTGCGGTGTGAGGCTCTCAACAGCAACATTCACTTTTGCTTTAGGAGGTGATGAAAAGCGATTAGCTTGCGGCGGATTCCCTTTTATAAACATCACTAAAAGTACCGTCACGATTATCACTACGAGTGGAATTAATATTTTACGAGTTTTGCTTTTCATGATTATTGCTCTGCTACTTCGGTGTTTGCTTCACTAAAATCACCCCCGAGGGCAATATGTAAGTTGATTCTGTTGATGATAAGTTGGTTTTTAATTTGAATNACTGAACTTTGTGCGTTAAAAGAGCGGTCTTGTGCATCCAGAACCGTGGTGTACGTTACCAAACCACTTTGATATTGCTCAAAAGCAAGTTGCTCTGCCGCGATGGCATTTTTTTGTGCTTCAAGTGTTTTTTCGTAACGCACTTTTAGCGCTTGCTCTTGGCTTATTGCTGTTTCAACATCGTTAAATGCATCATAAAGAGTCGCTAAGTAAACTTGTTCTTGGCGTTTAACATTGAGCCTAGCTTGCTCTTCGTTCGCTTTTAAACGTCCGCCTTCAAATAACGGCATCGAAATGCTGCCAAGTAAAGACCANGCAAGGCTTGAAGGCGAAAATAAATCACTCATTCGATCAGTGCTATCACTGATTGAGGCTGATAAGTTCAAGCTTGGAAAACGCTGTTTGTGCGCATACGCAAGACCGGCATCGGTGCTGAGTAATTGATACCAACTGGCCATTAAATCAGGTTTACGGGTAATAAGCTCAGACGGCAAACCAAGCGGTATGGCATTATCAAGTAAAGGTAAGTCTGCGCTAACCGTAAGCGCTCCTCTGGGGTATTGCCCTGTTAAACGCTCTAAATCACGAATTGATTTTGTTAACGTAGCTTGCTGCTCNGCAATGTTTGAACGCTCTGTATTTAGCTCATTGCGAGCAAGGTAAACATCCAGTGCTTCGTTTAGACCTTGGCGGTAACCAGATTCAATGATTGATAAGTTTTGTTCTGCATTTTGTTCGCGCTGCTTANAAAGNTCGAGCAATTTATGATTGCTGATCACATTAAACCAACCCGAAACAACATCAGCAACTAACTGCTGCTTAGCTTGCTCAAACGACGCTTTCTCTGCTAAGTATTCTAAGTTAGCTTGGCGCTCTGACGCCGACAACTTACCCCATANATCAACTTCGTATCCGAGCTCAAGTGATGCTGAACTTGCATTATTGTAATTTACCGGGCGGTTATCTTTACTGCGGCTAGTTCGTGTTGATAAGTCTAAGCTTGGCCACAAAGCCGCNCCCGCAGCAACGAGTTGTTGCTCTTTAATTGCAACATCATAACCCGCTTGTAAAATCCCCTGATTATTCGCTAAAGCCTGTTCAACTAAGCTCAGCACCTGTGGATCTTGTAACTGCTGTAACCAATTACCCTTCACAGCTAATACTTTTGAAGCACTGTCTAGTTGTTGCCAAGCGTTTGGTATAGCTTCAAGTTCTGGTACTCGTTCACTATTCGTTGGCTGGCTTGCGCATGCACTTAGCAAAACCACACTTAAGGCAACTAAACTTGGCCTACATTGCCAATTCATCATAAAAACCTGAAAAATAACTATTTATGAGTGTAATTCAAGCATTGCATTAAGTTTTGCTCAACTGACTTTACATAAAATTACACTCGTTGACGTTGTAGTACGATAAACGGCAGGTATTTAGCGATGAGATTAGAGTTACAACGTTCAAACGTAAGCTGGGAGCAATTTGAGGAGAAAAAGCAACCCAGAGTGAAACTGTATTAGGAGCGACCGGTTTAACACTCAAAGCCTATGACCATTACTTGTTACTATTTTTTGCAACAGAAACAAAAAAGCCCCGCAATAGCGAGGCTTTTAAATAATGGTGCCCAGAGGCGGAATCGAACCACCGACACGAGGATTTTCAATCCTCTGCTCTACCGACTGAGCTATCTGGGCATAACAATTTACTAATTGTTTAATAAATGGTGCCGACTATCCGAGTTGAACGGATGACCTACTGATTACAAGTCAGTTGCTCTACCAACTGAGCTAAGTCGGCACACTAAAACTGTGTGCGTTGTGCACTATAATCACTTTAAAAGTAATTATCAAATAATGGTGCCCAGAGGCGGAATCGAACCACCGACACGAGGATTTTCAATCCTCTGCTCTACCGACTGAGCTATCTGGGCTTAAAAACTAGTTAATTAACTAGACTTTTAATAAATGGTGCCGACTATCCGAGTTGAACGGATGACCTACTGATTACAAGTCAGTTGCTCTACCAACTGAGCTAAGTCGGCACACTAAAGCTGTGTGCTGCTGCACTATATTNATGTTATAATCTTTTGATTTAAAACACCAANATTTTTAATAATGGTGCCCAGAGGCGGAATCGAACCACCGACACGAGGATTTTCAATCCTCTGCTCTACCGACTGAGCTATCTGGGCGTGCGGCGTATTAAACGGGTTTTGCCTTCGCAAGTCAACTTTTTTTTTGAGCTTTATAACTGTTTGAACAGTTTTCCATCAAGATTGCTATTTTTAATACTTTTACGGTTATTTAAGCATCAAACTGACGCTTTCTGATAGTTTACTCTAATTGTTATTTGGTTTCCTTAGGTAAAAACGTGGTGAATTTTTCTTCGTTGATGGTAGGATTGTTCTACCATCAAGGAACTGCTTAATTTTGCTGTAAAATTATTGGATAAGACCCATGCCGAGTAAATCGACCTCTACTGTAAAAGGCCTATTACCTCTTTTTATAATAACAAACGTAGTTATCACCCTATTAGCGGTGGTTGCTTACTCCTTTTACCCAACCAGTAACGCGCCGAAGCAAACAGAGCCCCCTCGCTTAACTGCAATAGAAGTTTCAGAGTTATTATCTGCACCACTTATCAGCGCACTCACTATGCCTGGACAAGATAAAGTTAAAGAAGTACTCGATTTAAGCCTATTGCTTAATAAAGATTTTGATTACTACTTATATAGATACGAAATTAATGGCGATGCATCGCTTGTCTACGCTAATAACAAAGAGGCGCTTATCGCTTCAAGTAAAGTGGACCAGCAACTTGCTCAAGGCACAATTATTCATACGGTGCTTGAGCTGAATGATCAACCCGTTGGTGAGCTTATAGTAAAACAACATCCACAGCAGCAACCAATCATAGAATCAGCCGCGCTCTCGTATGCCCTCGCGGGTTTAACGCTTTTAGCTTTAGTTATTTTATCATTTGCCTTGAGTGTATTAATTAATAAGCGTTTTATGAAAAACAGCGAATCACTCAGCAACGAATTAATGGTAATAACACAAAATGCCGATTATCAAACGCAGGTGNCAGAAGAGCTCGATTTTGGCTTAGATAAAGTCGCTAAAAANATTAATCAATTACTTAATAAAGTGTTGTCGGTTATTACCGAAAACAAAGCCGCTCAGCAAGACTTAGAAAAACTACAAAGCGGTCTTGAAGCAGAGGTACAAAGCAGAACACTGGCCCTTGAACAAGCCACCTTAAAAGCAGAACAAGCAAACGAAACCAAAACGACCTTTTTAGCAACCATGAGTCATGAAATTCGCACTCCCATGAATGGCGTGATTGGTACAATTGATTTACTGCGTCAAACAGAACTTGATGGAGCGCAACATAGACTAAGCACCATTATTAGAGACTCAGCGTTTTCATTATTGGGAATTTTGGATGATATTCTTGATTTTTCTAAAATCGAGGCGGGTAAACTTAATATAGATAATACGCCATTTTCAGTGTCAGACACCATTGAAGAGGTCGCGCGGGTGTTGTCCTCTGTCGCGAGAAAGCGCGATCTTGACCTTGAGCTTGCCATTGCCCCCGACATTCCAACCAACCTGATTGGAGATACTGTTCGCGTACGCCAAGTACTGTACAACCTATGTAGTAACGCCATTAAGTTCACCACCACCGATGATAACCGTAAAGGCTGCGTAAAAATATCAGTAGAAGTGGTGCAAAATACCACCGATCACTACACCTTACGCTTTAGTGTTTCTGATAATGGCAAAGGGATGACACGCGCACAACTTGGCGAAATATTTAATCCCTTTATACAAGCCGAAAGCTCAATTACGCGTGAATACGGTGGAACAGGCCTAGGGTTATCCATTTGTAAAAGCTTAACAGAGCTTATGCTGGGCACTATTTCTGTCACTAGTGACTTGGGTATCGGCAGTGAATTTATTGTAGAACTTCCTTTTAGCACGCAAGGTAAAGTCGATTTTGCACATAAACACGTCATTAAAGATCAGCGCGTTGTGGTTGTTACGAATCATGATGGCCGTAAAAAACTATTAACGCGCTATCTCTCGTTTATGGGGGCCACCGCCGTCATTGCCGACAGCAACGAAAAAATAGAAGCAGAACAAGACAGTAAAGATATTATTTGGGTTCTCGATGGGATTGAAAGCATGGAGGACATTAATTATATATTGCGCCGCCTGCTTTACACGCTAGAAGATAACCACCAACAAGTAATCGTTCTCAGTAAATTAGATGAAGCAGCCGTTAATCATAAAAATATTTTCTATTTAAATGCTGCCCCACTGTGTAAGTCTAACTTTATGATGTCGCTACTTGTTGCTGCGGGCTTACATCAGCCAAAACAAATTACTTCTGCAAAAACATTTAATAACTACTTAAGCGTTGAACAAGCGCGCGAGGAAAATAAGCTTATTCTGTTAGTGGAAGATAATGTTTTAAACCAGCAAGTGTTAACTGACCAACTTCATTTACTCGGTTACGGGGTCGAGTTGGCAGAAAATGGCCAACAAGGTTTAGAGCTGTGGCGAAATCACTATGCGATTATTCTCACCGACTTACACATGCCAAAAATGTCAGGTTACGACATGGTGAAAAGTATTCGCGAAGAAGCTTCTCAGCTAGAAGACATTAATGCACAACCGTATATAGTAGCAATCACAGCGAATGCGCTTAAAGGTGAAAAAGATCGTTGCTTGAGCATTGGTATGAATGATTACATCACTAAGCCTGTTGAATTAAATGTGCTTGAATCCACCTTATTAAAGTGGTCTAACAAAANAAATCCACAAAGCACATCGGTTGAAGTCAAAAAATCAGCTATGCCTATCGATATGAACATGCTCGCTAAATATATTAATAACGATGAGGCTAAAAAACTGCGCTTCTTTAAAATGTATTTAGAGCAAAGTAATCAATTGACTAAAAATATTAATGCGGGTGTCATTGAACATGACATCGACAGCATTATTTCGTCGTGCCACCAGCTAAAATCAATTTCGAAAACGATTGGTGCGATGAAAGTCGCCGAGCTTGCCGCTGAATTTGAGCNCTTTTGCAAAAACGAAGAGCCAACCAGCGATGAGCTAATTGAGCTGCGTGATGGTTTTGAAATTGAGTACTCTAAGGTGGCGCAGTTTCTCAAAGAGCAAATTAAAAAAGCTGAAACCGAGCAATAAAAAAGGGCCTTTTGGCCCTTTTCTATTATTTTTCAGGTGGACGGTAGCCTTCAATTTCTACGTCTTTACCTTCAAATAAAAACCCTACCATTTGCTCTTCTAAAAAAGCACGGTGCTCTGGGTCCATCATATTTAAATGTTTTTCATTGATCAGCATTGTTTGCTTATGCTGCCATTGGCCCCACGCTTCTTTGCTGATGTTGTTGAAAATCTTTTCACCAAGCTCACCTGGGTATAGTTGGAAGCCTAAGCCTTCAGCTTCTTTTTGTAACTTTTGACAAAATACTGTACGTGCCATAATTGCTCTCTACTCTTATTGCGTGATGCTATTGTAATCTATTGTGCTTAATTGTTTAACCAGCTTTTTAGTGGGTGCAGCCAACCCAACTTCAACCGATTCGTCAAGCGGATACCAAACAAGTTGGCGCTCGTTAATAAAATCAGGAATTGCCGGTAAGGTTAGCACATGTGGGTTAATGGTTAATTCAAAATGCGAGAATACATGGGTAAATGCCTCAAGTGCTTGCGTGTTATCAGTTAAACCATGTTGTGCTAAAAAGTGTTCTAACTCGCTGTACTCGGTAAATTCAAAAAAGCCAAATAAACCTCCCCAAATACCGCTACTTGGCCGCTTTTCCATTAATACTTTATTGTCACAGGCTAAAATAAGTTGATGACACGCTTTTTTAGGCACCGCTTTTTTAGGTTTTGAGTGTGGAAACTCTTTCACTTTACCTTGATTAAATGCCTGACATTTACTCTTTAACGGGCATGGCTGACAATCAAACTTACTGCGAGAACAAAGACTTGCTCCTAAGTCCATCATGGCTTGGTTAAATTCAGTAACCGACTCTTTGGGGGTTAACTGAGACGATAACGACCAAAGCTGGTTTTCAACTTTTTTAACCCCGTACCAGCCCTCAACCATAAAGAACCGCGCAAGAACTCGCTTAACATTACCGTCTAAAATAGGGTGATGTTGACCCAGCGATAACGATAAAATAGCGCCTGCAGTCGAGCGGCCAATGCCAGGTAAATCCATGACTTCTTCGAGGGTTGTAGGAAACTTGCCTTGGTATTTATCACGGACTATTTTTGCTGTTTTATGTAAATTACGGGCACGGGCGTAATAACCAAGCCCAGTCCAGTGATGTAATACCTGATCTTCATCAGCATTAGCGAGCGCGATAATATCAGGGAAGCTTTGCATAAACTTCTCAAAGTATGGGATGACAGTGATCACTTGCGTCTGTTGCAACATCACTTCGGAGATCCATACTTTGTAAGGGGTTTTATTTAATTGCCATGGCAGTGTCTTACGACCATGAAGGTGATACCAGTCAACCACTTGGTTAGCAAACCAAGTTGACTCCTTATTGCTTAAATTCAAAATAACATCTTTACTTGCTGAAGCTCATTGCGGCTCAGTCTATTGCAGTTAGTTAGGCCAAGCAAGTGAAAACCCAGCATCGAGGCGTGTTGCCCTTACAGGATTAAATAAGAGTTAATATAAGTGTTAATCCGTCCTTAAATAGAGCAAAAGCGCTTCGCATATTTATTCGCGTA
>JGI25130J35507_1000591_pt1 | contig 11588 bp, 15 predicted proteins | sample ETNvirnome_2_300_FD_35507 | JGI IMG/M metagenome (IMG submission 35507)
CACCATCCATATCAAGGAAAATGTTGACTTTGGGCTTCTCTTCTTCTGCTAAATACTTCCGCCAGTTTTCAAGTAGGAGTTTCATTTTCGCCTCATTATGCTCTTCCAAGGGGAGTCCTTGTAATCTTGACGCTTCGTTTTCTCTTCAAACGCCTCAAAGGTGAGCGACCACTCTAGGGGTAAAATGTCCTTACCTGTTTCTGGGTCTTTTCCGTATTCTACATAATAGCCAGTTCCGCCGCCAAAAATCCCACCGGAGTCTTTTCCATATAATTGCTTCTTCATATTGCTCGCGGACATATTTTTAACGTGTTTGCGGAAGTTTTCTACCGTCCCGTATGGACTGTTATCTCCCAGATATATATCATCGTTGATCTGGTCATAAGGAATATACACAAAATTTCCCTTGGCTCTGACATCCATTCCCTCCGGTGGTGTTTCGCTATACCAGTCTTCAAGGGGCACCTGCTCAGCACCAGACACATCGGGGTATACGACATTCTCTTTTTCAGCACGATCGGCATTCCGCGACTCGATCTCTGCATATTCAGCGTCCAAGCGATCACCGAGATTTCCAGCGCCTACGGATATACCAACAGCAAGGTTTAATGCTAGAGCGAGGGGAATCCCCTTTCTTTTTGCCCACCTTTTAATCTGGTCTCTGTACTCGCCCTCTGTGATCTGTCCAGATTCATATAGAGCACGAATATCCTGTGCTTCGGTTAATAGTTGGTACTCTCGCCAGTTTTCAAGTAGGAGCTTCATTATAGCTTTCCTTTGAACATCTCTCGGAATTCCTCAAAATTCCATTCACTCGAATGTCTCCGGAACATCGGTGCGTATCGACCGTATTTGGGGTGTACCGGGGTATATTTATTTGCCGGGATATAATGAACTTCACAATATGGGTCGCAAGCTCCAACGAGAGTTGCGATTCCGTTTCTTAGATAATAATAATCCCTATTCTTAAATGCAGGTCCCACCCCCCCACGAGCTTCTTCCTCTTCTTGAAGTGGAAGAATTGTATCCCAAAGTGCTTGTATGAATTGATCGAGATCAACTAAACCCATCGAAAGAAAATCCCGGGCCTGCTGATGGTGTTCCTCATGTTTCGATTTCAGTAACTTTATAATTTTATCTGTATCTGTTTCTTCTTCGCTTTCCGCCAAATACTTCCGCCAGTTTTCAAGTAGGAGTTTCATTTCTTAGATGCCTTCCATCCGCCCATCATACCTCCAGGCATATCATATTCTTCAACATTTACAGAATCATCTTGTTGCAGTCTTGTCCAGATTTTGGTGCCCGCCGGCGATTGTGAGGGATCACTATATAATACCCCCACATGATCAAGAAGCCACTTATAGAAATCAGTCATATAGAAACCTGCGTCTGATTCTTTTTTTGCAAATTTGACCCTTACACCATCTTCGTGAGGAACTACCTGTAGCATAGCTATTGTTTTCCCCTCGGGATCCATTACAGAATAAATTATAACGTCGCCGCCGAAAGGACTAGATTCACTAGACTGCAATACCTGGTATTCTCCAAAAGAACCCACTTCTTGGTTTTCTGTCAAATACTTCCGCCAGTTTTCAAGTAGGAGTTTCATTTCTAAACATCCTCATCCGGTGCGGAGCTAAATACTGACGAATCAATAATCTTAAAATTGTAATTCTCATCGTGCCCGATATTACCAATTCCAATCTCATATTTATCGATTTCAAACTCATGCATAACCTTGCTCAACTCTTGGTATGTCTTCCCCATAGCCGCCTTCCCCGCAAACCAGCCCCGCGCCAACGGGTGCAACGTTTTTTGTATTTCTCCGGGAATGGAGCCATCACCGTCAACATCAAAGTCGGCCGGCGGTTCTTCCCTGTCCCTCCGGAAAGAATCCATGATCACACCCATAACATCAAATGGATCCGCGAAGTTGATGTTTCGATTCTTCTCCATGAACTTACGATTACCCAGTATAGCTTTTTGCTCGGCAGGAAAGGACTGGTCTAAAACCTTTTGCATTTCTTCCATATCAACAAGAGGAGGCGTATTTTCCATCACAATCCAGGAAAAATCATCGGAATGTATATACGCTTTGGGAAAAATGAACGGATATCGTCTAGCGGTGTCAAAATCATCCTCATTCATTCGCATCTTATAATCATCATACTCGTTAATGACCTTGATAACATATGCTGGGTCATTTATGGACTGATATACCCTTCGGAAAGTACCGCTGCCAACCCTTTTGAAACGATCAGTTTCTACGATTGCTTGGATTTCTTCTAAGTCGTCGGTTGCTTGGATTTCTTTAAGCCACGGGAAATATTGGCCTTCGCCTTCCGTGAGATACTTCCGCCAGTTTTCAAGTAGGAGTTTCATCGGCCTTGAGACTGTTGATTCAAGTAGTACATAAGGCAGGTCATATTTAATGCTCCAGTGGGACAAGCGCCCGCTAGCGCGTCCTTAAGGCGATCCCCACCGAGCTGGACTAGGTTTCGTACAAGCGGGAGCTTGGTTAGATCCCCGGCAGCTAAAGTCCTAACAAAATTGAATTGCGCCGCCTCATCTGCTTTTGCCATCTCTTGTTTTGCTATATCATATAACTGTCTTTCTGCCGCTGTAAAATTAGCTATTTTTACTCCGACCAAGCCGGCTCTCTGCTTTATTTGTTTTGTTCGTTCCCGCGCACTTCGCTTAGCCATCCTAGCTTTTCTTCCTGCGCCTTCTTCGAGCGCCTCATCTGCAGAGTCTTCTGCTGCCTGGGTTAGAACCAGCAAATTTTTTAAAAAATCCTGTACAAGCTCAACATTTTCTTTGTCTGAGCCCTGGTCGTCGACTTCAGCTTCATCAAGATACTCTCGCCAGTTTTCAAGTAGGAGTTTCATTCACTGTAAATAGTTCTATTTTTGTTCCTTATCCCCTGTAATTTTCAGCCCATGTCTCTGGACCCACTCATAGCCGCCGAGACCATCAACATATGCAACCCTAATCCACGGATTAAATTCAAAATAGTTCTCTATACACATCTCCGTTATAATTGCGAGACACCTTCCTCGAGGGCCCCCCACTTTTTCAACAAGATCTCCGACTTTTAATCCATCGATCCCATCTTTTTTTCCCATCTGCTTAAAGTAGATTTATAAAGTTAATAGCCACTCACTAGAAAACGATATCTATGCCACTATGTAAAGTCTTTGGGATCCCGATATTTTTGTCTGACTTTTTCGGAAATCGGAATAGCATCACCATCTCCGTCAATTCGAACGAACGTCATCTGGGTGCTTACTACCGACAGTTGGGTTCCGTTATATACAGAGTGCCGCCTAGCTTCCATATTTAGCTTTAGAGACGTCTTTCCTACCTTGGCCACCTCTCCATATATCTTGATGATTTGGCCCGGTCTACAGGGCTTCTCGAAGGTCAGACTAGCGATGTGTTTGGTCACCATTCTCGGGGTGTCGGCGGCCTGCGCAGCAAAAGCCGCGGCAGCCTCGTCGAGCCACGCGAGCATCACACCTCCGAAAAGATTGCCGTGATAGCCCACGTCTTGTGTTTTAACAAAATGTGTTGATATTAATTCCATAAATTATTTTTTTTCGGACCCGGTAGAACTTGGTTTTTGGGGATGACTACTACACTTCCCAGTGCTTTCGCATAATTGGTCTACTTTTGCCTTCAAGGAATCAATCTTTTGGTGAAGAGCCAACAATGCTGATTCTACCTCATTCTTTACACTTTTTTTAATACTCATTTCATTTATTCTCCAAAGAATTTTTCACTTCCTCTATTAGATTAGGTAAATCTAGTCCTGCGCAATCGATTTTTGTCTTAATAAAATTATAATGATTGCAGATACCATGAAACTTACCTCTTTCACAATTATAATGGAGCCCAGTATCAATAAATCCACTTTCATCCCGCGGATAATCCAAAGGTATATCAATCCCGAGGTGTATTGCTTTCCACAACGCCTGAAGAGCCTGAAGCTGAATTGGATAGAAGTCTAAGAACGGCTTAAGCGTTTTGCCGTGCACATATCCGTGCTCCTGAAATGGTCTCTCTCCAAAACCATGGTCAACATACCAATTTTGATACTTAGGATAATAGGCGTTGCTGATTTCCACTCCAATCCCTTTGGAATTTCCTCCTTCATATCGAGGAATGCCCGCATGCCATGCTTTATGTTGAGTATCTAACATTTGAAAAATGGTACCATCATTATCGATCAAAAAGTGAACGGAAATCCCCCTTTTGTCCAATACTTTGGCACAAGACTCGGATGATAGACAAACATCCCAATGATTTACAAACATAGTGGGTTTTCGATCGGGTTTACCAGAATAATCGGTATAATTTCCTTTTTTGGACTTAAAACCGTCATTTTCGTCCCAAAGTATCACTTTATCCCAATTAATGGGGATAAAATTGCCATTATGAACAATATGCTTTTGCCCATCGCGAAATGGGCACCTACTGGTTGGCATATGGTCCGAAATATCGGCTTCACGCGCCGTCCAGACTCTCCTATAGGTCATAGGACCCACCAGACCGTCAGCCGTCAAATGATGACTTTTTTGCCACTTTTTAACGGCTTTTATTAGTTCCTCATCGAAAAGCGAGCATCCGAACCAACTTGGAAGCCATCCAAGACTATCTGAGGAGCTTTTATTGTAAAAATTTTTATCCATTCTCTTATAAATAGACAATTAGGGATTGATTTTCTCCTATATATCAATTATAATTGTTAATAGTTCCAATGGCAACGTAATTAGAGTATGAGTGTCTTCCGAAAACATAAGTCTATTGTTGATCGTTCAGCGAGCGATCGCGGTCGGCATAAAAAGAAAATAGATAAGGCAATTAAGGAATCAATAAAGGATGTTGTTGCAGAGGAATCAATAATTGGTCAAAATGGAAAGAAAAAGATACGAATCCCAGTCCGCGGCATTAAAGAATACCGTTTTATTTACGGAAATAACGAAAAAAATAAAAGTGTGGGGTCTGGAGGCGATCATGATATCAAAAAAGGCCAAAAAATCGGTAAGCAGCGCGCAGCCGCCGGCCAGGGCCAAGGAACTGGAAAGGCTAGTAATCAAAAAGGCGAAGAATATTATGATGTTGAGGTTAGCCTAGAAGAATTAGCCGAATATCTCTTCAATGATCTGGAATTACCGGATTTAGAAAAGAAACAATTTCGTTTTGTCTCTCAAGAGACAATAAAACGTAAAGGATATCGTTTTAAAGGCATCCGACCACGACTTTCCAAAAAAGAAACGCTCAAAAGAAAGATTAGGCGGCAAAAAATAGCTGAAAAAGTAGGTGCCTACGACCCCGAGAGCGACGAGCGCTTCCCTTTTCACAAAGACGACCTCAAATACCATCATATCAAACCAAAAATCAAAGAAAACAGCACCGCCGTCATATTTTTCTTAATGGATGTCTCTGGTTCTATGTCTCAAGATAGAAAATTCCTCGCTCGGAGCTTCTTTTTCCTTTTATATCAATTTTTAAACCACAAATATGAACAAGTTGATGTTGTTTTTATCTCTCATTCCACACATGCGAAAAGAGTTGACGAAAACGACTTTTTTAAAGTGGGTACCCACGGCGGCACCCTTATTTCGAGTGCCCTAAAGCTGGAATTAGAAGTTATTGATAAAGAATATCACCCCAATGCCTGGAATATATATACATTTTACTGCGGAGATGGGGAAAATTGGTCCTCTGATAACGAAAAAAGCCTTGATTTGTTCAAACAAATAAAAAACCTCAGCCAACTAACGGGATATTGTGAGATAAATGAACAATATAAGGGACTGGCTGACGAAATCGACAAGGATGATCCATTTTATGGCACCCCATGGGGTACTTTTTCAGCCTGGAAAAACGAAGAAATGGATAATTTATGGTCCAAACTAACCTCGTTGTGTGATAATCAGTTCAAGAGAGTAATGGTAGGGGAATCTGACCACATCTGGCGCGCCTTTTATTCTCTATTTGGTGGAAAAGACACAAAATGAGTGATTGGACAGAGAAAGACTTGCTACATTGGGACCAAAAAATCGCCCAAGTCGCTGAAAATTTAGGTTTAGACTGGCATCCTATCGACTACGAGATCATTGATTACCAAGAAATGTTAGGTGCTATGGCATATGTTGGACTCCCTACTCACTATAGGCACTGGTCCTACGGAAAAGAATATGAAAGAACCCATACTTTGTATAATATGGGGCAGACAGGCCTTCCTTATGAGATGATAATCAACTCAAATCCCAGCATTGCCTATCTTATGAGGGAAAATGCTCTCTATATTCATATACTTACTATGGCTCATTGTGTGGGACACTCAGATTTCTTCAAACAAAACCGAATGTTTGCCGATACAAACCCCGATAATATTATTGATAGTTTTAAATCCGCAGCAAAGTATGTTCGAAAGCTTATTGAGGACCCATCTATTGGAATTGATAGAGTAGAAGAGGTCTTAGATGCAGCTCACTCTATCAAATATCAGGTCCCGCGGAGTCCTGGCATTAAATATAAAACTAGAGATGAAATTTTACAGCTTGAAAGATTGAAAATGTCAGAGGATCCGTCGTATACAAGCCAACTCAACAAGGTTCCTTTGAGGTCGGAATATAACCTATTGCACTTTATCGCCGAACACAGTAAATTTCTTGAAGAGTGGGAGCGAAATCTGATTCTTATCGTAGAAGAGAGCTCTAAATATTTCATTCCGCAGGCCCTAACCAAGGTGATGAATGAAGGTTGGGCATGCACCATACATCACAAAATTATTAATGAATTAAATTTACCAGATAGTTTACATCTTCCTTTTATAAAACTTCACAACCAAGTCGTACGCCCTCATCTTGGAACTTTAAATCCTTATCATTTAGGTTTTAAATTATTTGAGAAGATCATTGAAAAGAATGGTTTTGAAGAAGCGATGATTATACGAGAAGTGCATAATGATATTTCTTTCTTGCGATTTTATCTTGACGAAGAATTTATGAGAGAACAAAACTACTTTAGTTACTCCTTTAAAAAAGACCAAAAAGGGACTACAATAGACGAGGTATCAAATGCGGATGGCTGGGAGTCTGTCCGCGATGACATGATAAATAATATAGGTCTAAACAGGATTCCTGTAGTCTATGTAGAAGAGATAGAAAAAGATAACACCTTATCGTTGGTGCACGAGCACGACGGCCGAGATTTAGATCTCAACTATGCGAAAAAGGTTTATAATAATATAAAGTCCCTTTGGGGCGACGAAGTTAGATTAATATCAATAGTGGAAAATGAAATATGGGAGTTTTAGCTTATGACCACAACAAATAAATTTTTAAAGAGTGTGAGAACTCATCAAGAGAGCAAAAAAACTGAGAAGTTTAAAGGAACTCTGGGAGACTATCTAAAATTATTAGAGGCTAATCCAGATATCGCCGTGCTGGCTCACAAGAGATTGCACAGACAAATTTTATCTCACGGCCTTCGAACCTTAGATGAAAGTGACACTCGTTGTAATAAACTATTCAACGGAGAACCGGTAAAAGTATATAATTATTTTGACGGCCAGTTCTTTGGGATGGAGCGCCCCCTTGAAAAGGTTATGAGGTTTTTACATTCCGCGGCAATGAAAGGCGAAGAAAGTCGCCAGGTTCTGCTCCTCCTCGGCCCGGTGGGCGCAGGCAAATCAGCACTCGTCGAACATATTAAATCAGCACTCGAAGCATGTGAGCCCATCTATGTTATTGAAGGATGTCCAATTCGCGAGGAACCACTTCATTTAGTTCCACGTACGTTGCGTGATGAATTCACTGAAATGTTTGGTATTAAGATCGAAGGAGATCTGTGTCCCGTATGTAGGCATCGTCTCATTAACGAGCACGACGGAGACTATACAAAATTCCCAATTTCGCAGGAGTCTTTTTCCGTGCGGGGCCGGAAGGGAGTTGGCGTCGTCCCTCCCATGGATCCTAACACGCAGGATACGAGCCTTCTTATCGGTTCTGAGGATATATCTAAACTTGACTTATACCCCGAGGACGACCCGCGCGCCTTGAGTCTCAACGGTGCCTTTAACGTCGGCAACCGCGGGATCGTAGAATTTGTTGAGGTCTTCAAAAATGAGATTGAATTCCTTCATACTATGATTACGGCGACTCAAGAGAAAAACGTTCCTTCTCCTGGTAAACAGGCAATGATTTATTTTGATGGAGTTATCCTGGCGCATTGTAATGAGGCAGAGTGGAATAAGTTTAAAGCTGAGCATACCAATGAGGCAATCCTTGACCGTATAGTTCGCGTTAATGTCCCTTATACTCTAGAGTACGAACAAGAGGTTAAGATCTATAAAAAACTAATCGGACGATCGGATTATGATTGTCATATAGCGCCACATACCTTAGAAATTGCAGCTATGTTCGCTGTCCTTTCGCGATTAAAGCCCTCTAATAAAGTTGATCCGGTCACGAAAATGAAAATTTATAATGGGCAGGAAATTGTTGAGAAAGGCCTTGTTAAAAAAGTTGATATTAAAGACCTCCGAGAGGAAGTCGAAGACGAAGGAATGACAGGCATCTCAACACGTTTTATTATGAAGGCTATCGATGCATCGCTAGCTGACTCAACTAAAAATATGATCACACCAATTTCAATTAGAGATTCTTTAATCAAACAGGTTAAGGAACAAATTGTTAGTCCTGAAGATAGAAAGTACTGCCTACAGTTCTTACAAAAGTCACTTCATGAAGAATATCTGTCTCTCCTAGAAAAAGAGATCACGAAAGCATTTGTTACGGCTTACGATGAGCAAGCCGAGTCACTGTTTGATAATTATCTTGATCACGCTGAAGCTTATGTTAACAACACTAAAGTAAAAGATCGAGTAACAAGCGAAGACATGGAGCCCGATGAAAAATTTCTCCAATCAATCGAGGAACAGATCGGAATTAAGGGGTCTGCTAAAAATAATTTCCGGGCTGATATCTCTTCTTACATGTTCGCTAAGCTGCGCCGCAACGAAACCATCGACTGGCGTTCTTACGGGCCNCTAAGAGAGGCAATTGAAAATAAATTAGTATCCTCAGTTCGTGATATTTCCCGGATTGTAACAAAATCAAAAAGTAGAGATAACAAGCAGAAGAAGAAGTTCAACGCAATGGTACAAACCCTTATTGGTGATTATGGCTATAACGAAGATTCGGCTGAGGAAGTAATCAAGTTTGCATCGAATAATTTATGGCGAGACTCATAAGCTCCCAAAACTTGCCATATACCGAAAAGGGAGAGGTTACTCTCCTTTTCATTTTTTTGGACTTACTAATTTAAGACCATTCATCTTCACCCATTGATATGTTTCTTTAGGGTGGATGAATAAAACACGCACCCAGGGATTCCCGGGGTCCAAATCATCAAAGACGTCAGTAACGACACCAATACGCTTCTGTTTGGTTGCTTTTACTAAGTCGCCAGGCTTGACAAGCATACTAATGATAAGTGCTGTCATCCGTTTTTGAAAAATTCACAAATTTTAAAGGATCGCTCTCGGTTAATGTATGGTCGAGGGATAAAATGATTTCGTTTGTGGCAGAGTCGACATATACCGAAATATAATCATTATCTCCGACAGCAACGAAATCATCCATACTCAACCGTGTTGAGCCAATCTTTTTAATTAAAACGGTTATCATAGTACTCAAAACAGCGGGAGAGTCTATATCCTCGCTTAGGTCGGCGCCAGCCGTCGCGATTCTTTTTTCGAGTAATTTTTTTGTTTGAGCAGTTTGTTTATATAAAGAAAGCAATTCATCACTTATAACTTCTAAAGCTTTTTTATTAGACCTATTCATATAAACCCCTCGCACCACAAGGAGCAAGCCCAAAGCCAAACAACAAAAAAGGACTATGTTTAAAGTTAGCATTATTCTCTAATACTAAATAGTCAAAACTTCGCAAATTTTTTGTTATAAGGGATCTCTTTATAGCCTTCGCCACCGCATCCCTACGCAAACCTCCCATGTCAAAAGGGCGACGCAGAGTCTAATACTCCATCCACCCCATGGATTGGCGCCTTGTTCAAACGAGCAACCTAGCAGGAGGCCATACGCGCGATTAAGAGATAGAAAGGGAACTGGCACTATACATGAAGTAGTATCCAGGCCAGGGAACCGACAATGCTAGCGCAGCAAACCCAAAAGACAGCTTCGGTGAGATCAGGATTTTGGGAAAGTATTTTGCGCATAACAGACATAAGTAGGCCGCAGTATAACAGATAGCCCAAATAAGTTGTTGTGGATTTATGCACTTCTTGTGCCAAAACACAAAAGTCTGGAAATTATTTTTTAGAATTTCTATGCCGGAAGGCTTTTACGCGGTCCAATTGCTTACGACGGCTTTGCCCGCGGAGGGAATCTTTGGGAAACATAGCTTCGAAAGCGGATCGTGCTTCCTGGGGAGTTGATTCCTGTATAGGAATATTCCCAGAACCCTCTTTTTGGGCCATATGGTTAGGCTTCCCCTTAAAGGAGATAGACTTACGCGCTGCTCGCCAAGCAAAGTATAACAACAACCCGCCGGGTACCACTATTGCAGCTATTAAGACTATAGCATGTACAACCGGATTGGTCATTACGTCGCATCCTTACCCCTTGGGCCACCTAATATGCTTAATTAAGCCCTCTAAATGATCATCAACTGTGTCCCGTACGGTAGCCAACGCTCCCGCAATGCTAAAGACCCACAGCAACACCACGCTACTCATGCCTATCACTATCAGTGCGTTTTCCACCTATGCATCCCGTACGGGGCTTTCGCCACCGGGGTTGCTGTCGTATCTCCGACGTCGCGTGTGGCGACCAACGGACTTCTGCGTGGCGCCTAGTGCTATAGCGCTCTCGTCCCCTAGGATTGCTCCGATGTAGTCGAGAGAGATGTCTAGTTCGTCGAATTTGGCGCTTAAGCGACTGATCACTTTATCCACCATTGATTCGATGAATTTCTCTGAAATCTCTTCTTTTAATAACTCCATTATAGGGTCTCCGATAGTAATTAGTGGTTTGCAATGTTAAAAAGGCAAAAGTCTCAAAAAAATTACCTAGGCGTTATTAACGTATCTAGTCACCTCAGATAGCCGGTATACTTGTATGGCACATACATCGGGCGCCGGTAGGGGGGGAGGGGGGCACCCCGTGAGTTGCTTGTGTTTTACAACTTTTTTCTGCGCAGATATGTGAGTTGTTTGTGTGTCACATTTAACTCACGCGACATTCTCCAGGTTCTCTGTGAGTTACTACGCACACGCAACCACTCACAGTAGGCACAAAAAAGCCGGGGCGAACCCCGGCAAGATTGTTTGCGGCCTACAATTAGTTGGCCTTGTACCCTCGCTTGTGGAGGGTCATCACTTCGATGGTAAGCACGGCGGCCTCCTCGTCAGAATTGACGAGCGACTGAGCCTCGATTAGAGCGTGCCGGAGGTTGCCCACGGTCGCGACGTTCGCCGGGTCTACGCCCACGAGCGCGCAAGCACTCAGGGCACCGTCCAGCTTAGACTGAGCGGCTGCAACGCGCGAAGCCGC
>JGI25130J35507_1000598_pt1 | contig 11544 bp, 12 predicted proteins | sample ETNvirnome_2_300_FD_35507 | JGI IMG/M metagenome (IMG submission 35507)
CGGTACTCATACCAGCTTTCTTGGCCTTGGCTTTAAAAGCCCCAGGCTTCTTGATCGCACCCTTGATCCAGTTTTCCTTAGCCATTAAGCACCCATAAGGAAAAGGGGCACCCGAAGGTGCCCCTGGTTGATTAGTAGGTTCCGGTACCGTAGGGATACGTCAGGCCGGGTCTGCTCAACCCGCTGACAACGTAATCAACCGCCATATCCATATTGAAGCCTGCGGCCCCATTTAGATACTCAAAGGCAATCGAATAGGCTTCAGTGGAATCCATCGGCATCGTATCAGTGATCGTTGCTGACCTTCTTCCATTGACATAGAAGTCTGTCTTGCCAGTCCCCGCCGAGGCGTCGATCCAGCGGGTTCGGAACCCGAGCGTGTACCAGACAAAATCACCCGCAGTTACAGCAGCAATGTCGGTTAGCACGTTTACGCCAGTATCCGTCGAAGACGTAATCGCAGCATTCGTTGAGAACACTCCAAGTACCCCATCTTCGCCAACATGAAAGCCGGTTCCACCACCTGCGGCGATATCTAGGACACCAGTCCCCGGAGTCATGAATGCCGTATCGGTCGTAATCCAACCGAAACATGCCTTCGCACCCCAGGTTGTGGTCTCACTTGAGAACCCAACCCTGAAGTACATAATCATCTCACGGCTGTCCATCAAGGTTGCCGTCGATGTTATCGGACCCAATAGCTTGAGTTCTGGATTGGCCGTAGTTGCGCCACTCGGAGCCGCGTTATACGCAACTTGCGTTCCGTCGTCATCTCCATCACCGGGGTTCAAGAGAAGATACCCAGTTGCAGCGTCCACTACTTCGGTCGGACTCGATGCCGAACTGATGTCTGTAACCGTAAAGCCAGAACCGGCAAGTATCCCGTCTACAAACGGGTAATCAAATTCTTCAACCTGAAGCTGGTACGGACTCCGAACGGCATCAACGGTCGCTAGCGCCGCGTCATCGAAGAGACCATTGGCCGAACTGTTATTCCCCAAGAGGGGACCTTGAAAATGTGTTCCAGTAGTTCTACTACTCATTGTTTTATCCTAACTGGCCCAAATGGGCTGGCCCCAACGGGGCTGGTTTAGATAAAGGGCGGGAACCCGAAGGCCCCCGCCCCAACTTGCTAAGTAATACTGCCACTTCCGAAAATGCCAAGGTAATCACTTACCCCGAAGGAATACCGTTCCCTCGCCTTGTAACGGACATTGCCGGTATCGAAATCACCGTCCATGCCAGTCTGAAGGGGCGTTCGTGTGAAGTGCTTCATGCCATTCGGTACATCGGTCATCAGGAACCAGAACTTCTTGTTCGTCGTCGTGAGGAAGTGATTCACCGCATATCCATTGGGAATCACACCGTTGCTACGAAGTGCATTGATGTCGTTGTCTGCGGTACCCGGACGTTGTTCTGTCTGGAGAACGCGAGTGGCAACGAACTGGTTGTACGGAGCAATGATCAGCCTCTTTGGACGAGCCGCGATCAGAAGACCACGATCATCCGTGAACGCAGCAATATCAATTACAGCCTGCTCCAACGAGGTTTCGTTGAGATCGGATGCAGTTGTAAGTGCGTTCGGAATAGCCACCCCGTTAATATCGAGATGGCCAGTTGGGGTGCAAAGCTGAGCACCATCACCAGCAGTGAAATTGCCAGAAGTATACGCATTGTTCAATGGAAATGCGCCCTTCGTCTGCTTAGTGTGAGCCATAGAACGAGCTAGCGCCTTGGTGTAGCGAGCCGAGACAGAATCATAAAGATTATCCTCGACAGCTTCCTCGGTAATCGCAAAACCCATTGCAATGGTCTCATGGTTATAGCGCGATGTGAAATGCTCCTGGGCACTATCATAAGTGATAGCAGACCCTTCAGACTTCACAGGTGCAGCCCCGAAACCAGCTAGCTTAACTTCTTCCTCGAACGCCCTGTCCGAAGATTCAGTCTCGTACACATCGCTGACTTCATCGTCGTACTTCTTGTACTCCATCCCAAACAAGGCATTCAGCCCAGGAAGGAGTTCTTTCATCATTTGCGCTCTTGAAATAGCCATGATTTATTTACCTCCTTTCCCTAGCTGTTCCAGATGCTGGCTAGGGGGGCGAATGAAACCAGAAGGTCAGGAGTAGAGCTATTTTCATTAACTCCGTCCTTGATAACCCCCCGGATAAACACGCCACCAGTCGCATCTGCACTGCTGCTGTTAGCCACATACCACCCGGAATTTCCGGTGGTGGTATTACCAGAACCAGCAACAAGTTGGTTCTGGGCACCAATTTGATCCTGAGCCCAGGAAGCATTTCCCTGAACCTTGATCAAAACATTGGGGTCCGTAACGATAAAACCAAAACATTCGGTGTTGCCCGAATTTCCATCATAGTACTGACCCCATGTGGGAGTTCCGTTGGAATCAACCCACCGAGCCCCCACAAGGAACCCGACCGTCGCATCTGCACTATCATCTCCCTGGGGAACCCCCGTAGAGATGATAAGATTGCCGGAACTCAATTCGCAGCAATCGCCATTGTAAATATCCGTTGCATAAGCATCGGCAATGGCCATCTCTGAGAAGCCGGAGGTATTATACCCGTCGCCCTCTCTACCTGCACGCCTAAGTCCATAAGCCATTTTGGCTATCCTCTAAATTTCCCAGCGATAGCCTTCTGGTAGAACCTCTACCGTCAGTTATCGCCAAACGTAATTCGCGTATTCCGCTCCGAATACTTCGGCATCCGCGAATCTTGCTCTCTGAAGTAACTGCGGTCCAAACCATCCATCTGGTCGTCCACTTCCTTCTTTGCCCTGGCTGCAAACTGATCACTCACCTCTTGCGGTCTTACACAAAGCAAAAGGCCACCGATCATAACATTGTCAGGGAACCGACTATTGATATCCGGAATCACTTTCAACTCCGGGTAGTCTGAGGAAAGAACGGGTTCCCATCCCTCTCGAAGTGCTTGCGAGATGTTGATGTCATCCGTTTCGCCTCTCATAGAGGCCCTGACGTACCTATGATCCAAACCCTCTCTCGGGTTAGGATTGGGCAAAAGAGGAGCAGGCTTCCACGGTTCTTCCCGCTTCTCAGTTTCACGATTATCCATATCTCTTGTTGCGCGATCTTCGTCAACCATTCTGATTATCCTTCAGGAGTTGCTTGGCGTATTGTTGCGGTGTAATACCCAGTCGTTTCGCGAGAGCAACTTGGGTAGAGGTTAGCTGTACTTTGCGAGGTGTCCCGCCAGCCCTTCTTGCTGGCGCAACAACCGTCGATGATCGCGAACTCACAGCAGGCTCCCCTTCGCCCCCTCCGCTCGCGAACTGATTCGGGAAAACTTCCCTCATCCTTGCATTGATATGCTTATAATATTCATCACTCTGAGGATTAACTCCATCCTTACGAACCAACTTCTCATGAACCCCGTATGCAAACGAAGTCATCTCCTCATCTTTTCCAAACCATGGATTCCTACCCAGCCATTCCGCCAACTTGGGGTCAGGAGTCCGCTGTGGTGCGCTCGGTTGAGGCGGCGGTGCGGGAGGCGGCATACTTGACGGATCAACCACAGGCCCGTAAGAAGCAGCCATCTCGCTTTCATATTGAGAACGAGTCAGAGCTTCCTGTGCCGCAAGAATTGCATCCGTATCGCCGGATTCGTGAGCACCTCTGTAACTGTCCCTTGCCCTGCTTAGCTGAGATTCTGTCCTTGATTGTATTTCGCTAAGAAGAACCTGCTCGCCCCTCTGCAACAAATTGCGAAGCTCACCGTTTTGATTGTTCGCTGACTGTGCAAAGCGGACAGCTTCGTCACGCATTTTCTCGGCAGATTCTTTAGCTCTGCGCTGTTCGTGATATTCATAGCGAAGCTGATTTATTCTTTTACCAGCCCTACCACCGAGATTGCTGATCTCTTCGTCCAGACTCGCATCATCACTACGATCAGGATCTCTGGGAGAAACCTGATCCTCCTCGGGACGATCATCCAGTACGGAGATTTCAATATCATCAGAATCTTCGACAGGAACATCTGCCAAAGGTTCCGCCAGGGCATTTCCCATAAGATCATCGAGAGGAGCACTCATACTCTAACTACCCCCCTCGGATCCTCTACAACAGCTTCAACTGAATCGTCGTTGATGATCCGGAACTCTTTGCCATGTATGCTGAGTCTTGTACCTGAATACGCACGCATCACAATCCAATCACCCTCTTTGCACCAGGGACCAGTTGGGAATTTTGACTCATCCATATATGCCTGGGGTCCAACCTTCATCACGAACCCTACAATAGTGGCAACTTGCTCAGCATCCCGTCTCTCATCAGGGACGTATATACCACCCGCCGTTGTTTCATCTACATCCGGAAGAGCTATGAGAATTCTGTACCCAGCAGGGTCCGGAAGTTTCTTAGCTTTCTTCGGAACATCGCCACTGTACTGAACAGCTTCGACCATTTTGAAAACCTTTCATGCAACAGCATTTCTAATGCGGGTGCTGTCGAATCCCGAAGGACTAACCTGCCTGCTCAAGATCCTCGAAAATGGATTCATCTCCACTCACAGCACTGGTTATTTCCTTGAACTCGCGCTCGCATAGAGCGATTCCTTCGAGTATCCCACAAATTTTCTGATATGCAGCGAAGTTATCCGCCGATCCGTTTGCGAGAAAAACCATGTGTTGCCTCTGAAGCTCATCCACTTTTGCAAGGAATGAATCGACTGTCGTATCCAATGCTAATCGTCCCCTTCTTCTTCGTTACTTTCATGATGTTCCTTGTACATGTCGATAATCTTCTCGATAATCTTGGAACCAATCTTGCCACCTTCAACCTTTTCGGAAGAAGTGACCTTTTCGGCCTCAATGATTCTGCGAGAAATATCATCGGCAATCCTCGCGGAAGTCCTAAGATCCTCCGCTGAAAGCTGCTGCTCTCTGAATTGAGCATCCATGATTGTGCTCATGATGTCAGCACCCACCTTGGCACCGGCTATTCTTTCGTCAGCCTCTGCCCTAACCTGCTCAGATTCAGCATCAGCCTCTATCTTCATCGTACTAGAGGCAACGTCAGCCATAATCTTTGCCCCAGCCATTCGCTCTGAAGATGCAGCTCGCTCACGATCCATTTCATTTCTCTGCTGATCGTAAATCGCCTTGACCATAGCCTTCTGCTGCTCAAGCTCTATGTTCTGCTGCGCCTTCTGCTGGTCCAGGGCTATCTTCTGCTGGGCATTCTCCACCTTGGCTCTAACTTCCTGCTCTCGTATCTCAAGTTCCTTCTGGCGCATCTGTATGATCGGGTCTTCCGCCTGCTCTTGATTCTCAGCCTGCTGCTGCTCTGACTGATGCTTCTGCAAGAGCTTCTGGGCGGCTTCGGAAACCAGTTTCGACAACTGAACTTCAGAATCGTCAGACAATTGCGAATTCTCGGGAGGCAGGGCAGCGCCGAGTTGTTCCTCTATCTGCTTCCGGTAAGCGAATGCAAGATGCTCCGTCACATGAGCAGAAAAACTTGCCGAAACGGATCCGGCGTTCGGAGACTGCGCGAGCATCTCCTGCATCTTTGGATCCTGAGAGGCTGCCATGTGTGCCTGGATATGAGCCTCATGATCTTGCCACAAGAAAGCTTTTACGGGCTCTCCTACGATTAGATTCATGTTCTCAAGGATTGGATCCTTCACCGTCATATCATCCTCAAGCGGAATGATATTTTCTGGGTCATTGATCCCCAATACCTCAAGCATCTGCCTGTGTAGCTGCGGAAGGTTGTAAAGTTCAGGCGCTGAACCCGCAAGCTGCAAAGCTGACTGGTACTGCATGATTCTTTGCGCCATTGTTGCAGAATTCGGGTCGGAAACAGGGAGAACGTCGATGCGGTCATCGAAGTCATCCGACTTCATTCCCTCTTCGCCCTCAAGATCGTATGGATACTCATGAGGGGCGTGATCTTTGACTATTCCTTCCAGGATTTCAAATTCTCGCCTCATTGAAGCGTGAACTCTCGCCTGAATGGCCGACATGACCTTCATTGAACGCTCCATGAGGGCCAAAGTGGTCCCAACTGGAGCCTCTTGGTTCATATCGTTCACATTCAGGTCTGTTAGTGATGCAAAGCGCCTGCCTTCTTCGACAATGTTGCCGAGAAGCTGGAAAAGTACCGGAGAAGGCTCTTTGTACGGCAGAAAAGTAATGTTGTCACGAATGGCACCGCCCGGAACGTCCACATCTCGGAATTCTCCGGGAGAAATGGGACTGTCATCGCCTCGAATGCGTAAACCACGCGACTTTAAGCCGCCGGGAAGGTTTGAAAGCGTTCCGGCATCAACCAACTGCCTCAAAATTGAAGTTGCTGACTTGGCAATACCGCCCACCATGTGAATTAGGCCAAATCCATAGAACCCCAGGCCAGGAATGTACTCATAGTGGACAAAATGCTGCCTCGGTAGGCGCTTTTCATCATCCTCGAACCAATTTCTCCTCACGGAGAGCACTTCACTCGACCCTAATTCAAGAGTAACCACATAGGGAAGGGCTATCCCGGTCTCTTCTCCGTCAATTTCGTCCTCAAATCCCTCAAGATCGAGGTTAACGTGAACTTCAAGGAGCGTATAGCGATTATCAAACTCATAAGAAGGCTCTTCCCCTGTAAGTTCATCATACTTCTTCTGAATATCGTCAGGATCAGGCGAGGGATCAGGTATTTCAACATCCCTATAGAATCCACTGACCTGCATTTTACGCAGATCGTTGGAACTCATCTTCATAACCTGCGTCACACGCTCTGCGGTCTCTAGGGACGGAGCACCGTATGAAACAACCATGTCTTCGGAGGGAATAAACATGGAACATGGGCGACCTTTGTTTGGATCCCAATATACTTTCTTGAACGCAGAGCCCGCCAACGGGAGACTAAAGAGCATCTTCTCCGTCTCGGGCCTGTATTCTCTCATTACATCCGTGACCATGTAATTCATGAAGTTCTGTATTCTGTCCGCTTGCTTGACTCTCTCTGGAGTAACCTTGCCTACGATCTTAGTTCTGACTGGACCACCACCGGGGAATATCTCTCCGATAGCTTGACTCTGGAAACGAACAACAGCCTCTGAAAGGATGGGGTGGGTCACACCACAAGCACCATCCCACGGTGAGGTGCGTTCTTCTATCTTCAACCCAAGCTGGTTAAGACCTTTTATGTATGCCTCTTCCCAGTCTTTACGACTATTCCTATCCGAGTGATAGAACCCTANAAGCTCATTGGACAACCTGCCTATNTCATCGTCATCCATCAACTCCGCAAGGTTGTCACCAAACTCAGAATCATCGACAGCAGAGTCCTCTCCCGTAAAGTCTATAAGCATCCCACCGTCTTCAGTTTCCTGAATCGAAGGATCTCCCATAGGCTCAACGATCTCGATCTCTGCTTCTTCGAGATCAAATGGTTGCAACGGACCTTGTTCGAGGGTGCGTTCTATCGCCATTGTCTATCTTTCTTGTCTCCTCGCTTCCTCCATCAGAACAGCATGTTACTGTACGTAGTCTGATCGAGCGGGGCGTTCCCATCCCCCTTGACCTTCGGGATATTGCGCCTATTGCCGCCGCCTCTCCGACCCCCCCTCGGAGGTGGTCCCGTCCTTCCCCGACCCCCACCTACGCCCGGATTGGATCTTTTGTAGCCCGAATGAGGACGTTGGAAGGAAGAAATATCTTTCCCTAACTGGTCCATCTTACCTATGTTCCCACCACTTACAGGACCATCATACGTTCCCTGCGATTCCGGTACAACTGGAGCCCCACCCTGTCCGCCGCGGCCTGCTATATGCTTAAATAAGGGTGATTTTGAAAAAGCTGCCTCGTGCGACAAGTCTGAGTCCAGTTGCCTTTGCATCCGGTCCGCAGGCGCTTGCACCTGCCCGCCCTTCCCAGGGCCGGGGTTCGCTAACCAAGATCCGCGATCGCCTCTCTGCTCGTACGTTTGATAGCTAGCCGGATCCACCAAGCCCTGGGCCATCCTCTTTCTGTGCGCTGCGAAAGCATCATTAAATGGGCTGTCTTCTCTGCCCTCCCCATACCAGGGGCCGGGTTCGGGTTGGAACGCCGGTCGTAAGCCTCTAGCCTGCAGGTCTCTGGTAGAAGCCAGTTGCCTTTGCCGCCGAAGGTTAGCCTCCCGGTCGCTGCCAGGGTTAGGGGAACCAGACATCATCCTCTGATACCATGCTGGCCCGGCCTGTTGTCCTACACTAGGCCTAGGAGTCCCACCATATGGAGACTCTTTGCTGGCCATACATCGGCTGTGCCCAGGATTGCGCTTGCGGCTGCCCGCCCTTTCCGGGAGGCTGGAAACCAGTAGGGGGCGCGGCAGGATAAGATCCTCCCCAAGCTCCAGGCATTCCCATCTGCCCACCGGGCATTGGGCGATTCATCTGCGATTGACCGCCCTTTCCAGGACTTGCGGGGGCACCAGGCAGTGAGTAACCACCACCGTAGGGTCCCTTCAGATCCGCCGAGCCCCTACCAGGTGTACGCCAGTCGGGGGCCGGGAAGTAACCGGGTGTCGGTGCAGCATTGTAAGGAGCACCCCCATACGCAGGAGGCCCACCTGGCATTGGGCGATTCATCAATGCCCTGTGCGGTGCCTGGGTCCACTGGGGCATATTCGTTTGATAGGCTGTAGAAGTCTGCGGTTGACCGCCCTTCCCAGGACTAAGCTGCTGCCTTGATGAAGCCGGAGCCCCGCCGTATCCAGGGCCCCCATACGCAGGAGCCCCGCCACCAATATTCGGTTGTCCTCTACCCATGAAAAACTCCTTAATAGTAATCGGCCTTAACAGGCCTGAACTTCTCTTGCTCTTCATCTGACACTAGGGGGATAAATCCACCTTGCCGGAAACGAAGGAGAGCTTGTGTTGAAGAGTCTACGAGATCGTCATGTTCACCTACAGGGAACGAAGCGAACTCCTCTATGACTTCTTCTGCAAATCTCTTGTTAGGTCTCCACACTATTCCTGATGCAAACAAATCAGAGACAGCGTTAACTCTCGAAACTTTGTCATTGCCACGGGAAGGAGTGTACTCTTGAACCGGGATTCCCATTTGCCGTAGTTCAAATATAAGAGGCATCCCAGCCGCTTTACCTTCTACGATAAATGCATCGGGCTTCCACTTTTCCCATGTACGAAATGCTCTGGCTTTAAGCTCCGGAAACTCCAACCTCTCCTTGAATGCATCGAGAAGAATTATGTTGGTTTGCCTTATGCCAGATTCCGAATCCTTGTAGAAAACACCCCATGTCGTGCAGGCTGAGAAGTCAGCTCTTTGACTCTTCAGGAAAGCTGTATCCCAAGACTGAATGATAAAATCACATTCAGGAGGTTTTTCATCGGGCCACTCTCTCCACCACTCACGTTTAATGATGGCACTTTCTTCTGACGTAGGATCCTGTTGATACTGGGCTTGCCATTTGGTTACAGGTAGCTCAGCCTTCAGCTTCTCCAATTCCTCTAGCTGCCAGAACCCAGGCCATAGAGCTTTGCCAGAAGGAAGGATGGCGGGGAATTCGATTATCTCCCACTCATCAGTCCCTTCACGTTCTATCGAGGATCTTAGTATCTGCCCAGTGAGATCTCTCTTATGCCAACGTGTCATTACGATGACAATGGATCCCCCTGGCTGTAGTCTTTGCCGGGGGCCTGATGTGTACCATTCGTGGACACGATCAAATATGGCCCCGTCTATGCTCTGGCCTTCCTGCTCGGAATGGGGATCATCAATAATCAGGAGATCCGCGCCTTTTCCGGTGACAGCCCCGCCTACCCCGATAGCGAAATACTCACCACCTCCGCTCGTATTCCATCTCCCCGCAGCCTTTGAGTCTGCCTGGAGTCCCACACCTGGGAAAATCTCCTGGTACTCTTTGCTACTGACTAGATTACGAACTTTTCTGCCGAATCCAACTGCGAGTTCAGCAGTATGAGAAGTCTGGATTACTTTGCCATCTGGTTTCTGCCCGAAAAACCATGCTGGCAGTAGGTAGGAAGCAAACTCAGACTTGGTGTGGCGTGGAGGCATATTGATTATGAGTCGCTTTAACTCCCCCCGTGCGACTCTTGCAAATGCATCCGCCATGATGCCGTGGTGAGTACCCTCTATGAAGGCTGGCCACATATTGTTCACAAATTCTATGAAGTTCTTCTGTGACCGTTCCCGCTTACGGACTTCTCCTAACCTTTTCAGGAGGAGATGCATCCGCTTGAGATTTCCTTCGTCTAACTGGTCTATCTTGTCTAAATACTGATCAAGTTCAGCAGAACTGGCCAAAGGCACAACTCCCCCAATAACGCTATCGGTTATACCCGATCTACCCTGGAAGTTCGTTTGCCAGAAAAATCATGAACCGGTTTAATTGGTAATCTATAGCTGGAATGATCGGAACTGTTTTTCAGAATGAAAAACGCTATAGACAAGGAATCGTGGTTTACACCTACTCGGTATATATCTAAATACTTACAGTAGGTGAACCGGACTAGGTGTTGCCTAGAACGATCATATACCCGGTATATGAAATGGGTTATGGCTTTATTATAACATACAGGGGGTCTTGACGGTTAGGCAACCCTTTTGCCACAAAAAATCGAAATAAATCTAAGTGGTTAGAGGTTGTTTTGCTGTAGATGGTGTCTCGAATCTGTAAGTACCTGATCTATATAGATAATGCTCTTAATCATCTATTATATCACTAGATAACATAGACTCTATTTCTGCTATTATCTCGATGTCTGAATCTGGAATCGGTTCAGAAACTTCAATTTTCGATTTCTCGGCAAACATCCCTGCTTCGATCCCTAATAGTCTCAATGCAGCTACGCGGGAAGCACTCGGGGTTTCGTAATTATCTACTTCATCCCATAGTTTTTGCTTTACAGCCTGCCTCTCCATTATGGCAGTTCTGGCTTTAACCTTTTCCATCTTGGTTCGAGCCTGATCCAAGGCAGAAACAACCCCTGGATGTGCATGTAACCTCGCAGCCTCAACCCTTACGGCACGGTCACTCATATTCTCAGCGGAATATGCCTGCCTATAGGCATCTGCATAAGTCCTAATATCAGGATCTATCACAGCATCCACAAAAGCTCTCTGTTTCCTGGTCAATGCCTTACCCATAACAAAGCTCCTCCCCTTCGGGGGAAGAATATTAGCATATTAGGGTAAAAAATAGCATATGAAATTTTTGATATAATTTTTTGATATGGGAAAGTGCGGTTTTGGGGAATCGTTTGCGTGGAATAGTGTTTAAAGCCATACGGGCACCGCGCCTGCGCGGGGGGGGTGGGGGGTAGTACAATCGTACCGATTCGTATGGGTCCTTTTGGCCTCGGGTGATCTGGCCTCGGGGTAAACCGCTAGGGTGATTTGGACATAGGGGGAAAGCCTACCCCTCTTTCACTCCGGAGCCCGATTCCCACCCCATTTTCCCCCGCCCCCATTCTCCCACGATAGGGTGCGGCTAGGGTGTGCCNNNGNNGGCAGAGGGTGTGGTGAAAACCCTACAAT